>VOFK01000286.1_pt1 | contig 60001 bp, 65 predicted proteins | sample 5384121 | NCBI WGS metagenome assembly VOFK01 (sample SAMN12384730, study PRJNA508395) | human gut metagenome | isolation source: healthy gut J | host: Homo sapiens | reverse complement strand
ATGCGGAGCAGTGGCAGGGGAATTTCGTCGCCGATCTCCGCCAGCGTCCGTTGCAACCGGTCAAGGTGCGTTGGAACCGGTTTTTGCTGCCTGACCTACTCCCCGGAGATGGATTTCTATGCGGCGTTTTACTACATTCCGCCCATGCAGTGCTGGATGCTTCTCGGGGGCAAGAATCCCCTGGAAGCGAACAGTTGGAAGCGGCTGTGCGACCTGCCGAAACAGGAATCGCCCTTTCTTTTCTTCGACCAGCGTCCCCGATGGTTCGGCCGTTATCTCTGCTTCGGCGACCGGCAGAGCGCCACGATCCTCACGATGAATCCGCAGGGGAGTGGAGCGCGTCCAGCGTTTTCCCCTGCCCAAGGCGCAGCACCCTTGCAGGTTCGCCTGCGACGGACTTGGACGCATCCTCCTTGCACACGGCGAAGAGACCTATTGTTTCGAAAACGGCTCGCTCTCACCGCTGGGCTTCCACATATTGAGCGGCGACGGGTTCAACGGCTCCATTCCTGTCCCCGAAACCGGCCGACTGGTAATGTGCGGCTACTCGGACCGGGAGGTGGTTGCCCGGCTGCTGGAACTCGACATCGACACGCGCCGATGCCGGGCCATCCGTATGCAGAATGTGGATCCCTGGTCGAACCTCCTCCCGTTTGGAGACGACTGGGTGCTGATCAAAGGAACTTGCGATTCGATGCGACTGGATTTCGCCCGGCTCTGGAATCGCACGACGGGCGAAGTGCTACGCATCCGTCCCGGGATGTTCGGCAGCGAAAAACTCGAACATATCGGACGGCTGAGCGATGGCTGTGTGGTGTTGACCACACTTCGCTCCCATGAGGGACAAGTCGTGCACTTTCCCGCGGATTTCTGGAATTTTCTCCGCTCGGCCAGTCGTCCGCAAACTCTGGAGCCGATGCAACCCTACGAAACACTCTATCCAGATATTCCGCTGACACAACCCGAGTAAGGGGGGGGAGAAATCGCTGTTCAACCCTTTCCTATGAACTGGTTTGATTTTCTGGTAAGTTTTTCTCGCTTTATTTGTCTCTCTCCCTAGTATAATATTCCCCACTACTACCTTGGCTACGATATCGTTTTATATTTGTGAAAGATAACATCTAACTACAGAACTATTTAGACAAACAGGTAGCATAGGCTACAAAATGCCAGTACGATAAGCAATACAAACTGTCTGAAATCGTCAGGAGCTATGATCTGATTATGATAAAAAACAGATGGACTTATTAATAAAGAGGTTTACCTGTAAGTTCTTGATATAAATTTAATGCATATGTATCTGTCATACCACTTACATAATCTGTTATCAACATGAATTTTTTTATAATTATCTGTAGGAAACTCTTCTCCTTCATTGCAGGCCTTATCGATATAATTTTTTTTGAAATGAGGGAATATATTTTGAACTCTTTTTGATTTCCGATTGAGTTTCCCATTCAGACATATTTCCTTAGAGAATAAAGCATTATAAAAAGTATTAAGTAAATACGATAAGACCTCCTGCCCTAATAATTCACACTTTAATACTTTAATATTTGAAAAATTATATACACTTAACTCTTTGAATACATCTCGTAATTTACTGGCTTCAGACACTTTAAGTATTTCAGAATCAAAATCACCTTCAATAATCTCATTTATCCTTCTATTATACTCCTTGGTCGTTTTTATCAACATTTTACTTTGGCATTTTATTCTAAGCAATCGAACATATAAATCCATGTTAGATTCATACTTTTTTAGTCCGACCAATTCTCCCGGACAATCATGAGTCGAAAAAGTTCGCTTAATACGGTCTAATGTTATTATTCCGAGTTTATGCCCATCCTCAATATCAGAAACAGAATATGCTATATCATCTGCAGCTTCAAGCAAGAAAGTTAAAAAAGGATGTCTGGTTTTTCCCTTCAAACCTAATGTTTCTATTATCCTATTATAATCTTCTTTTTCTGATGTGAAATAGCCATATTTTTTCTGACTGTACTTGCCACCATCGGACATTTTTTTATTTCCTTCCAACGAAGAATATGGATATTTTATAATTGTAGCAAGAATGGGCATTGTAAAGATTATAAGAAAAATTATCATGCGCCAATCCTAATTTACGCAAGATTCTAAACCCCTGTACATTACCATCAAAATTTAAGAAATCTGCTTGTTGTTCATCCGTCAAAGAATCAAACGCATTTTTTATTAAATTATCATCAGAAAAGCTCTTGATTTTTTGAAAATATGATTTAATAATTTCTTCACCAAATGGCCAAAAAGGAGGATTGCCTATATCATGGATAAGACCTGCTACTTCCAATATGGTCGGGATATACCCGATTTCTGTCTCAGTAATTATTTTCCTTTTTTCAATAGATGCTTTTCTACTCCTAACCCTAAACCTCTAGCAAAACATGCAACTTCCAAATGAATGTGTTAATCTAGTTCGTATAAAATCACTACGTTCTAATGGAAATACTTGTGCTTTATCCTGTAATCTGCGGAAATGGGAAGATAGAACTATTCTTGAATAATCACTATCAAATGGATTACGTCCATCTGTTGGATCCTTTTTTACGCTTGATTCCCTAAAACGAATAGGGGAAATCATTTTAATAAAATTAGCTCTCATTTTATGCGGTATAAATTATTGCAATATTATTCAATCAATAATTTTTCTCTTGTCAAACTCCTCAATCCACGCCAATAATTCATTAACATCATTAGATATATCGTCGGGTAAAGGTAATTCAACGGGTGCTTCTAATGGCTGACTATGCTCATAAAAAAGAATATTTTGTCATAAATTTATCAATCATCTCGCAATCATGCTTATTTATTTTTGCAAGAGAACTAACTTTTCCCATTGTGTTTACAGCTCTACGATATCGCTGAACAACATCTCCTAATAGATGATATTCAACAGTTCGTTCTATTAAAATGCGAAAGTCACTACATATCATTTTTGCGTGTAAATAATATTCTTCTGCTCCATTTTCGTTTAGGACTTTTTGGCTCTAACAAGTTTGTTATTTAAGATATCTTTGAGTGCATTCTTTGGAGATTTTGCAGACATTGGAAGTTCTCCTATTTCGCCAGTACCCCACGACTCTCTCCTTATTCCAAGCGTTTTTATATTGTCACAGGCATCATTCAATTGGCACAATAGACTCAGTCGATGCGTGAAAACGATGACTTGCTGGCTCTTTGCTTAGTTCAACCAATCGTTTAACTGTTTTTTTCCTCGTATGTTTGATCGAGAGATGAAATAGGATCATCAAACACAAACGGATTAGCATAATTCCTCCCGTAACATCTGCTAAGAAAGCAGCAAGAGATATAATGCGAGCCTCTCCTTCGCTTAAAATGTTCTCAGGATTATTATGAGTTGCATTAGCAATCTTGAGTACATGTTTAGTTGTACCTTTATTAATTTGTTTTACAAACTCTACTTGAATGTTTCCAGCGCCCAATTTATCTAACTCCTCATTAAATCGTTTTACAAAACTTTGAGTAATGACTAAATCTCCTATTTCATTTGCTTTGGTTGTGATTCCTCGTGTATTGGTTTGCGAAATCCATTGATCATATCTTATGACATTCATCTGACGAGATTGCTCGATTTTTATAGCTTCATATTGTTCAAAAGCCCATTTTTGAGCTTTTAATTCCAATAATTGTTTTGCTGCAGCATCTCTGTCAAATAATTTTGTATCATTTTCATACTCTGCAGCTGTAACTTCATATCGTCGGCTTTTTTTCTTTCAGAGCAGACAAAGCAATTTGCGCGTCGTTATAAATATTGAGTAATGGGCGTTTTAAACGAATCGCTTCCCCATTATTATATATTTGAATCCATATATTAAATATTTGCTTTCCCCAGTCTCTATCTAATCCAGCAGATATACATCTGTCAATAATCTGGTCTTCGGTAAAATCCTTTGGTAAGGAATTAATACGATCATTATATCGTTTTTTTGCATCAGTTGCTATTTGTGACAACTCATTGGTTATGAATGTATCAAAATTTTTTTGCAATCGAGTTTTCGTTTCCTCATCTAATATTTGATGGCACAATACACATCTATCATGCTGATACAACTTTTTTTATCGTCTAGGTATGCGTCTTTTTTGAGAATACTCTTTTTGCAGACCATAGTAATTTCCAAGATTCGGTTCCAACGCCCTCTAATTTAGAGCTATTACTTAACACCTTAGCCGCGTCAAGAACTGCTTGTTCTTTTGTCGATAAGTCAGACGCTAAAGCATCTATCTCTTTTTACTTTGTGGAGAAACTTTTTATTAGATCATCTTCAATATCTTTAATTAGTAGGCCAATCTTACGTTTTTTTTCTCGTAACTCTACAACAGCCTTTTTAAGATCTGCTTCTTTTTAATTTTTGATCAAGTTCTGATAATCTATTCTCGTCTTCTCAGCCCAGACAAACTTTGATAAGTCTAACTTTTTAGACAGATATACATTCTTTACATAGTTGGTTTCGGATAATTCATGTGGCGGTACCGGTAGTTTTGGAATTAATTGATCTTTTTGAGTAGTCAAATGTTTCCTTAATAATGTGATGATACCTTGAAAAAGAAGAAAAAGAATGCTACAATAGGAGGAATGTATGAAACAGAGTTCGCTTCATTCAAATATGAGGTACCTGTGTCAGAATCAAAAATATCGACAGATCTTAATGATTCTATAGCGCCATCATTCACAGACCAAAAACATTGTTCCACTTGCTCTCCTCTTTTATAAGATATGGTGCATTTACCGATACTGACATTGGGTTTATATATATTCCCAATGAGATCTCGTGTATGTGGCTTTCCGCATACTTTTTTTTTAAAAAGCTTGTATAACCGGATTTACCTGTTCCATTCTTGCCATAAATCACGGTTAATCCTTTTTCCGCAAATTTCAGAGCATTTCGAGGAGATAGATATTCAATATTTTCTATGGAATCTATAGACAATAATACTATCGATTCTCCATTAATTGATATACCAATATTAGGGAAAACCTTTTATCTTCAAATTGTTTCTCCTCTTTCAACATTGACACACAATTTCATCAATATCGCTATTCTCTAATTTCTCTTTAATTAAAAAGCCGATAGGCTAATTCACACTGCCATCCTTTTAATGTTTTCACCCAATTGATAACTTTTTGTTGGAGATTTTCCATATTTCTCTATGACTTAAAAATAATATTATAAAGATAATCATTTTAAGTAAGAATATCCAATTTATTATTATATTGTCATATCAGAAGAAATACGATAAATATTTATGATTCTGTCATTTTATTGAAGTTATAGACAAAATACAATTAGGGAATTGCATATATTTGTATTATTCGAACTAAACATCTAAATGGAACATAAATTCGTTAAGGTCATTCTCAAACGACAGAATGGATACTTGGTTATTAAATCATTGGTTATCATGCATAATAACTAATTCCTATTGATCAATTATTTTTATTAGAACTTATATTTGAATAAACCTCCAATAATAGAAATGAATATACTTTACATCTTTGGTAATGGCTTTGACAAAGCACAAGGGATGGCAACCAGTTATCCTGAGTTTTATAAATATCTGCAGGAGCATGTAACAAGTGGCAGCAATTTATTAAATCGGATGAAAGTTGAAATAACTGAAGATCGAAAGTTGTGGTCCGATATGGAAGAACGTTTAGGTGCTTTTACAGATGTATCTAACAACGCTGATGAATTTTACGATTTCTATTTTGAATTGAACGAACATCTTCAAAGTTATCTAACAAAAGAGAATGAGAAGTTTTTTACCAACAGATAAACTTAAGACAAAATTTCAGGACGATTTTATTAAAATCAGTAAATATCTGGGAGCATTAGATAAAGATCGGTTTAATAGGTTTATAAAGAAACACAATTTTTCTTCCAAAAGATATTTCTGTTATTACGCTAAATTATACAAAATACTCTCGAAAAAGATATTAAACCTCAGTAGTGGCGCAACAACCAAAGGTTTTGATAGTAGTAATACATTACGTAATCTTATCCACGTTCATGGGATATTGGGCCAATCTATCATCATAGGAGTCGACAATGAAACTCAAATTAAAAATGAAGAGTTCAAAAAAAATGACGACATTAAAGATTTGATGATAAAAGAACAATCGAATCTGGTGATGAAAGAAACAAGGCATATACAATGCGAGACTTTAATTAATAATGCGAATGTAATTATATTGTTTGGAGTCTCACTTGGGGATACTGATGCCCGGTGGTGGAAGATAATAGGGAATAATCTTGTTAACAGAACGAATATAGCTATTATTCAACATCTGTATGAACCTAATGCGATTCGTCGCACACAATTACAGAAACGAGGACGTTTGGAACGAGAACAACAAAAATGCTTTTATGCAGAAAATGAGAATAGAAGAAAAAAACTGGTCTGAGGATTTAACTGGCAGATTGTTTTTCACAGTAAATGAACCTACATTCATTTTAAAATAATTATATAGGCCATATAAATAGTTCTGTATCAACAATACTAATAATTTCCATCAAAATCCTCCGATGAAACACAATCAACAGTTTATCGGAGGATTCTTAGAATTTAACGCGTTTTCTTACACATAATTCTCTTTTTTGAGAATTATGGACGATTCGTGCCACGTATAATAGACACCTTCTCCTATACGCTTCTTCCTCCTCATCCGGCCTCCGGCCGTCCCAGCGGAGGTCGGATGAGGAGTTGCCACTGCCTCCGCCGGATGAAACGGCTACAAGTTGTCCTCCTATTAAAGCATCTGCGATGGTGAAGATCCGTTCCCGGGCAGATGGCTCCGCCATCTGGTCAAGAAACTCCCTGCATCAGAGCTGTCTGATTATCGTTGAGATCCGTTAGCCGCATATTCTCCTGTTGCAGCCGTTTAAGCTCCTGATAATCGACCAGTTCATTTCGCTGCACAGCCTGCACCTGCAGCTCGGCATCCTTCCGATACAACGCTTCAATCTGGCGGACAATCTTCACGAATCGGCTGGCGATAGACCGGTTCTGCTCCTCAATCCATTTGTCAACACCGAATATCGTAGGTTTACCAGTGATTCTCGGCGGTTCGAAGTCTATCTGACGGTTGCGGAACGGTTGTGCAATCCGTCCAACACGCTCTATATCCCGTGTCATTCTGTCCAGCTCCTGCTCTTTCGCCTGAAGTTTAACGGTCTTGTCGTCCAGCTTCGTCTGGTACTCGGCAATAAGTTTCAGAAGATCGGCTTTCTGGGCGTCGTATTTGTCGAGTGTTATTCTTCCGGACGCCAGTTTCTCTTCAACATCATCGAGCAGCGATTTATAATTAAAAATCTGCGCTTCCATTCTCCGTATCATAGACTGAAGTCCTTTAACGGCTTTTTCAGCCTGTCTTGCATCGTGTGTAAGTTTACGAATATAGTCGCGTTTACTCAAATGGCTGACATGCCGCCACTCAATACTATCGCCGCGTTCCAGTCCGTATTTACTGCCGACCTCCTCGTAGAGCGAGGTATGCATCTCCCGAAGGATCCGGCCGTACTCATAACAGTTCTTCCCGAACTTCGCCGACCACATGACACATTTGCGTCCGCTTTTTGTACGTTGTCCAACCGGAACAATCAAGGCATGGATATGCGGACTGCTCTCGTCGAGATGAATCTGGAAGCCGATGATATTCTCCTGCCCGTATCGTCGGGCGCACCAGTCATAGACATCTTTTGCCCATTGTTCGATTTCCGGGCGCCGCTGAAGGTGGCTGTTATCCGCCCCCTTGTCATGATTGACGGCCTGGTCTCCGAATGCCATTTCGAGAGTGCGGTCGTGGTTACCGCCGAAGATGAATTTGGCACAACAGTTCGGCTGTATCTTGCTGTCGGCCTTGAACGGATGCCAACCCAGCTCCGTCAGCCTGTCCATAAGCCGTACCTCAAGCGACTTTTGCTGATAGCCTAACGGATGGATCTTCCCGTCGGGTCCGATCTCGAAATTCAATCTCATCCGGCTTTTGTCGTAATGGTTGGTCGGGTCCTGATTCTTTCGCTCGATCTTGTCGTCATTCCAGTGTCGTTCATTTTCATTGGCCTCCGCCGTGCCGAATGACTTTCCGGCTTCGACGTGCATGGCCTGCTTTATATCTGTATTCATAATCGATGATCTTTTGATAAATGGTTCTTGTTTGAGCTTGCTCACCACAGGTCGGAGTCTGCCGAATCCCGACGGGACTTTCTTGCCGCCTGGCAAAAAGTCCTTATTGTGTTATGGACTTTCATTGTAAACTCCCAAAACCTTCCTCGGGTTATTCGATCAATTCCAGATCCAACTCGTCGATAAGCAGTTGCAGTGCTGGATTTCGCCTTATCATCTGCTGGAGTATCTGGCGTTGTGTCGGAACGGTCAGAAAGAAGTCCGCTATGTCCAGACCTTGGCTGCGCTGTTCGTCGGTGGCCAGGCGTTCCAGCATATCGGATACAACCACCCGTTTGCAGATGTCAGCCAGCAGGGCGGATTTCTCCCGCCATCTCTCCGTTGCCCCCAGATCGGGAATGAGAGTTACCTCCCTGTCCCGAAGAACGGACATTGCCTCCCGGTTGAAGCTGCCATTCTTCCCGCCCGTTGCCAGCCAGATGTAATCCGGCATGAAGTGGCACATGACGACGGCAGTCTTCTCGCTCTCGACCAACATCACCGGCGCCGAGGTAGTAGTGCGGTTCAGCAGGTGTTCGCCGAAAGGGCATTGCCGGAGATGGAAGTCCGGCAGATGCGACTCGAATGCACCCAACTGACATACGCCCGTGGCTCCTTTATCCGATGCCCGGTAGCGGGATCGTACAGCATGATTTTCCCGGTCCGCACCTGTCCCTGTCGGTCCGTCTGCCAGAAAATGGTAGCGCCGCCCCATTTGGATGAGGTGCCGATGCGGTATAACCGGAACAGACGCTGAGTCTCCTCCTCGCCGAATGTTTGGCAGAGGTAGTGATACAAGGGGTTGATCTCATAGTGCGACAGGCTCCGCATGACCACATCGGCTGAGATAAAAGAAGGAACGGGATGGGGCGTTTCACGCTCGGCAGCCATTGGCAAGATGCGACGATCGGCTCTGCCGCCGTCCGGTTGAGACAACACATCGGGATTGTCCCTGAAATACTCCCGCGGCGTATAATGATACCCGCAGGAGTTTTCATGGTCACATTTGCCCACCGTATCCGGAAACCTGATGATGCTTTCTTCATCGACATAGCGGACGAAGCAACGGCTTCTACCGCAGTTGGGGCAACTGATCTTGCTCCCGTAACGGTATTTCTGGAGATGAAACCTGTACTCACTCATGGCCGCGCGGATTTTCGTCGTTTGCACACTGCACTTTTGCACTTTGATACCCGGCCCCGCCCGTTTCGTCGTCCGAAAGTGCAATAGTACAAGGTGCAGCCGTATTGTTCGGACAGAGTTTGCGATATGTTCCGTGGTCGATCTTCTCCAGGAGGGGATTCGGCTGGCTGCACAACTGCTTCAGCACATAATAGACCGAACGCCTCGACAGCTCGACCCGCTTTCCCGCGACGATTGCATCGCCTGCCGTGAAGGTATCGCCCAACAGCGACAGCCACGCCTCTTTGGACTCGCCGATATTGTTTGCGACAATCAGCTCCTGAATCCTCCGATAGGTCTCCTCATAATAGCCGATCATCCGAATGGCCGCCTGTACGGATTCGAGGTCTACGCATTGCATACTGCTTCCGTCCGTCGCCCATTTCAACACCTGGAATACCAGCGAGAGCCGGGCGGCATTGCCGTTGAGTTTCATCTTGCGGCTCTCCACCTCCGCATCGTCTTCGATGGCGTTCACCTCCTCAATGATGCCGTTGTACCAGTTGTAGAAATACTCCTCCGCGTCGTCGGCCATATTCAGCACAACACCCGCCGGATAGGGGAGGTTCACTATCCTGTCCAGCACCTCCTGCCACTGTCCGACCAGATCCGGCCGGGCAATGGTACCGTCGTCGCGCTTCCAGCCCGAAATCCTCCGGTCTTTCGGATAGACGAACAGAAAGCGGTCAAGCAGGCCGTTTGCCATGTATTCAGCCCGGAAGATCTCCGGCAACAGATTGGTCTGCACCGAACCGATAATGTTTATACACGGATTCTTGATAAGGATCGGCCGGGCTTCCGACTTGCGGATCACCTTCAACGGCTGGCCGCTGTAGGCTGTCAGCAGGTCTTCGATGAGATTGTTCCGGTTGTTGTACCGTTTCACGGAGTTGAACAGAGCCCGAATCTCATCGACTACCAACGCAATGCCGCGAGGGTTGTGCTGGTGGATGCTCATCATCGCCTCGGGCGTGAAGTCCGAGATAACCGTCGTTATCAACTGCGGGTTCCGAAGCAGCGTACAATCCTCCGCCTCGCCGCCGCGCCGGTTTCCGGACGAGGCAAGCGCCTTTTCATAGGTGTTCCACTCCTCGTTGTACTTCTCGTACATCCGGTCGTCGTACTCGCGGATTGGTCTGTAAAGGAAACCAAGCGGCGGTGTCTTGCCGAGCCCCGGCCTGCCGACCAGCATCATGTAGATGGAGGGGCTGGTCTTCCATTCTCCCTTTATTCGGATCCCGCAGGAGTTCCCGATGGCCGTTGCCACCGCCGACAGCAGGATCGAGGCCGTATATTCGATATTGAAGTTCTCGTAAAGGGCCAAGTTCAGAATTAGTTCCTGAATCCTCGCAGGAAAGACATCCAGCGGCAAGCCAGTTTCGGGAATACGCTCCACCTCCGAGCGGAGCATATTGGTCAGTTGCAGCCGGTCATACATGAGAACCTCCTTCCAGATCGGACAGCATGATGCCGGAGGCAAACGCCTCGTAGTGGAAACGACGCAGAAGCGGTCCACGTCTTCCTGCGTGTACCAGCATTTGTCACCTTCGCGCGAGTAGCCGAGATAGCCGTTGTCTCGCAGCTTTTTCAGATATTTCTCCTTGATGTGCAATTTCTCCATCAAAGACTTGTTGTCATATAGACGGTGTCCGCCTTCATGTGCCGGAGGTGGCAGTTTCTCTGTCTCTCTACTATGCTGAGAATCTTTTCAAGCAATTCCCGGTCGCATAGCTTCTCTACATTCGTGTTCTGTGCCATATTTATCTCAAATTATGGCCGAACAGTCCTGATGCACACTCAGACCTTCAGCCTGGTTATACGATATGGTACGATTGTGCACATCGCACCAGAATCACGACACGAATGTATGAAATAGCTGAGGATTAATAAGTTACAATAAATTATCCAATATTATGACAGGTGTTATGGAAAGTTATGATTCTGTCACAACTTTGTGCGTAGCCGATTGATTACCAGCAATAAAAAAGAGAAAAAATAAAATTGAAAAAATCGAAGATTGCCAGATGAAGCAAAACAAAATGCATAACAAGCCAGAAGCTAAGACTTGCCAAGAACGATGATAATACTCTTCGTTTCTTGTCACTTCTGAAAAAACTTGTCAATTTCTCCGGCATTGTTAGGGAACGGGCATATCCCTCCTGTTCTGTCGGGGCTGTCCGATACCGGTCTGTTCAAATAGTGCGTTAAGCTCGACATCGGGGAAGAGCCCGTTGCCGAACTCCCAAAAAGTCTTCTGTTCGTATTTGGAATATTCAGGAAAATCGCCGCAATATATTCGACCACACATATAGGCAAGAAGAGCCTTTTGTCCCTTTCCAGCTATAATAAGACCCTACCTCTTCAATATATCCGGCTTCTATTACTTTCGCAAAAGATTGTACGGGCAAGTGAAGTGTCAAGCCTTCCCGATAATACAACCCCTTTGGGGGAATCCGTACATTCAGAATGATTATCTATGGGTTGAACGGTTTGCTGGTTCTTTTCCTTAAGTTTGATGCGTAACTTTTCCGCTCCGTATGCAAATACACCCGATAAGACAAGGGCGGTGAAAATGCCTGTTATTACGACAGGATCAGGATGGTTGTTGTCCTTTACCGGATCAATTATCCCAAGTCCTATAAGGAGCAGAGTTCCTATAAAAAGACTATTGCAGCAGACCACATGATTATTCTATGGTACCGTTTGAATAGGGTAGAAAGTACCAATACCAGAACAAATGCACACACCAGCAATAGGAATATCTGCGTAATAGTCATCTCAAATCAATTTAGGTGTAAAATTAATGAATGTTTCCAATAGCCATCTACATTCATGAGACAATTTCGAGAGAAGCAAAATCCTCTTTCAGACGTGCCACTTCCGCAGACAGCGTTTCGGGCAGGAATTTGGCATAGACCTTTTCGGTGACATCCGTACTTCCATGGCCGAGCAAACGACTGACCACCGACATGGAAAGTCCCTTATTCAGTGCAAAGACCGCAAACGAATGCCGGGCCACATGCATTGAGAGGGTAAACGGAAGCCCTATCTGTTCTCCGACAACCGCCAGCGACTGATTGATGCATTTCGTTGCATTGTTGCGGGCCTTGTAAAGCGCCTCTGCATCGTCGAGATCCAGATCATCCTTTACTAAGTTGAATACATACCGGCATCCGGCACGCTTCTCCTGCCAACGGTGCAGAATATTCAGGGCAGGTTCTGTAAGAGAATTACATGGCGCTTGTTCGTCTTGATCATGATTTTTCGCAATTCCTTCTTCTCAAAATTGACATGGCCCCACTGCAATGTCATCACATCGACAACACGGAGTCCACAGGCATGGAAGGCAAAGAAGAACATTTCCAAAAATTCCTTACGGCGCGGTTCTGTACAGGTACTGTAATATTCCAATAGCGCAGACATCTGTTCCTTTGAAAGGTACTTGCCATCAAACTCGTTGTCTTCGTCCGAAAGAGATATCTTAGAGGCGATACGCATATCCTGAATCCTCGCATTGACGGCATGGTCTATCATCTTCATTTCGGAAGCATAGGCACACGCCTTCAGAATCGGAGTCAAGGCATGGTTGATCGTTGCATCGCTGTTCTGTTTTATCTCACGCCGCCACCTGATGTATTCGTCAATCAGTTCAACCGATATTTCACCTAAATAGATACTGTCCGGCTTGTAGGTACCGTTCTTTGTTGCACGGAGAAAGATACGGAAGATATTCATTCCGCTCTTGCCGTTCTCATAGCGGCTGCGTCCGATCCTGTTCCGGGAATAGTCAGATTCAAGCCTTTCCAAAAACAAACTCGATAAAATCCTTCCCTTTGTCCTCCCGCGTGAGCGGTTTATCGGCCAAAAAGTCGGCGATCACCTGTGCTGTAATCTGACTGGGATGTTTTTCCTGATATTCGGCCAGCAGTCCGTCGATCTTGTCCGCACGGGCAAGCAGCAGACTGTTGATCCGGTTGGCCTCCGGACCATAACTCGCCCTCACACCTCCGCGTCCCTTGTTGGCTTTTTCGTTCCAGTCGCCCAGCCGGACAAAGATGTTCATGCCCTTGCGTATCACCTGCCGGTTCCAGGTGTATTCAAGCTGGACAAGATACTGTTTGGCTGGATCGATCTCACCCCTGACATGCAGACGGTAGCGTCCCAATGGATATAGTCGTTTCGGTCGTCCCCATACTGGAGATGTTTGAAATTAAAAAACAGAGCTTGCGGCAATACTCACAAACCTCTGTAAAGGTAATGAATTTTGTCCAAACAAATCCCGATTTTTTCTCCGAAAAACGTATTTTGTCCAAATAAACTGCACCATCTGAGACGGTCAGACGCTGTTGTCCAAACAAATCAAATCCCTGCCAATCTATCTGATTAACAGGGATTTAATAATTATTCCGCGCTTAAAAACGCATTAATATTCTTCCTCGTTGAAGAAGAAATCGTCCTTCGAGGGGTAGTCGGGCCAGATGTCTTCGATCGATTCGTAAATATCGCCTTCGTCCTCTATTTCTTGCAGGTTTTCAAGCACTTCCAACGGCGCTCCCGAACGAACTGCGTAATCGATCAGCTCCTCTTTGGTCGCGGGCCAAGGTGCATCTTCCAATTTCGATGCGAGTTCAAGTGTCCAGTACATAACGGTATCAAGTTTTTAGTTCTGCGGCCGGAAACGTCCGAAAGACGTCCCCAACTGTTCGAAGGTGCAAAAATATAAAAAAAATCGAACCTGCAAACAAATCCTCGAAAAAATCTTCGCGCGGATATGAAAATGTTCTGTCGGGCCCTTTTTTCGTAGGAAACGACGACGGCACGGCGGAAGTTTTGCTGCCGACCGGCCTTACATGGCGTCCGGCGGTGCGTTACGGGCGCCAGAGTGTCTCTTCGACCTTGTAATACTCCGTGAGCGCGCGTCCCAGCAGGTAGAAGTAGTCCGACAGCCGGTTGAGGTAGGCCAGCGTGTTGGCACTGATCGTGGGGTGAAGTGCTGCTGCGCGCAGGCTGGCGCGTTCCGCGCGGCGGCAGACCGTGCGGCAGACGTGGCACAGCGAGACAGTTGGATGGCCGCCGGGAATCGTGAATTTGGTGATCGGCCGCACGCGGGACTGCATCGCGTCGATGCGCTCTTCCAGATACCCGATCGCCTCGGGACTTATGTCGGGCAGTTTCCCTTCGCCGCCGTGCCCTACGGCCAGCAGTGCGGCGACGCTCATCAGTTGCGATGCGACGCGGTCGAGGTCGCCGAGGTATTCGGCCAGCCCCTCGTCCGAGCGCAGATGGTCGCTCAATAGGCCGTGAAACTGCCCAGCTCGTCCCACCGTTCCGTAGGCTTCGACCCGCTCGTCGATCTTCGACACGCGCTCGCCGCCGACGAGCGACGTCGTTCCCTTGTCTCCTGTTTTCGTATATACTTTCGTCATAGTTTGAAATGTTGTTTCGGCAATGTTCCGTTGAAAAGCAGCAGATAACCCCTGTTGTCGATCGACGTCGAGGGGTGTTCCGCCGCCAGACGCCTGCAACAGTTGCGGCGTTCGACGTCGGCATACGGCTCCATGATGCAGAGCGTCGCCCCCTCTCGTCGGGCGGCCTCCGCCAGCTGCGGCAGCCGGTCGGTCGGCGTGTCGGCGGTTGCGATGCACAGATCGGCTTCGGTTGCACGGTTCATGCCGAACCGGTTGTATCCGCAATGGATAAAGAGGTTCTGCAACTGCACGGCGCGGCGTTCGTTTACGCCCCCGTTCGCGCAGGGCGGCGTAGAGCGAACGGTCGCCTTCGGCCAGTTCGGTTTTCATGAATACCTGCCGCACGATCGCGTAGACGAACGGCGAGTGCACGCCGTGTCCCCTGAAAAACCGTGCGCGCGCCAAGTGGCTGCGGAGTCGTTCGGCGTTGCGGCGGAAACGGTATCGGACGGCGAGTTTCATTGTTTGAGCTGTCCGGCCAGCCGTCCGGTCGAGAATGCAATCTGGAGGTTGTAGCCGCCGGTGTTGGCGTCCAGATCGAGCACCTCGCCGGCAAAATAGAGACCCTTGACTTTGAGCGATTCCATCGTAGCGGTTCACTTCGTCGCAGCGGACGCCGCCGGCCGTCACGACGGCGTATTCGAACGGCGCATAGTCCGAGATCGGCAGCACGAATCCTTTGAGCAGTGAGATCAGGCGGTCGATCTCCTTGTCGCCGATCTTCTTGACGTAGGTCTTCGACTGAATGTCCAACTCTTTGCAGACGGGCATCACCAGGGGCTTGGGCAACAACTTGCGGAGCAGTTCGGCGAAAAACTCCTCTTCGGGCATCTCGGCGATTTCGCGGCGGATGCGTTCTTGCAGGATTTCGACCGTAGTGCCGGTTTCAGGTCGAGCGAGAGTTTCACGCGCCGGCCGTCGATGAGTGCGTCGACGGCGTCGCGGCTCATCCGCAACGCCACGGCGCCTTCGATGCCGCGTTCCGAGAATCCGATCTCGCCGAACTCCTCGCGTACGGCTTCGCCGTCGATGAAGAGCGTCGCGCGGATGTTGCGCAGCAGCAACTTGTGCAACTCTCTCAACTGCGGGTGCGGCGAGACGAGCGGCGTGAGCGACGGACGCAGCGGTTCGATGTCGTGCCCCGTCTCGCTGGCGAACGTGTAGCCGTCGCCCGTCGAGCCGGTGGCGGGGTAGGAGACGCCGCCCGTGGCGACGATCACCCGTGCGGCCTCTTCCTTGCGTTCGAAGCCGCGGCGGTTCATGTAACGTACGCCGAAGATCTTGCCGCCGAGCGTCATCAGCCCTGTCACGCGCGTGTGGAACCAGAATTCCACGCCGTTGTCGCGGCACCACTCTTCCAGCGTGTTGGCCACGTCCCACGCCTTGCCGCTGTGGGGAAATACGCGGTCGCCGCGTTCGAAGTCGAGTTTCAGGCCCCGCCGTTCGAAGAAGCGGATGGTCGCGCGGTTGTTGAATTCGGCGAATGCCGTCGCGAAGAAATCGGCGTTGGTGCGCACCTGCTCGGCGAACTCCTCCGGCGGGCGGGCGTTGGTCAGGTCAGCGCCCCTTGCCCGTGATGCGGATCTTGCGGCCCGCCTTCTCCATCTTTTCGATTACGAGCACCTTCTTGCCGTTCTGTGCGGCCCGTTCCTGCGGCCATCATGCCTGCGGCGCCGGCGCCTATGATGATTACGTCGTACACTTCTCTGTCGTTTTTTGTCTGCCAAAGATACGATTAAGCGAGGGTAATTGCAAACATTGTCTGCTTTTGCCCTTACTTAATTCATATCTTTGACTGCGTCTTAGATACTCCCGTTCGGCAATGTTCAAATAAATTTGACATTGTACTCACTTATTCGTATCTTTGCCGCGTCAAAACGAAACGCAACCAGTTCTCAAAATATGTTAAGCCGCAGATTACTCCGAGTCAAGGTCGTCAAAGCCCTTTTCGGACACCTGAAATCGGATTCGACCAATATGATCGCCTCCGAGAAAACACTGCTCGCATCGATCGACAAGACCTACGATCTCTATTTTCAGTTGATGGAGCTGATCGTCGAAGTCCGCCGCCATGCGGAGTCGCGGCTCGAAACGGCCCGCCGGAAGAAACTGCCGACCTACGAGGATCTGAATCCCAATACCAAATTCGTCGAGAACAAGGCCATCGCCCTGTTGGCGTCGAGCCAGACGGTCAACGACTATCTCGTCGCACAAACTCAACTGGGCGCGTTATCCCGAACTCATCAAATTGCTTTATACCCGGCTGCTGGCGTCCGGACTACTATCGTCGTTACATGCAAAATCCGACGCGGACCTTCTCGGAGGACAAGCAGCTCGTCGAGGAGTTTTTACCGGCAACAATTGGAGGGATTGCGAGGAGCTGGAAGCCGCTTTGGAAGAGCAGTCGATCCTGTGGAGCGACGATCTGGGTTTCGCGCGATGGTCGTGCGGACGCTCTCGAATCTGCGCGCCTCGTCGACCGACGTGAAGGTTCTGCCCAAGTTCAAGAGCGACGACGATCTGGCCTTTGTCAAGACGCTGTTCGAGAAGGTTTTGGTGAACTACGACCAGACGCAGCGCTATATCGAACGCTTCACGAGCAACTGGGACATCGAGCGCATCGCCTTCATGGACTATCTGATTCTGGCGACGGCCGTCGCCGAACTGACTTCGTGTCCCGAAATTCCGGTGAAAGTGACGCTCGACGAGTATATCGAGATTTCGAAAATATTACTCGGGGCCGGGCAGCAGCGTCTTCATCAACGGCGTGCTCGACAAACTGGTCGCCGCGCTGACCGAGGAGGAAAATCAAAACGGGGCGGGGCCTCATTTAGCCATGCGGAGGTTGCGGAGTGCTTTTGGGGCTGGCTGCGCGGCCGTCGGCGTGGCGCTCGTGCTGCTTTGCGGCTGCGGCTCGCAGCGGGGCATCGGAATTTTCGGGCCCCGTTATCGCAGTTTCGGCCGAATCGCTGCATACGGACATGTCGGATACCCTGCGTTTCGGACGTCTCCACAGCGGCGAAACGGCGCGGCTCGAAGCGGGTTTCTGCAATCGGGGCGGGGAGCCGCTCGTAGTCGTCCGGAGCGAATCGTCGTGCGGATGTACCTCGTTGGAATATGACGCTCAGCCGATTATGCCCGGAGATACGCTGCGTGTGGCCGTGCGTTTCGATACGAGCGGCCAGCGGGGCTGGCTCTTCAAGGTACTGCGCGTCTATTTCTCCGGCGGCGAACGTCCGCTGCGGCTCTACGTCGAGGCCGACGTGCAGTGATGTTGGAAAATCCGAAATAATCGTTATATTTGCTGTCGTAAACCGGATTGTTGCCGGCAAACGGAGCCGAACCGTCTGCGGGTGGCGTCGGTTGCCGGGGCGGTCGGGGCGAACGAAGGCCGAAGGCCGCCGTTTTCGATAAGCCGAATGCAGAGCTGAACTCGTTCGGGCTTTGCCGAGGCGGGAAAACGAAGAGAGAAGTTCAAACTTTAATTTTTGAAAATATGATGAATCTGTTACAGGCGGCTACCGGTCAGCCGCAGCAGCCGTCTCCGTGGGGCTTCTACATTATGATCGGATTGATGATCCTCGTGTTGTGGCTCTTCATGTGGCGTCCCGAATCGAAGCGCCGCAAGGAGATGCAGAAATTCCGCGAAGGTCTCAAAAAAGGCGACAAGGTCATTACCGCCGGCGGTATTTACGGTACGGTCAAGGAGATCAAGGAGCGCACGCTGCTGATCGAGGTCGACGGCAACGTGACGCTGCGTGTCGACAAGAACATGGTCGTGGCCGATACGACCGATTTGCAGAAATAGCCGATCGCGCATCGAATGCCGACGGCCGGAGAAGGCGATCCTCTCCGGCCGTCGAATTTTTATCCGGTTGCGGACGGGCTATTTCGTCGCGATGAAGAAGAGGTCGAAACATCCTTCGGCCGCCGGTGCGATGCGGTAGTCGTCCATGCGGATCGAAGTGGTCAGCGCCTCGTTCTGCCGCAGCAGCCGACGTCGGTTGATGCGGTTGAGCAGGTCGTAGGGGAGTTGCAGCAGCCGGCGCGGCAGGCGGTGCTGGAGGTCGAACAGGTCGAAGCGGGCGATGCGCTCCACACTGCGGCGGTTGTGTTCGTAGTACTCCATCACGCGCTCGTTGCCGAAGACGCCGTGGGTCTCGACGGCGGAAAATGCTTCGGAAAGCAATCGCCGCAGTTCGTCGATCCGGTATTCACGCACGTGCCACGGGTTGCGTGTGAGCGACATCGGAGCGTTGGGCGTGGTGAGGATCAGCCGTCCGCCCGGCCGCAGCACACGGGCGATTTCACGCACGAACGCTGCGTCGTCGTCGATGTGTTCGATCACCTGGAAGGTAATGACGAAATCGAACGATTCGTCCCCGAAGCCGAGCGGAGGCACGCACATCCGTCGGAATTCGACGTTGGCTGCGTGGCGGTCTCCGCCGGCGGCGTATTTGTCCACCGTGACGAACCGGTCGCAATGCGGCGCGACGAGTTCGATGCCGTATCCCGTTCCTGTCCCGATCTCCAACACATCGCCCGATACGATCTCTGCCGCGCGGTCGTAGGCCAGCAGCGACCGCTGGAAGACGAAGTTGTCGGATGCGTCGCGCGATACGCGCTCGGCGGTTGCGAGTTTGCCCATATCGCTACTGTTTCGTCAGTTTGATCCCTTCTTCATCGGCCGCGACGACCCCGCGTTTGAGCAGGACGCCCAGCGAACGTTTGAACGCCTTCTTGCTGAGCTGCGTGCGGCGGTGAATCTCTTCCGGCGAGCTGTCGTCGCCGAGCGGCAGCCGCCCGCCCGCTTCGCGCGCAACATGCCGAGCAGCTGGTCGGCACCGTCCTCTGCACGCCGGCATAGCCCGGCTGTCGGAGCGACACGTCGATGCGGTGGTCGTCGGTGATTTTGGTCACGTAGCCGCGCAGGCGGTCGCCCACCTGCACGGGTCGGAAAAGCTGGTTGCGGTAGAGCATTCCCCAATGGCGGCTGTCGATCACCACGCGGTAACCGATCTCCGACTCCGAAGCCACCAGCAGATCGACCTCCTCGCGGGGACGGACGGTGAGCGTCTCGTTGTTGACGAAACTTTTGAGTTTGTTCGTCGCCACGCATCGTCCCGTCACATCGTCGACATAGACGTAGACCACATAGGAACGTCCGGCGAAGATCCCGCCCTGCTGGTTGCGGTTGGGCAGAAAGAGGTCTTTGCCCGCAAGCCCCCAGTCGAGGAACGCTCCGTGGAGATTCTTGTCGACCACTTTCAGGAATGCGGCCTCGCCGGCGCGGGCCAGCGGCGTTTCGCGCGTGGCCACGAGCCGGTCTTCGGAGTCGTGATAGACGAAGACGTCGACCGCGTCGCCCACCTTGTCGGCGAGCGAAACGTAACGGTTGGGCAGCAGTACCTCCTGCCCCTCCTGATCGGCGAGATAGAGACCGTAGTCCGAGATACGGGTCACGGTGAGCGTATGGTTTTGTCCGGCTTTCATAGTTAAAACGGTTCGACGGCGGAAACGGCGCAGGCAGGATGCAAAACAGACGGGGCCTGTTTGCCGGGATGCAGTCCGGTCGGCTGTCGGGGATTCGTACCGTACAAAGGTACGAAAGATTTGCCGAACGCAGGCCGGATTTCCCGTTTTATTCGTAATTTTGTCGATATGAAAGTCGCCCTGTGTCAGTTCTCGATGGAGTGGGAGGCCGCAGCCCGCAACCTCCGCCGTGCCGAAGAGCTCGTCGCGCAGGCCGGTGCCGATCTGGCCCTCCTGCCCGAGATGTTCGCCACGGGGTTCGTCACCGAACCGTGGCGAACGGCGCTGCCGGACGAGGAGGAACTCCTCGCGTGGATGCGCCGCACCGCACGACGTTATGCGACGGCGTTGGCCGGCAGCGCCGTCGTCCGCAGCGGCGACCGTTTCGCCAATCGCTTTTTCTTCGTGCGGCCGGCGGGCGGTGCGGAGCGATACGACAAGCGGCATCTTTTTTCTATCGGCGGCGAAGATGCGCATTTTGTGGCGGGCCGGCGGCGCGTAGTGGTCGAATACGGCGGACTGCGGTTTTTGCCGCTCGTCTGTTACGACCTGCGTTTTCCGGTCTGGTGTCGTTGTCGCAGCGATTACGACGCGATTCTCTGCGTGGCCTCGTGGCCGGCGCCGCGTCGGGAGGTGTGGCGGACCCTGCTGCGGGCCCGGGCGATCGAGAACCAGTGTTATGTCGTCGGCGTCAACCGCACGGGCGACGATCCGTGGAACCATTATGCCGGCGATTCGGCGGTCGTCGATTTCAAGGGGACGCCGCTCTGCGAGGCGGACGCTTCGGAGGGGGTCTTCACGGCCCGGCTCGACAGGGAAGCGCTCGATCGGTTCCGGACGAAATTTCCCGCATGGCGCGACGCCGACGATTTCCTGCTGCGATGACTGTGCGCGGAATGCGGTTTGCGGAAAAAATCGCTACCTTTGCCGGGAATTTATTCCGGTCCGGACGGGCAGCGTCCCGGCAGAGCCCGGCGGGGTTAGGCCTAACGCTCGGTTTGCATTGCCTTTGCACAATATTTCGGATGCAGGATGCGATTTAAGTAAGATGAAACGAGAGGAGACAATCGAGGTACTCGGCGCACGGGTACACAATCTGAAAAATATAGACGTAACGATTCCGCGCCACAAGCTGGTGGTTGTCACCGGCCTGTCGGGGTCGGGCAAATCGTCGCTGGCATTCGATACGATCTATGCCGAGGGGCAGCGGCGGTATATGGAGACCCTGTCGACCTACGCGCGTCAGTTCGTGGGGACGATGGAGCGTCCCGATGTGGACAAGATCACGGGACTGAGCCCCGTGGTGGCCATCGAACAGAAGACCACCAACAAAAACCCCCGTTCGACGGTGGGTACCGTCACCGAGATAAACGACTTCCTGCGTTCTATGCTTATATGCGCGCTTCGCGCGCCTATTCGCCGGCTACGGGCGAGGAGATGGTGCATTACTCCGACGAACAGATTCTCGACCTGATCCTGCGCGATTTCGCAGGCCGTCGCATCGCGCTGCTCGCACCGATCGTCAAGGGCCGCAAGGGACACTACCGCGAGCTGTTCGAGTCGCTGGTGAAGAAGGGCTATCTCCACGCCCGTATCGACGGCCAGATGTGCGAGTTCTCGACGGGCATGAAGCTCGACCGCTACAAGATCCACACGATCGACCTGGTGGTCGACCGCCTGCGCGTGAGCGAGGAGTCGCACGACCGGCTGATGACTTCGCTCAAGGAGTCGATGCGGCAGGGCAAGGGGACGATGGCGCTCTACGACTACGATACGGAGACGATGCGCTACTATTCGCGGCATCTGATGTGCCCCACCACGGGCGTCGCGTTCGAAGATCCTGCGCCGCACACCTTTTCGTTCAACTCGCCCAGGGGCCTGCCCCCGATGCAACGGGCTGGGCGTCGAGGCGGTCTTCGACCGCAGCAAGATCATTCCCGATCCGAAGAAGTCGCTGCGCGCCGGAGGGATCGAACCCCTTCGGGCCGTACCGCAACAACATGCTTTTCGCGCTGTTGGAGATGCTGGGGCGCCGCTACGATTTCACGCTCGACGATCCGGTGCAGAGCATTTCGGAGGAGGGGATGAACGCCATCCTCTACGGCGATTCCGAGCCGCTGACGGTCGATCTGACGGAATTCGCCAACGCCGGCGGCAAGCGTCTGGTGTCGTGGGACGGCATGGCCGAGTGGATCGGCCGCAATTTCGACGAGGATTCCAAGCGCGGCGAGAAGTGGCGCGAGCAGTTTCTCGTCTACAAGCCGTGCAGCGTCTGCGGAGGATCGCGGTTGCGCAGCGAGGCATTGCAGTTCCGCATCGGCGGACGGAACATCGCCGAGGTGTCGGCCATGTCGATCTCCGATTTCGCCGACTGGATGTCCCGCATCGAGGAGCATTTCACCGAGAAGGAGCGCAAGATCGCGCAGGAGGTCGTCAAGGAGATCCGCGAACGGCTCCGGTTCCTGATCGAAGTGGGGTTGGGGCTACCTCTCGCTGAGCCGCTCGTCGCGCTCGCTTTCGGGCGGCGAGTCGCAGCGCATCCGGTTGGCGACGCAGGTCGGATCGAAACTGGTGAATGTACTCTACATCCTCGACGAGCCGTCGATCGGCCTGCACCAGCGCGACAACCGGCGGCTGATCCGCAGCTTGCAGGAGTTGCGCGACGCCGGCAACTCGGTGATCGTCGTCGAGCACGACGAGGAAATGATGCGTTCGGCCGACTACATCGTCGACGTAGGCCCCAAGGCGGGGCGCAAGGGCGGCCACGTCGTTGCGTCGGGTACGTTCGACGACATCCTCCGCTCCGACTCCGTGACGGCCGACTATCTGACCGGCCGCCGGCGGATCGAGGTTCCGGCGACGCTGCGCGAGGGCAACGGCCGTCATATCGTCCTGCGGGGAGCGTCGGGCAATAACCTCAAACATATCGACGTCGATTTCCCGCTGGGCAAACTGATCCTCGTCACGGGTGTCAGCGGTTCGGGCAAGTCGACGCTCGTCAACGAAACGCTGCGCCCTATTCTGAGCCGCAAGCTCTACCGGTCGCTCGACCGCCCGCTGCCCTACGATTCGATCGAGGGAATCGAACACGTCGACAAGCTGGTCGTGGTCGACCAGTCGCCGATCGGCCGCACGCCGCGCAGCAATCCGGCGACCTACTCCAACGTCTTCGCCGACATTCGCAAACTCTTCGAGATGACGCCCGACGCGCAGGTGCGCGGCTTCAAGGCGGGACGCTTCTCCTTCAACGTCAAGGGCGGCCGCTGCGAGACGTGCCGCGGTGCGGGGGTGCAGACCATCGAGATGAACTTCCTGCCCGACGTCTATGTCACCTGCAAGAGTTGCGGCGGCCACCGCTACAACCGCGAGACGCTCGAAGTGAAATACAAGGGCAAGAATATCGACGACGTGTTGAACATGACGGTCAACATGGCCGTGGAGTTTTTCGAAAACATCCCGTCGATCTACCAGAAGCTGCGTGCCATTCAGGAGGTGGGGTTGGGCTACCTGACGCTCGGCCAGCCCTGCACGACGCTCTCGGGCGGCGAGTCGCAGCGCATCAAGCTGGCCGCCGAACTCTCGAAACGCGATACGGGCAGCACGCTCTATATCCTCGACGAGCCGACTACGGGGTTCCATTTCGAGGATATCCGCCAGTTGATCGACGTGCTGAACAAGCTGGTCGACCGCGGAAACACGGTCGTTGTCATCGAACACAACCTCGACGTGGTGAAGGTCGCCGACTGGATCATCGATATCGGTCCCGAAGGCGGTGCGGCGGGCGGACGGGTGCTCGCGGCGGGTACGCCGCACGAGGTGGCCGCCGTCGAGCAGAGTTATACGGGACGTTTTCTGCGGCAGATGGGTCTTTAACGGGACTGTGACAGACGTTTTCGGGCGACTAACCGGTCGTAACCGATTTGCTGGTTGTATGTGGGACGAATGCATTGTCGTGAATTTTTCCGACGAACGATTCGCTGTGTCTCGAAGAAAATCACTTCTCTTTGTCTTTCCGGCAGGATTGCGCTGCCGGTGCGTCGGTAGCGAGTCGGGTTTCCCGAAGTCCCTCCCCGAGGGGAGGGATTTAGGTGGGGTATGATCGGGTATTCACGGCGTGCCGCCGTGTAGCTACCGCCGGACGGAACGGGCATGCAGCCGGAAATCCTTTCGAACGGACGGGTTTGCAACGTTCCGAAGTATCCGGTCTTTCCGGTAAGATTCCACGCCGGTGCGTCGGTAGCGAGTCAGGTTTCCGCGAAGTCCCTCCCCGAGGGAGGGATTTAGGTGGGGTATGATCGGTACTCACGGCGTGCCGCCGTGTAGCTACCGCCGGACGGAACGGGCGTGCAGCCGGAAATCCTATCGAACGGACGGGTTTGCAACGTTCCGGAAGTATCCGGTCTTTCCGGTAAGATTCCACGCCGGTGCGTCGGTAGCGAGTCGGGTTTCCCGTGAAGTCCCTCCCCCCGAGGGAGGGATTTAGGGTGGGGTATGATCGGTACTCACGGCGTGCCGTCGTGGAGCTACCGCCGGACGGAACGGGCATGCAGCCGGAAATCCTATCGAACGGACGGGTTTGCAATATGTTGTGGCAAGGAGTTTGCGTTGACATCGGTCAAATGCAAACTCTTTTGCCTATGAAACGTATTATCGTATGGATGGCTGCCGCTGCCGTAGTGGTATCGGCTGTCGCAGTTATGGCCCAACAGCAGTCGAAGTCTCAGCGGGCCCAAACCAAATCTCAACGCACGGAGGTGCGCGAGCAGCGCCACGAGGAGCGAGTGAAGCGGCGCGCCGAACGGCTGGCCGCCTTCGAAAAGCACATGGACTCGATCATCCTGTCGCGCAATTTCCAGTTCAACCCTTCGAGTATGCAGCGTCAGCCGGCGGGTCCCGTGCGCCAGTTGATCAATCCCAACTTCACGGTCGGGTTCTGGGACGGCACGGTGGACGTCTGCCTTCCCTACATCAAGGGCTATGTTCCTCCCTATTACTACACGGTGCTCAACTACGTGCTTCCGTCGGTCGAGGGGTACCGTGCCGAACAGACCAACGAAGGCTGGATCGTGACCTTCTCCACCACGCTCTTCTCGGCCAACGATTACACCTTCACCTTCGACATCTACTCGTCGTCGGGAGGCGCCAACCTCACCATTTCGTCGGTCTGGTACAATCCCGTACAGTACTCCGGCACTATTACGCAGGTGTATTGATCCCTCCGCTTTTTGACGAGGTGCTGTCTGATTCTTTCAGACAGCACCTCGTGATTTTCGATCCGGATTGTCTAACTGCAAGTGTGCAGCAATAGCAGGATCGTCAGAATGACCGACGGATAACCCAGACATCCGAACCGATTTAAGTCGTCCGACAGGCTCGGCTCGCCGAATTCGGTACGGCAGTAGGGACATTTGCGGGCCTCCGAGGGGATGATCATTCCGTATTCGGGACATTTCTTCGTTTCGTTTCCGAAAAAGAATACCCATTTTCAGTTGAAATAATAGGTCATCCCGTTGTCGGCCGTCGTCATATAGCGCGACGAAAGGCGTCTGTTGAGTACTCCGGTCAGTTTGCGCGGATTGTAATCGGGATTGATACGACTCGGCCTTTTTTTGTAGCCGTTGTGGAAAATCTTGATCCAGGAATCTCCGGTGCTGGTGTCTTCGAAAATTTCCGCATTGCAATCGAACCAGGAGACCTGGTTGAAATAGTATGCGGTCGTGTGTCTTTTGTGCACCATCTCCGCCGAGGCGTTGTCGCTCGGAAGGACCGACGTGAGCGATGCCGGTGCATTCGCATCGTTTGTGGCGGCAGCCGCAGCGAGGAAATGAAGCGAGAACAAAGCGGCGGTTGCGAAATAGGTTAGAAGAGATGCTTTTTCCATAGAAAATGATTGTTGCTCCGGTCTTTCGGCTTTCCGGTTTGCCTGCTTCGGAATTGAAGCGGACAAATTTACCCCCCCCCGTGACTTTTCCAAATTTTCAGATGGAAAATATCCGATTTGTCGATAGAATCGTCGTATTATTCGGTGAAAGAAAAGCAAACAAAAAGCCACTGATCGCTCAGTGGCTCTGAAAGGAAAGTTTGTCGGGATACCGAGATTCGAAACTCGGGACCTCCAACTCCCGAAGCTGGCGCGCTAACCGGGCTGCGCTACATCCCGAAAACTTGTCGAACGGAGATCGTGCCGAAGCATCGAACGGGAACTCCGCCCGTGAAAGAACTTCCTTTTTCTGATCGTCGGGGTAACAAGATTCGAACTTGTGACCCCCTGCTCCCAAAGCAGGTGCGCTAACCGGACTGCGCCACACCCCGAGGTCGTTCGAAACCAATTTCCCAATCGATTTCGGTGTGCAAAGATACACGCTTTTTGGTTATTACAAACTTTTCGGCAAGAAAAATCGTTCTCCCGGTCGGATGCCGCCGTGCGTACGGAATCGCCTATCGTCGTCGGCTCCGTTCTCTTGCCGGACGAAGCCCCGCTCCGAGACCGTTCAACGCTGGAAGCGGATCGTGAAGCGGCGGATACGGCGCGTCACGAAGTCGGGCATGTAGAAGAACAGCGGTACGAACAGGCGGTTCCACCAGTCGGGGACGATGCAGCGGCGGCCGCGCCACAGCGCGCGCAGCCCCCGCCGCGCACAGCTGTCGGGCGAAATCAGCACGCCCAGCCGCCGGCCGATATGCTGCCATTTGGGCGAGAGCCCGTAGAGGTCGGTCGCCACGCCGGCGGGACACACGGCCGTCACGCGGACGCCTCGCTCGGCGACCTCTTTGGCGAAGGCTTTCGAGAAACAGCGCACGTAGGCCTTGGTGGCGGTGTAGAGCGCCATGCCCGGGAAGGGCATCCAGACCGAGTAGGAGGACATGTTTAGGATGTATCCGCTGCCGCGCTGCGCCATGTCGGCCCCGAAGGCGCGGCAGTTTTTCGAGAGCGTCAGGTCGTGCAGCAGGATCATCCGTTCGATCCGTTCGACGGGGGTGGCGAGGATGTCGAGATAGGAGAAGACGCCCGCGTTGTTGACGAGTACCTCCACCTCGGCGCCCCAGCCGTGCGACGGCGGCGTACAGCTCCTCCGACGCCTCCATGCGCGCCATGTCCAAGACAAAGGGTATCGATCGTGACGCCGTGCGCCGCCGCCAACTCCTGCCGTGCGGTGTCGAGCGTGCCGCCGTCGCGGTCGACGAGAATCAGCCGGTAGCCCGCTGCCGCCAGCCGTTCGGCATAGCAGCGGCCGATGCCGTGGGCGGCGCCCGTCACGAGCGCCGTCTTCGAATCGGTTGCGATCGTGTGCTTTTTCATCGTTACGGGAGTTTTGCCAGTTCTTCGCGGATCTTGCGCGGCAGGTCGGGGCAGTGTTTGCAGCACTGCATGTCGAGCGAATACATGCGGGCGATGCAGTAGTTGCGATGGTCGCACGCGCTGCGTGTCGAGCGGTCGCCCTCGCGCAGTTTGTCGACGAAAGCCGGATCGTTGACCAGCGCGCGGGCCATCTGCACCAGTTCGAACCCGCTGTCGAGCGCACGTTCGATTCCTTCGCGGCTCACCAGCCCGCCCACGTAGACCAGCGGCAGTTTCAGCTCGGCGCGGAACTTTTTGGCGTTTTCCAGGAAGAAGCACTCTTCGAAAGGGTATTGTTTAATCATATACCGTCCGAAGAGCCGCACGAAGATGCGCAGCCACCACTGCATGTAGTAACTCATCGTGTAGAGCGGAATGATGCCCCGCATGACGGCCATCGGCGCCTTGCTCACGAAACCCGACGAGAGGACGATGCCGTCGACGCCGTAGGTTTCGATCGCGCGGGCGATTTCGAGGCTTTCGGGGATTTCGATGCCGCCCTTGAAACCGTCCTCCATGTTGTGTTTCACCAGTACGGCCATGTTCCGGCGGGCGGCCGTTTCCATCACTTCGTCCAGACACATCCTGAGAAAGCGCATCCGGTTCGGGAGCGAGCCGCCGTACTCGTCGCGGCGGCGGTTGGTGTAGGGCGAGAGGAACTGCGAGATGAGGTAGCCGTGGCCTGCGTGTACTTCCACGCAGTCGAATCCCGCTTCGTACGCCGTATCCACCGCACGGCCGAAGTCGGCGGCCACCTGTCGGATTTCGTCGCGCCGCATGGCGCGCACGGGGGTGTAGGCATAGAGGTTGAAGCCCGACGATGCACCGATCGGAATCTGTCCGGCCGTGGTGTAGTGCGTCATGTTGCCGCAATGGCCGATCTGGATCGATGCGGCGGCTCCTTCGCGGTGGACGGCTTCGGTGATGTCGCGCAGTCCCGGGACGATTTCGGGTCGCAGCCACAGCTGTTTTTCGAACGACAGCCCGCTGCGACAGACGGCGGCGTAGGCCAGTGTGGTCATTCCCACGCCGCCGCGGGCGACGCTCACGTGGTAGTTTTTCAGTTGTTCGGTGGGGCCGTAGGCGCGGCCCATCGATTCGAATGCCGCCGAACGGATCGTGCGGTTGCGCAGCGTGACGGGACCTAATTTGTAGGGTGTGAACAACAGCGACTCTTTTTCCATGGAATCAATAGATGAAAGGAAGGATGCGTTTGCGGTGCAGCGAGGTGAACTCCTCGCCGAACTCCTGCTCGTAGCGTTTGTAGAGCGAGGCCGATCGCGGCGCCAGATTGGCGAACGTCCAGACGACGAATACCGCCCCGGCCCACGACCACGACGCGACGGCGAAACCGATCCATTCGAGCAGTTCGCCGAAGTAGTTGGCCGACGAGACATAGCGGAACATTCCGCCGTAGGGGATGTAGTGGCGCGTATCGCCCGGCCGGCGCAGGTGGCGGATGATGCGGTCGGAGCGGAGATTGATGATCATGCCGGCGATGAACAGCGCACCGCCGACCCAGATGTAGGGACGTGCGAACCAACCGTCGTAGTAGCCGGCGGGGGAGACGTAGAAGATCCAGCCGCCCTGCATCAGGGCGTTGAGCGTATTGAATACCATTCCCATCAGAACGATTCCCAGCGGCATCTGCGACTTCCCGCGGATCAGCAGCGGGAAGACGAAGGACCGTTGCAGGTAATGGCTCTGGAAGAGGATGAAAAGTGCCAGCGGTCCCGCTTCGAGTGCACGGTCGGAGCAGAGCCACAGGATGCAACATGGCGATGAAGACGGGCGACTCCATCGCCATCCATCCGATACGGTTGGGGATGCCCGGCCCGAATTTTCGGTTGAAGAGGTAGCCGTATCCCGCTTCGACGAAATGGAGTGCGACGAACACCGCGAGTGCGAGTCACGGTCATCGCCCAGAGGAAAAGAGAGAGAATGTTTCGTTCATAACGTTAGCCAAAAAGTACGAATAAGCCGGATGCGAAGGCAGATTTATTTGCGTTTTTTTGCGGAGCGACCTATCTTCGGCGCAGTCAAAGATACGAAAAGTCGAGCGCAGAAGCAAACGCATGTTTGTTTCTGCCGAGACGGAGTATCTACGGTGCAAGCCAAAGTACGAAAAGTCGAGCGCAGAAGCAAACGCATGTTCGATTCTGTCGGGGCGAAGTGTTTAAGGTGCAGCCAAAGAGTGGTGTTTTCGGCGACGAGGTCCCTCCGGTCTTCGGAAATGGCCTCCGAGTGGCATAGTTTATGGATTTACGCACCTTGTAATTTTTTAAACACATTACCGCTATGAACACGAAACAAGAGACACGGGCCAATGCTACGACGGCTGTCTTCGGATCGGAAAAGATGCTCACCCCCGCTCCGACGCAGAACATTCCGCAGCACAAAACCACACCTGAGATCGCCTACCAAATGGTGAAGGACGAGACCTATCCCCAGACCCAGCCGAGGCTCAACCTGGCGACGTTCGTGACCACCTACATGGACGACTACGCCACACGGCTGATGAACGAAGCCATCAACGTCAACTACATCGACGAGACCGAGTATCCGCGTGTGGCGGTGATGTGCGGACGGTGCATCAACATCATCGCCAACATGTGGAATTCGCCCGAAAAGGCCGAGTGGAAGACCGGCGCGCTGGGAATCGGCTCGTCGGAGGCTTGTATGCTGGGCGGCGTCGCGGCCTGGCTGCGCTGGCGCGCGAAACGCAAGGCCGAGGGCAAACCCCTTCGACAAACCCAATCTGGTGATGAGCTCCGCCTTCCAGGTGGTTTGGGAGAAGTTCTGCCAGTTGTGGCAGATCGAGATGCGCACGGTGCCCCTCACGCTCGAAAAGCCGACGCTCGATCCGAAGGACGCTCTGGCGATGTGCGACGAGAACACCATTTGCATCGTGCCGATCGCCGGGGTGACGTGGACGGGACTCAACGACGACATCGAGGCGCTCGACCGCGAGCTGGACGCCTACAACAAGAAGACGGGATACGATATTCCGATCCACGTCGACGCAGCGTCGGGAGGTTTCATCCTGCCGTTCCTCAATCCCGAGAAGAAGTGGGACTTCCGCCTCAAATGGGTGTGGTCGATCTCCACGTCGGGACACAAATACGGACTGGTCTATCCGGGCCTGGGCTGGGTCGTCTGGAAGGACAAGAAGTATCTGCCCGAAGAGATGTCGTTCAGCGTCAACTATCTGGGCGCCAACATCACGCAGGTAGGGCTCAACTTCTCGCGTCCTGCGGCGCAGATTCTGGGTCAGTACTACAACTTCATCCGCCTGGGCTTCGACGGTTACAAGGAGGTGCAGCAGAATTCGATGGACGTAGCCTGCTACTGCCATGAACAGATCGGCAAGATGAAGTGTTTCGAAAATTATTCGAAGGAGCTGCAAAATCCGCTCTTCATCTGGTACATGAATCCCGAGTACGACAAGACGGCCAAATGGACGCTCTACGATTTGCAGGCCGTACTCCAACAGAGCGGCTGGATGGTTCCCGCCTACACGATGCCGAAGAACATTGATTCGCTGGTCGTCATGCGCGTGGTCGTTCGTCAGGGAATGTCGCGCGATATGGCCGACATGCTGCTGAGCGACATCGGCAACGCCGTCGCCGGCTTCGAGAAGCTGAAATATCCCACGCAGTCGCGTCTGGATTACGAAGCCAAGGTCAAGCAGAAGGGGCGTGTCTTCACGCACTGATGCGCGGAACGTTCCGTTTTTCGGGACGAGCGTGCGATTTGAAAGGGAACCGCTCCACGGTTTCTGAAAAGGGCTCACCCCTGTCGGATTTTCCGGCAGGGGTGAACTTATAAATGGAGGTCGGGGATGCTCCGGTCAGCGGGCGCCTGTCAGGACGGATGTTCCAGAGACGTATCGTACGTGTAGCCGACCTGCACGAGTTGGGCCATCATCGAAGCGGCGATCGCGTCGTTCATCTCGGCGATTGCCGCTTCGAAACCGCTCTGATCGAGACTTGCGAAAGCCTTGCTGTCGGGCAGCGTCTCCGAGACGCCGTCTTGCGTCGACCCCCAGAACACGCCGTTGAGCAGAGCGGCCTCCGATGCGCCGGCCACGCCGCGGGCCGTGCCGCCGGAGAGCGAAAAGTCGGTTTCGACGAGGGCGTAGCAACCGTCCATATAGGCAGGGATTTCCATGACGACGGGGTAGATCATGGAGTAGCCTGAGAAGGTTCCGGCGATACCGCCTGCGTTGGCCGTGTAGTCCGTGCCGTTCTTGGGTTCGATCTCTACGCGGCCCTTGCAGAGGGCATAGCATCCGACGAGGAAGGCATAGTTGCTTTCAGCCTGTGTCAGGCCTGTCACGCCGCCGAAATTGCTCCGGTCGGGAGGCGATTTTCACGTGTGCGCTCTCCGTCCATTCGGCGTGGCAGCCGGCCGTCAGCATACCGCTTTTGCCGCATACACCGCCCACGTTGACGTTGGTCGTGCCGTCGGCGACATTCGAAGAGATTTCGATGTCGCCCGATAGGAGAGCGTCGCAAGCCGACGCCGTAGCGTTCGAAGCCGATCCGAAGACACCGCCGACATGTACGTCGGAATATTCGTCGCCCTGGGCGATCTTCACCGTTCCACCCATTTCGGTCGAAACGAGCGAGACGGCGCATTCACCGACGCCGGAGAGCGATCCGACAGCGCCGCCGAAGCTGATGGCGCCGTTGCTCTCGATTGAGGCGTCGCCCGTAAATTTTGCGGTACAGTCGGTGATGGAACTTCCGGAATTGCCGCAGACGATGCCCGCGTTGCAAGTTGCTTCCCCGCCTTTCGGAACGAGCAGCGAGCCGCCGAAATCCGCCGTGCAGCTTTCGATCGAGGCCTCGGCGGTCGAACCGACGATGCCGCCCGCTTGGGCATAGACGTAATAGCCTTCGGGGACGGTGTTGAAGGCGGCTTCGAGAACTCCCGTACCGGTGAAGGTGCAGGCGGAGATGCGTCCGCCGTTCATGGATCCGGCGATGCCGCCGGTCATCGAGATTTCGCCGCCCTCGGTTCTGATCGTGTGTGCCGCGTCGAGCGTCGTTTCGCAGAAGTCGATGTTTCCCGACTCGGCCATGCCGCAGATGCCGCCTGCGTCGGCCGTGCCCGTCGGGTCGTTGCCGCACGATGCCGATACCGAACCCGTGAAGGAGCAGTGTTCGATGGCTCCCGAACCCGGACGGGTGTTCATGGCGTCCTCGTAGGCGATGATATTGAAAACCGACGATGCCGCCGGCGATCACATAGCTTTTGTCGGTGCAGGATGTCGTCGCGGAGACTGTGCCCGCGACGTGAAGATTCCTGATCGTGCCGTCGTTCACTCCGAAGAGTCCGACGCTCGTGAAGGTCGTCGCACCCGTGTAAGCGACGTTTAGCTTGTTCACGGTGTGGCCGCCTCCGTCGAAAACGCCTTGGAATGCCTTCTCGGGATTCTCGTAGGGATACCGTCCGTCTTGCGGGCCGATACCGATCGGCGTCCAGTTTTCATAGCCGGAAAGATCGAGATCGGCCGTCAGCAGGTAGTGGACGTCCGGTTCGAAATAGCCGGCCGTCTGTTCGTTGACGCATTGTGCCAGCAGGGCCAGTTGCGACGGCCGTGCGATTAGGTAGGGATCTTCTTCCGTGCCGCTGCCTCCGTCGAATTCGTCGGCGATCGTCTTGTCGAGGGTTTTGAACCGCTCCCATGCGCTCCATTCCGAATCGAGGTAGTTGCCCGAAACGACCAGCGCGCGGATGCGTACCTCGTATTCGGTGTATGCTTCGAGTCCGGTCAACTCGTAACGGGTGTCTTCGACACGGGTGGAGAAGGCGTAGTCGTCGCTGCGGGCTTCCAGTTCATAGGCGGCAGCTTCGTCCACCCCATTCGATCAGGAGCGATGTTTCGGAAGGGATTGCCGTAAGGGTTTGAGGGGCTTTCAGTTGCACGGAGGTATCGTCCTCTTTGCAAGATGCAGCCAAAAACAGCGCGGCGATCAGAATTATCCGATGCAACCGCAAAATGAGATGACTTTTCATCATGAAAACTGAATTAAGTGGAATGAATATGATAAGCGAAAATAACGATTTTTTCAGACATATTGATCATTCGCTTCGTTTTTCGCAGCCTCTTTTTTCCGGAAGAGGGTTGCGGAGGGCTTCCGGAAGAGTACCGTTGTCGGCTGAGGAGGCGTCCGGTGGCGGCGGCGGTTTCGCACCGGAAAGATGTCGTTTGCTGAGGATGGAGCGCGTCGACGAATCGGTGCGGCGGAGCGTGCGTGCGGGAGTCCGCCTGACGGAACGGGTGTAAATTCATCCCTGGGGATCGATCGCGGCGGAATCGGATGTTCGGTTCGGGAGTGTCGGAATCGGCTGTCGTACGACGGAAATATGCGCCTCTTTTTCGAGAACGGCATTGGATCGTTTCCGGATTTTGCCTACCTTTATGGACGGAATGCGGCGGATGCCGCCGAATCGATCATTCGAGATGAAAAAAGTCGTAGTCTTTACCGGAGCCGGCGTGAGTGCCGACAGCGGACTGTCCACCTTCCGCGATGCCGACGGATTGTGGGCCGATTACCGGATCGAGGATGTCTGTACGCCCGAGGCGCTGGCGCGCAATCGCCGGCTGGTAATCGAATTTTACAACAAACGCCGCCGCGAGATGCTGGCGGCCCGTCCCAATGCGGCTCATTTGGCCATCGCGGGATTGGAGGCGGATTTCGACGTCGAGGTCATCACCCAGAATGTAGACGACCTGCACGAACGCGCCGGTTCGACCCCGTGTGATGCATCTGCACGGCGAACTGCGGAAACTCCGCTCTCGCGCGATCCCGCGTTGATCGTTCCGATCGAAGGGTGGGGAACAGCCGTTGGATGCCACGGCCCCCGACGGGGGCGCTGTTGCGTCCGCATATCGTCTTTTTCGGCGAGGCGGTTCCCCAGTTCGACCATGCGGTGCGGATTGCGGCGGCGGCCGACGTGTTGATCGTCGTCGGAACGTCGCTGGCGGTCTATCCGGCGGCTTCGCTGGTGCATTACGTCCGTCCCGGGGTGCCGATCTATCTGGTCGACCCTGGCGCTCCCGACGTGCGGACGATCCGCAATCCCGCTGACGCATCTGCGCGAGCGGGCGGCCGTCGGGATGCCCGAACTGGCCGAACGGTTGCGCAGGGAGTCGCAGCCGGAATAAAAAGAGAGGAGCGTGGATTTCGAAATCCGCGCTCCTCTCTTTTCGGGGCGTTCCCTTAGCCGAGGAACGACAGCAGGATACCTGCGGCGACGGCCGAACCGACCACGCCGGCCACGTTGGGCCCCATGGCGTGCATCAGCAGGTAGTTGCCCGGATTTTCGCGCTGTCCTTCGATCTGCGACACGCGGGCGGCCATCGGTACGGCCGACACGCCGGCCGAACCGATCAGCGGGTTGATCTTGTTCCCGTCTTTGCTGAAGACGTTCATCAGTTTGGCCAGCAGCACGCCTCCGGCGGTTCCCATGGCAAACGCGATGACACCCAGCACGAGGATCCCCAGCGTACGGAAGTTCAGGAACGCTTCGGCCGTAGCCGTAGCGCCGACCGTGAGGCCGAGGAAGATCACCACGATGTTCATCAGTTCGTTCTGCACCGTTTTGCTCAGGCGATCCACCACGCCGCACTCCTTCATCAGGTTACCCAGCATCAGACAGCCCACGAGCGGGAGCATTGCGCTCGGCAGCAGCAGGGCGATGACGACCGAGAGATGATCGGGAAGAGGATACGCCTCGGTTTTCGATACCGGACGCAGCGTGCGCATACGGATCGCACGTTCGTGCTTGTTGGTGAGCAGTCGCATGATGGGCGGCTGGATGACCGGCACGAGCGCCATGTAGGAGTAGGCGGCCACGGCGATCGGGCCCAGCAGTTCGGGGGCCAGCATCGAGGTGAGGTAGATGGCCGTCGGGCCGTCCGCACCGCCGATGATACCGATGGAACCGCTCTGTTCGGGCGAGAATCCGATCGCATAGGCGCCGATGAACGTGAGGAAGATACCGATCTGCGCCGCGGCGCCCAGCAGGAAGCTCTTGGGATTGGCGATCAGCGGACCGAAATCGGTCATGGCGCCTACGCCCAGAAAAGATCAGGCAGGGGTAGATGCCCAGCTGACGCCCAGGTAAAGGTAGTCCAGCAAGCCCGCCTTCGAGACGAAGATGTCCCAATGGACATGCCCTCCGGCGAAGAGCTCGGTGTGGTAGAGGTTGGCTCCGGGCAGGTTCGTCAGCAGCATGCCGAATGCGATGGTCAGCAGCAGCAGCGGTTCGAACTTATGCCGGATAGCCAGATAGAGCAGGAAGAAGGCGATGCCGATCATCACGATGTTTCCCCAACCCATGGCGCTGAAAAAAAACCGGCCACGACCGGTCGATTCGCCGAATCGGATCAGGCTCTCCCCCGACAAAGTCGGAACTTGAACTCAGCAGTGTCCACATAAGCCTACTCGATGAGAATCAGGTTATCGCCCTCCATGACCGTAGCGCCCTGCTGGACGAAGATCTGCTTGACGACGCCGGCGCGGTCGGCGTCGATGTTGTTCTCCATTTTCATGGCTTCGAGGATCACGAGCGTCTGACCGGTCGCGATCGTATCGCCGACCTTGACGTTGATCGAGAGCACGGTACCCGGCAGAGGACACTTGATCGTGTAACCCGTCGAGGGGGCTACCGGCGCGATACGGGGAGCGGGAGCCGCCGTGGCGGGGGTGATTTTCGCGCTGTCGGCTTCGCGGGGGGCGGGAGCTACCTGAGGACGTTTCGTCGCGGCTCCTTTGGCGCCTGCGATCTCGACCTCGTAGGCCGTGCCGTTGACCACCACGTGTGCCAGGGTCGAGGATTCGTTTACGTCGTCGATGCGCACGTCGTAATTATGTCCGTTGATTTTCAATGCGTAATCTTTCATTGTTCCAATACTTATTTTTTTCCGTCGGGCATCTGGGTTAGCCCATGAATTTTTCGAGTTCCAGGGCGAATAAGCGCTTGATACTCATGATCGTCAGCACATCCGACTCACGGTCGTGCCGATCGCTGTTGAAGATTTTGAGTGCGGTGGCGATGGCCGCGATCTCCTCTTCGTGCAGTTGGCCCTGCTCGACGGGTTTGCCGCTCTGAGTCGCGGCCGCGGCCTTGCGGCGGCTGACGAAGATCATTCCGAAAATTTCATGATCCACACCAGCAGCACGAGAATGCCGAATACCAGACAGATGCTGATGAGCGTCGTCCACAGCATCTCGGGCCATCCCCAATCGATTGCTGATAATATTGTCATAGCGTGCAATTGTTAGAGGGAATATTCGAATGTTTCTTCGGCGGATTCTGCAAACGCTTGGTCGAAAGCGCTTGCAGGGCGCGGATGATCCGGAAGCGGGTGTTGCGCGGTTCGATCACGTCGTCGATGTAACCGTAGCGTGCGGCGTTGTAGGGGTTCGAGAACTTGTCGTTGTACTCCTGCTCCTTCTCGGCCACGAACTTGGCGCGCTCTTCGGGATTCTCGATCGCGGCCACCTCCTTGGCGTGAAGCACGCCTACGGCTCCGCTGGCGCCCATTACGGCGATTTCGGCTGTCGGCCATGCGTAGTTGATGTCGCCGCGGATGTGCTTCGACGACATGACGATGTAGGCGCCGCCGTAGGCCTTGCGCAGCGTGACGGTGATCTTCGGCACCGTCGCTTCGCAGTAGGCGAAGAGCAGCTTCGCGCCATGGTGATGACGCCGCCGTACTCCTGCGTCGTGCCCGGCAGGAAGCCCGGAACGTCTACCAGCGTGACCAGCGGAATGTTGAAGGCATCGCAGAAACGCACGAACCGCGCCGCCTTGCGGCTGGCGTTGATGTCCAGCACGCCGGCCATGAACTTAGGCTGGTTGGCGATGATGCCCACCGACTGGCCGTTGAAACGGGCGAAGCAGGTGATGACGTTCTTCGCGTAGCTCGCCGCCGATTCGAGGTATTCGCCGTTGTCGACGATGGCCTTGATGACCTCGGCCATGTCGTAGGGCTTGTTGGCGTTGTCGGGGATGATCTCGTTGAGCGAGTCTTCCAGGCGGTCGATGCGGTCGGTGCAGACGGCCAGCGGAGCATCCTCCATGTTGTTCTGCGGCATGTAGGAGAGCAGTTTCTTGATCATTTCGATGCCCTCTTCCTCGGTGTCGACGGCGAACTGCGCCACGCCCGACTTGGTCGTGTGCATCATGGCGCCGCCCAACTGCTCCTGCGTGACGTCTTCGCCGGTGACGGTCTTGACGACCTTCGGGCCGGTGAGGAACATGTTCGAGGTCTCCTTCTTCATGATGATGAAGTCGGTCAGTGCCGGCGAATAGACCGCACCGCCCGCGCAGGGGCCGAAGATGGCCGAAATCTGGGGAATGACGCCCGATGCCATCACGTTGCGCTGGAAGATGTTGGCATAGCCGGCCAGCGCGTTGATTCCCTCCTGGATTCGGGCGCCGCCCGAATCGTTCAGGCCGATGCAGGGCGCGCCGTTGCGCATGGCCATGTCCATGACCTTGCAGATCTTGTCCGACATCGACAGCGACAGCGAACCGGCCGTCACCGTGAAGTCCTGTGCGAAGACGTAGACCAGACGGCCGCCGATCGTGCCGTAGCCCGTCACCACGCCGTCGCCGAAGGTATGGCTCTTGTCCATGCCGAAGTCGTAGCAGCGGTGCGTGACGAACATGTCGAACTCTTCGAACGATCCCTCGTCGAGCAACATCTGGATACGCTCGCGGGCCGTGTACTTGCCCTTGCCGTGCTGTGCGTCGATCCGTTTCTGACCGCCGCCCATGCGGGCTTTCTCGCGGTTTTCGATGAGCGTGTTTATCTTGTTCTGAATTTCACTCATGATTGTCGTATGATTTGATTAGTTGTTCTTGTCCTCGCAAAGTTCGGTCAGGATGCCCTGGGTCGATTTGGGGTGCAGGAAAGCGATGGTCATCCCCTCGGCGCCCTTGCGCGGGGTCTTGTCGATCAGGCGGATGCCCTTGGCTTCGGCGTCGGCCAGCTGCTCCTCGATGTTCTTGACGGCGAGTGCCATGTGGTGGATGCCGATGCCGCGCTTCTCGATGAACCCTGCGATCGTCGAATCCTCCGACGTCGGTTCGAGCAGTTCGATCTTGGTCTGGCCCAGTTTGAAGAACGCCGTGCGCACCTTCTGGTCGGGCACTTCCTCGATCGCGTAACATTTCAGGCCCAGTACGTTCTCCCAGTAGGGAATCGCTTCATCGAGGCTCTTTACTGCAATGCCAAGATGCTCAATGTGAGATACTTCCATAACAAATAATTTTTATTTAGGTTGTTAGAATTTGAAATCTTGCCCGCGTCCGTTTTTGACGCACACAAAAAGTAATCCTAATATTTTAAAAAACATAATTATTTGAACGAAATATCTTCGAAAAATAGCTTACATGAACGGCCTTTACCGCTATTCGGGACGGCCTTTTCCTCTGTCGGAACCCGCTTTGGCCCGTACCGCTTCGCTGCCGTAGACAGACTTCGGGCCGAAAACCCCGTGAAAAATTAGCGCGAAAGGCAAAAAAATCGTTATCTTCGCTGCAAAACAACGGCTATGAAACGTATTTTCCTCGCATTGTTTCTGCTGTCGTGGACGCTGGGCGCCGCATCGCAGAATGTCGCACTGGGTGAAAAAGACGCCCGATTTGAAAGTCAAATCGTGGCTGGACGATCGTATGCCTGTACCGGGGAGGACTTTTTTTGCTCGTCTTTTTCCACTCCACGAGCCGGCCGGCTGTCGAATCGCTCGCGCATTTGCAGGAGTTGGGGCGGAAGTTCGGCGATCGGGTCAACGTCGTGGTCGTCGTCAGGGGAGAGTCCGGAGGCCGTCGGCGGGATCGTCCGCCCGTATGCCGAGGGCAATCTGACGGTGGCTTTCGACGACAGCGGCCGCAGTTTCGCCGCCTACGACGTCCAATACCTGCCTTTCGGGGTGCTGGTTTCGGCCAAAGGCCGTGCGCTGTGGATGGGAAATCCGCGTCAACTGACCGAAGCGATACTTGATTCAAACCTTTAAAATAACATGAGTTTCACGAAAATAGATCACTACGAAAAAGAGTATGTCGACCATCATCACGATTCGGCCCTTTCCGTAACGGAAGGCGTCGCCGATCAGCCGATCGTCAACCCGTATTTCGTTCGTAAGAAGAAACACCGTCTCTCGACCGAGGAGTATGTGAAGGGCATTCTGGAGGGTAACATTACTACGCTGTCGCAGGCCATCACGCTCATCATCGAAAGCAGCAACCCCGATCATTATGCGCAGGCGCAGCAGATCATCGAACGCTGCCTGCCGCACGCCGGGAAATCGGTGCGCATCGGCATCACGGGCGTTCCGGGCGCGGGCAAGTCGACCTTCATCGAGGCGATCGGCAACATGGTCACCTCGCTGCGCCACAAGCTGGCCGTGCTGGCTATCGATCCCAGTTCGGAACGCAGCGGCGGTTCGATCCTGGGTGATAAGACGCGTATGGAGAGCATCTCGGCCAACCCCGACGTCTTCATCCGTCCTTCGCCGTCGGCCGGTTCGCTGGGCGGCGTGGCGCGCAAGACGCGCGAGACGATCGTCCTGTGCGAAGCCGCGGGCTTCGACGTGGTATTCATCGAGACGGTGGGCGTGGGCCAGTCGGAAACGGCCGTGCATTCGATGGTCGATCTGTTCATGCTGTTGCAGATTTCGGGCGCCGGCGACGAGTTGCAGGGCATCAAGCGCGGGATCATGGAGATGGCCGACCTCATGGTGATTACCAAAGCCGACGGCGAGAATATCCACAAGGCCGAGCTGGCGAAGACGCAGTTTCAGAGTGCGCTGCAACTCTTCCCGCTTCCCGAGTCGGAGTGGCGTCCCCGGGTCTATACCTGTTCGGCCGTTTCGGGCGCGGGACTCGAAGAGGTGTGGAAGGGTGTCGAGGAGTTTCTGGACCATACGCAGGGCAACAGTTTTTTCCGGCACAACCGCAATCGGCAAAACAAGTACTGGATGTACGAGACGATCGACGAAACGCTGAAAAACAGTTTCTACCGCGACCCGCGCATCGAGGCCGAGATCTCCGTGCTCGAAGGACAGGTGCTCGACGACAAGATCAGTTCGTTCATCGCCGCCAAGCGGCTGCTCGACCTCTATTTCGGGGGAAAGGCGGAATGACGCACGGCTGCCGCAGCCGAAATGATCGCCGGCGCATCCGCCTCCTGAACAGGGGCGGATGCGCTGTTTTCGGCCGTTCGAGGTGCGGGTATTTCCGGCCTGCGGCGGTTCCGTCCGTCGTGCGTGGCGGAGCTCCGGCGGAAGCCGCTGTGCGGTGTCTTTTGCGGGACGCCTCCCGAAATTGCAGACCCGAAGCGGATAAATCCGTTTATTTTTTAGACCGATGTTGTCGTTTTGGAAAATTATTACTAACTTTGCGCACCCGTAAAAGCGGGAATTGGATCAATTTAACAACAAGTATTAATTAAACGTAAACAAAGTGGATTCATTAAGCTACAAAACAATCTCGGCGAATGCAGCTACCGTCACCAAGGAGTGGGTGGTGATAGATGCGACGAACGAGGTGTTGGGACGTCTTGCTTCGCAGATCGCCAAGATCCTCCGCGGCAAGAACAAGCCCGGCTACACGCCCCACGTCGATTGCGGTGACTACGTCATCGTCGTCAATGCGGAGAAAGTGAAGCTCACGGGCGACAAACTGACCGAAAAAGGTCTATGTACGACACACGGGTTATCCCGGCGGCCAGCGTTTCGCGACCGCTCAGGACTACCTGAAGAAGAAGCCTGAGTTCGTGATCGAAGAGGCCGTTCGCGGTATGCTTCCCAAAACCCGTCTGGGCGAGGCTATCTTCAAGAACCTCAAGGTGTATGCCGGTGCGGAGCATCCCCATGCCGCGCAGAACCCCAAAGCAATTAAGTTGAACGAGATTAAGTAAGAAGAGTATGGAAATTGTAAACACCGTAGGCCGACGTAAAGCCGCTGTCGCCCGCGTTTTCGTAAAGAACCGGGCAAAGGTCAGATTACAATCAACCGTAAGGCGCTCGAAACATACTTCCCGCTCGATATCCTGCAATTTCAGGTGAAGCAGCCCCTGCTGGCCACCAACACCGTCGAAAACTACGACATCGTCATCAACCTCGATGGCGGCGGGATCAAGGGACAGGCCGAGGCCGCTCGTCTGGGTATCGCACGCGCATTGTGCGAGATCGACGCGGAGATGCGTCCGGTACTGAAAAAGGCCGGATTCCTCACCCGCGACCCGCGTGAGGTTGAGCGTAAAAGCCGGACAGCCGGGCGCACGTCGCAAAGTTCCAGTTCAGTAAGCGTTAATCCTTACCGGACGGATTTTCGGCATGCACGACGCGGGTTCCAAATCCGCAAAGACCACATATTATTATATATGTCTACTTTGCAGATTGCCCCGTCGCGGAAAACTTCGCGGATTGGCTTGTGCCACTACCGGGGAGTTGATACAAAGAGAATTAAAATTAAAAAAGACGAATTGAAATGTCACGTACAGATTTTAATACATTGTTGGAGGCCGGCGCACACTTCGGTCACCTGAAGCGTAAGTGGAACCCCAAAATGGCTCCCTACATCTTCATGGAGAAGAACGGCATCCATATCATAGATCTCCACAAGACCGTGGTGAAGCTCGATGAGGCTGCTGCCGCATTGAAGCAGATCGCAAAGAGCGGTCGCCGTGTGCTGTTCGTAGCCACCAAGAAACAAGCCAAGGATATTGTTGCCGAAAAGGTGGCGGCTATCGGTATGCCCTACGTTACCGAACGTTGGGCTGGCGGTATGCTTACCAATTTCCCCACGATACGCAAAGCCGTCAAGAAGATGGCGACCATCGACAAGATGACCGCCGACGGCACATTCAACAATTTCTCCAAGCGCGAGAAGCTCCAGATCGAGCGTCAGCGTGCGAAATTGGAGAAGAACCTCGGCTCCATCGCCGACCTGACCCGTCTTCCGGCGGCCCTGTTCGTGGTCGACGTGATGAAGGAGTCCAATGCGGTCAAAGAGGCCAAACGATTGAATATCCCCGTATTTGCAATAGTAGATACTTGTTGTGATCCAACCGACATCGATTACGTTATTCCTGCAAATGACGATGCGTCGAATTCAATCGCCGTGATTCTGACCGCCATCTGCGCCGCTGTGGCCGAGGGTACGGAGGAGCGCCGTCTCGAAAAGGAGAAGGAGGCTCAGGAGGGTATCGTCTCCGAAGAGGAGGGCGCACCCAAGAAGGAGGGCAAACCCCGCATCAAGAAGGCCGTCAAGGCTACGATCGACGCCGAAGAGGCTGCCGTAGCAGAGGTCGTGGCTGCCACCGAGCAGGCTGCAACCGCTGCTGCCGAGGTCGTCGAAGCAGCGGCCGAGAAGGTCGAGGCTGCCGCCGAGGCACAGGCCGAGTAATGCCCGATGAATACAGTAACCACACTTTATTAAAGAAAGGATAATTATGGAAATCAAAGCTGCTGATGTAATGAAGCTCCGCAAGATGACCGGTGCCGGCATGATGGATTGCAAGAATGCACTCATGGAGGCCGAAGGCGATTTTGCGCGCGCTCAGGACATCATCCGTGAGAAGGGTAAGCTGGTCGTTGCCAAACGTGCCGAGCGCAACGCTTCGGAGGGTGTCGTCGTAACGCGCATCGTGGGCACGAAAGCCTACATGCTGTGTCTCGCCTGCGAGACCGACTTCGTTGCTCAGAATGCCGAGTTCGCTGCTTCGGCCAATGCGATGATCGATATCGCCGTTGCCGCCGATGCTGCCGACAAGGATACGCTGATGGCCGTGAAGAACGCAGAGGGACGCACCGTCGAAGAGATGGTGACCGAGAAATCGGGACAGACCGGCGAGAAGGTCGAAATGGCCTATTACGCCCGTATCGAGGCTCCCTATTGCCACTCATACGTTCACTTCAACAAGAAGCTGGGTACGATTCTGGGCTTCAACAAAGGTCGTTCCGGAGGAGGTGGCCCATGCAGTAGCCATGCAGGCTACGGCGATGGCTCCCATCGCGATCGACGTGGCCGATTGCCCGGCCGACGTAGTCGCGCATGAGCGCCAGATCGCCATCGAGGCGATGAAGCAGGATCCGAAGAACGCAGGCAAGCCCGAGGCCATTCTCGAAAAGATCGCCGAAGGCAAGATGCGCAAGTTCTTCGAGGAGAACACACTGCTGAATCAGGAGTTGGTCGGTGAAAAGAAGACCATCGCCCAGTATATCCACGAAGCGGACAAGGAGGCTACCGTTGTCGCTTACAAGCGCTTCGCGCTCGAATCGTAAACGATTCTTTTTCCGAGAATGACGGCCGATCCAATTTGGATCGGCCGTTTTCGTATCCGGTGCGGCGGCAGCGGCGGTATTGGTCTACACACACATGGTGTTACGGCCTTTTATACGGTGCGGGTATTGTTTTCCGAATCGACAGGGGCGGGGCCGCGGGATTCTTTCAGTGTTATCGGTCGGGGAGAGTGGCCGTTGCGGTACTTCTGTGCTTTCGTTCTGTACGGGGAGATAACAATCTTCCGCTTGGATGAAGCTTCGCCTCGGCAGATCCCAAATAAATTTGGATCTGCCCTCGGCTTGCACGACTTTGCGGGGACAAGCCCCGCTTAGATAGGCTGCGCCTCGGCAAAATGCAAACGAGTTTGTTTTTGCCCTCGGCTTGCACTATCTTTGTCGAACCGAGAACCGTTTGTATCACTTCGGTTCGTAAGAACCGGATCGAGACCGAATTATGAAACGAATCGTACTTATCGGGGCCTTCGCCGTATCGTCCCTGTTGCCCCTCGGGGCGCAAAACGACGGCGGAATCAGCGACGGGATGTTGCAGCGGATACGTGCCTCCTACGAGGATACGCCTGCCGACCGCGCGCTGCGCAATGCGATCTGCAACAACGATATTCGCAAGCTGGTCGTCAACCAGCCGAATCAGGGCGAAATCGACACCTATTTTTCGCATAGGGTACCGTCGAAAGGCGTCACCGATCAGCAGCAGTCGGGCCGTTGCTGGCTCTTCTCTGGTGGTCTGAACGTGTTGCGCGCCCGCATGATTGCGCGCTACGGGCTGGGGGCCTTCGAGTTTTCGCAGAACTACTGTTTTTTCTGGGATCAGCTGGAGAAGGCGAACCTTTTCCTGCAAGGGGTTATCGACACCCGCTACGTACCGCGCGAGGATCGGACGGTCGAGTGGCTGTTCAAGAACCCGCTCAGCGACGGCGGCCAGTTTACCGGGGTTGCGGATATCGTGAGCAAGTACGGGCTGGTGCCTAAGGAGGCGATGCCCGAAACGTACAGCAGCGAGCACACCGCCCAGATGGCCTCCTTGCTGAAACTCAAATTGCGCGAATACGGGCTTTCGTTGCGTGAAGCCGCCCGCGACGGTGCGGAGAAGGCCGAACTCGAAAGCCGCAAGACGGAGATGCTGGGGGTGATCTACCGGATGCTCGTGCTCAATCTGGGCGAGCCGCCCGTGCGCTTCACGTGGACGCGGCGCGATGCCGAGGGGCGTCCGGTCGATACGCGCGAATACACGCCGAGGTCGTTTTTCGAAACCTATGTCGCCGACGATCTCACGGGCAACTATGTCATGCTGATGAACGATCCCACGCGCGACTATTACAAGTGCTATGAAATCGACTACGACCGTCATGTCTACGACGGCCGCAACTGGACCTATGTGAATCTGCCGGTCGAGGAGATCAAGCGGATGGCCGTTGCGTCGATTCGCGACAGCACGATGATGTATTTCTCGTGCGACGTAGGCAAGTTCCTCGACTCGGGGCGCGGTCTGCTCGACGTGGATAATTTCGACTACGAATCGCTCATGGGTACCACCTTCGGCATGGACAAACGCCGTCGTGTGGAGAGTTTCGCCAGCGGATCGAGCCATGCCATGACGCTTGTGGCCGTCGACCTCGATGCCGACGGGCGGCCGAAGAAGTGGATGGTGGAGAACAGCTGGGGGCCGTCGAGCGGTTACAAGGGGCATCTGATCATGACCGACCGCTGGTTCGATGAATATATGTTCCGCCTGGTGGTCGAGCGAAAATACGTGCCGCAGCGCGTGCTCGACGTCCTGAAACAGAAGCCTGTCCGTCTGCCGGCGTGGGATCCGATGTTCGCCGACGAAGAGTAAGAGAGAAGCGGGGCCGACAATCGGTTCCGCTTTTTATTTGCGGCAGATGCGGCGCAGGATCGCCAGCGGATAACGGCACGCAGCGGGCGGAGGCGCATCCACCGCTCGGCCAGCCAGAGGTGCAGCCGTCCGCAGTCGACGATGCCGTAGATTCGCTCGCGGGGTATCGTCTCGGTCCCTACGGTGTTGCCGTCGCCCAGCAGGGTCACGCGCTCGTCGCCGACCGTGAGGATACGGTGGACGACGAAATGGCCGTTGTCGGTTTCGCCCAGCACCACGTGTCCGCGCCCGCAGATCGCCTTCGCGCAGGGGGCGAAGCGTGATGCGGCTGCCGCTTCGGAAGAAGGGCAGCATACTCTGGCCCAATACGCGGACGACGACTTCGCGTCCCGCGAGCAGCTGGTCGCGGGTTTCCGCAAAGAGCATACGGTTGGGAACGGTGCGTTTCATCGGTCGGCGATCGTCGTTTCGAACGAGAGCCGTGCGGCGTCGGCGTCGGGCAGGCACTCCAACTGGTAGACCGGTACGCGGGCGATCAGTTGCGAGAGCGTGTCGCAGATATTGTCCTGCAACTGTGCGTCGTAGGCGAATGCCGGCGGGCACGAGGGGAGCAGCGCGCCGATCGCCCGGACGACCGGCAGTCGGGCGATCCGGTTGTGCGGAGCCTGGGCCAATCGCACGAATGCGGCGATGGGGGGTAGCTCTCGTTGCGGTAACAGGGTGTTTTCCCGCTCCACGGCGACCCGAAGACGGTCGGCACGCCTTCGACGACGCGCACGATCGGCGAGTCGTCGTTGAGCAGTTGCGCACCGGAAATGTGCTCTCTCCACAGGCGCGTATGGGTGCGCTTCCCGGTTCCCGACTCACCCAGGAAGAGAACGGCGCGGCCCGAGTGGACGATTACCGACGAGTGGATGGCGATGCTGTGCGGGTTGTGGGCGATGCCGAAGCTCATCCACAGTCCGAATCGCAGCAGCGAGGGGTCGGGGCGGCTGTCGGCTGCGACGTTGCTCCGCACGAGCGGGTCGCCGTCGGCCTTGGCGAAGAGCACCGGTCGTTGCCCGGATGCGGTCATGTAGGAAGAGCCGGCCGCCGTCGTAACGCCCGAAGTGGCAGTCGGCGACCGCCTCGTCGAAATCGAATCGGTCGAGTTCGCGGTAGCCGGCGAAGCCGTCGAGCGTCAGCGGTTCTGCCGGCGACAGCCTTATAAGCGGCTCGGTTGCCGCGCCGCAGGTCGTTTCGAAGGGCTTGAATCCGTTCAGCCCGCCTTCGCGCACGAGGTCGAGGTGTTCGCTGCGGATCAGGTCTTGTGCTACGAGATAGTCCATATCTATGCTGTTTTTTCTCCCAGGGTGATGATGCGGTCGCAATAGTCCAACGAACTTTCGCGGTGGGCGACAACGACGATCGTCAACTCGCGGTTGGCCTTCGACAACTCCTCGATAGCGCGGTTGATCCGCTCCTCGGTGCGGTTGTCGAGCGCCGAGGTCGCTTCGTCGAAAAAGAGGATATCGGCCTGCTTGTAGAGTGCGCGGGCGATGCCGAGCCGCTGGCGTTGCCCGCCCGAGAGCCGGCAGCCGCATTCGCCGATCGGGGTCTCCATTCCCTGCGGCAGCGTGTCGATGAACTCTTTGAGTTTGGCCGTTTCCAATGCCTGCGCCGCACGCCGGCGGTCGATCCGGTCGGGGTCGCAGCCCAGCGCCACGTTCTGCATGAAGGAGCTGTCGGCGATGAAGACACTCTGCGAAACGTATCCGATGGTGTTCTGCCACTTGCGGAGATTCGTTTCGTCGAGCGGCCGGCCGTCGATGGTGATGCGGCCCGCCGTGGGGCGGTAGAAGCCCAGCAGGATGTTGAACAGCGTCGTCTTTCCCACGCCCGACGCACCCCGTATGCCGATGCGCTCGCCCTTGCGGATCGTGAGCGACAGATCGTGCAGTATGTCGCGGTCGGGTGCGTCGTCGAAGTGGAACGAAAGCCCTTCGATTCGGATTTCCCGCTCGAACGGCATCCGTTCCTGTGTCGTGTCGATCCCTGCGGGCGTATCGTAGAGCCGTGCGTCGCGCAGCACGTCGATCGTGTAACGGTTGTAACGCAGCGACGTCCACGCCCCCATGATGCTGCGCACCGAGGGGCATGATGCGCAATGCAGCGACGGCGAAGATGCCGAACAGCAGTTTCATTTGCGTGTTGTCCGTTCCGGCGCAGAACGCCACGAGGACGGCCATGCCGACGGCCAGTCCCACTTCGGTGAACATCGGGGAAGCGCGGCGATCGTGGCGTTGCGCTGCCGCACGCGGATGATTTCATCCATCGAGCGGTCGAAGTCGCTCAGCATCGCGGGATAGGCGCCTGCGATTTCCGGTCGGCATAGCCGCGGAAGGTCTCGATCACGGTGCGCGACTTGCGCCGCTGCGCACGGTTCTCCTCCTCGCCGTAGCGGTTCAGGCGTTGCCGTACCAGGCAGTAGTAGAGCGCTACGGAAGGTACGAAGATCGCGAGCGTCAGCAGCGCTACGAGCGGATTGTAAATCGCCAGCGACCCGAATAGCAGGGCGAAGAGCACCGCTTCGCTGGTCATGGCGGCCACGGGCATCAGCACGCCCGTGACGAAGGTGAGGCACACGACATTGACGTTGCGCGCCAAAACCGCCGAATTGGAGCTTTTGATGAATCCCAACCCCCGGTTGCGGTAGTCGACGTAAAGCCGGCGCGAAAGTTCCCGATAGAGGTCGTAGATGAAGTTGCGCTCGATTTTGTACAGGGCCAGATTGGCGAGGCTCTTGAACAGGATCACCGCCACGACACAGGCGCATACCGTGAGGATGAACATGCGGTCGCTCGTGAATCCGCCGAAGTCGTAAAGCTCCGCCAGCCACCGGTTGGAGCGGATGCCTTCCGTGTCGAGGATGATGACGAGCACGGGGAATCAGCACGGCCAGCCCCGCGAAGTTGAGCAATGCGCGCGTGAAGACGCTGAGCGTCACCCCTAAACTTCTCCGGCGGAACCGGTGCGGAATGATATCGAGAAACGGCGGTTTCATCGGATACAAAGATAGTGCAAGCCGAACGCAAAAGCAAACGGAGTTTGCGATTTTGCCGAGGCGCCGCCTATCTAAGCGGAGGCTTGTCCTCCGCAAAGCGTGCAAGCCGAGCGCAGAACCAAATTTATTTGGGATTTACCGAGGCGCCGCCTATCTAAGCGGAGGCTTGTCCTCCGCAAAGCGTGCAAGCCGGGCGCAGAACCAAATTTATTTGGAATTTGCCGAGGCGCCGCGCGAGCCGAAGCCTCCGCCCGCGGAGGCCCGCTACTGTGGGCGTGTTCCGCAGGCTCCGACCCGCAGAATCAGCAACACAGCCAATTTGCGTGGGGCCATTCATGGAAAATAACTAATCATGGTTGCGCGTAGCGCACCTCTATGCTGCATCGTCTGTAAAACGGCGATGTCGAAGTTGTAGTAGTTGTTGTTGTGATACGAGGTGTGCGAAACATTATCGATCAGTTTCTCATAATTCCGCACCGTCGGCACCAGATCGAACGTATCGGTCCGTATGCCGTACGCCAGCAATGCTTTCGAAGGCGAATATTTCGGGCGGGATATTGTCGAAGGCATCCCTATCTTTATCGTTGCGTTCGAGCCGGAACAGATCGGCGTACTTCTGCCAGCCGATATCGAACTGCGGGAGCCGATACATCCGTAACTGTATCCTGTAATTGAGGGTGGGAGAAGTGCAGCAGAGTAGTCCTACATCTCTTCATAGCATCCTGTCCCCAGAGGCGTGTCCGTAAACAACAGCAATTCCCGCCGGGTCTCTGCGGCTGTCAGGGGTGCCGAATTTTGACAGCTGCTTCATTCCTTTACCGAGGTAGAACATCGCATGCTCGTAGCCGTTGTGGTGCCGGAGCTGTTCCAACTTCACCTCGGATGAGAGGTGGAAAATATTCATTTGCCAACAAAAAGCAGCATCGTGCAGTCGCACGATGTGTTGTAGCGCCGGACCCTCTTTGAGCAGAATCGGCAGGTTGTTCTCCGCGGCGGAAAAAGAGCTACGCCGCCCTCCGTTTCCACGGCCCCGTAACTAGGTGCTCCGGGCTGCGACAGCGCGGGAATCGATTCGTTGCGGAAGCCCGCGTAAGCGTCCTTGTAGCAGAGGTTCCGGGCGGTGTTCTGCGCAGCCAGCGGGTCGAGGCCGTGCTTGCGGCAATAGAGCAGGTCGTACAACATCAGGGCTTGACGAATGTCCTTCACTTCCAGCGGTGCCAGATGCGCCAGCCGGTAGCCGTGTTCTTTGGCTTCGATCGGCGGCAGGCTTCGAGGAAGTGTCGCCGTCCCTCGGCCTTGCGGCCCAGCCGCGAGCAGGCGATCGCTCGAAGATACTCGCTTATGGCTGTCGCGGGAAGTGCTTCGAGGATGTGCAGCCCCTGTCTTGTCCCAGCGAGAGCAGTGCGATGGCCGTATTGCGATCCCGGTAGTCATGAAGGACGTAGAGCGCCTGTGCGTATTTGCGTTTTTTCGAGCAGCTGCCGGCCCCGCAGGTAGGCCGTATCCAGTTCGGTCGTGTGGATCGTGTCTTTGACCGTACCCACGCGGCGCAGATGGCAGCGGAGTTTTACGGCCCGCACTGGCCTCCACGACGAGGTTTCAGCGCTTCGAGAGAATCCACGCATAGCCGTAGCTTATGCCGATACCGTAGGCCCGCCCGTCATAAGTGCGGTGACGATTGCCGATGCGGTAATCGGCTCAGGAGGCGTGCAGCACCAGAAAGTGCCCGACGAAATCTTCGTAGAACCAGTGTCGGACGCCGAGCTGTAGGCCCCGACCTGCGTCGTAATGCGCTTCGTGCGGATCGGATTCCAGTAGGCGGAGGTTTCGACGGTCCAGTTGTCCGTCAGCGCCGCCTCGGCACCCACGGCGACCGTGCCCGTCAGCGCCGTCAAGGCGTTTGCCCTGACGCCGAAAAACTGTGCGGCGGTACGGTGGTGTATGGCTGCGAGGCACATCAGAAGTGCCTTGTTGTCGGGCGTGATCTCCGAGGCATACTCCTCACGTTCGTATTCGGGCTGCACAAGCGGCGTATCGAGGCGGAACTTCAACTCATCGTTATGATCCCGGTAGAAACTCAGGTTGAAAAGACCCGTCGTCGTGCCGTGGTCCGAAAGCTGGACCGTCGCAGGAAACAGCTCTCTGGTCGGGAGCCCCAGCATCAGGCTCCGCTGCGTGCGCTGCGGCAGCGCATCGAAGTCGATGCCCAATTCTTGCAACTCCGCGCGTGGAATCTCAACCTTGTCGTATTTCACCTGTTCCAGTTCGGCCGTGTTCACGACGTACTTGTTATACGTCTCCCAGCCCTCCTCGCTCTTCGGATTGCTGACGAGCTTGCCCAGCGATGTAACGATCTTGCCGACGGAAAGGACGGGCACTTTCAAAAACTGGAACTGGATCGGATTGTCCTTCTGGGATTTGAAACCTCGGATGAAAGCCGCTACGGCATTGCTGCTCCGGAACGGATAGAACGCCGGACGGTTCTTCGCAAGAGGCTGCACGGTATGCACCTCTCGGCGATCCCCTTTGGTCACCAGCTTGGAAACGGCCTCTACCTGGCCGCTGTCCGGATTGCGCACGAGAAGCGTTTCCCGGTAGTCGTTTTCCTGTTCCTGACCCTCGGTCGGATTTACATTTTCTTCTGTTGCCATAATACTGTCTTTTAGTTAATAATGTGTGATTTGTACTTCGACAGCGGCAAATATAGAGGCCCGGAAGACGATCCCGACGGATGGCACGTCAGGGCCGTTCTGGGCATGAAGAAAGACGAAAATCGCCCGTAAAACGGACCGTTTGACCGCTCAGGACGAAATTCTAAACAGGGTTGAAGTTTGTCTTCACATATTACGGTATGTGAGGCAAAACAAAAATAAACGAGTATGAATTTAGAATATCTTTATCTTATAGACGGGAAGAAGCATCTCTGTCAGCATTGGGCATTCTAACGGCCGGAGATGGTCGATTTAATCCACCGGAATGTTTGCATAATCAACGAAAAAAGGAGATGGTGAACTACGAGTTTGCAGCGCGGACATATTACCCTCGCCGGATTTCGAAAAGCGGATCGGATGCGCCTCTGACCCTACATTATGGGATAGCCTTATCAGTAATTATAACAAATTATAACAGATTACATCCCGGAACCGTTTATAAGGTGGATATAATTCGTTTTTTAAGATAAATGGGAGGGGCGAAAAACCCCTCCCATTGTGTGTGATTCAGATAACACGTAATAATCTTTCTACATCAATTTTTACTATTTATGTAGTCGATAACTCGCGATAAAAATGTCTGAAAGTGCGCGTTGGACATTCCTGTCAGATCCAAATCAAGTCAACCACCCAGATTCGAACAGTCATCTGGTGAACATAGATCGCAGATTGAATAATATGTTCCGAATGTTTCGTATTGTCCCATTCATTTGCTGCTGGATCATGTTCTTCCAGTGTTGCCTTTTTGCAAAAGATGCAACCGGATTATTTGGATATATCAGAAATATGTAATTTCGGAATTTCGATTCGTGCTTTGTCATGAACAAATTCTGTTTCCGGTTTTTCGCGGGTCAATTCAATCGCAATGGATAGACCTATTGTCGACAAAATAGTCGCAACAACATGAATCCACATTCGATATTTATTTCGTAATTGTTCTTGCTCGGGTAATACATTATGCTTTTGGATTATCACATCAATTCTACGTGAATAGAACAACATATTGGCGAGTATCAAACATATGGATATTCCTATTTCCAGATATATGAAACTGTCTTGTATATCTATTCCACATATTAGAATGATGAAATGACATATCACAAGGAAATTAAGTCCCTGCAATAAACCAAAAGTAACATCCTGTTGCATATTCTGGTGAACTTTGGCCCAGATAAAATTTCGTTTTAAGAACATAAATAAACAACCATATATAAATTTTGTTCGCCCAAGGATAGTCGTCCATATTGCTTAGTGTCCATATCTTAATTTATGTTCGAAGGTTTCGTATTATCCCATTCATTTGCTGCTGGATTATGTTCTTCCAGTGTTGCCTTTTGCAAAAGATGCAACCGGATTATTTGGATATATCAGAAATATGTAATTTAGGAATTTCGATTCGTGCTTTGTCATGAAGAGATTCTGTTTCCGGTTTTTCGCGGGTCAATTCAATGAAGGTAAACAACCCGATGGTCGATACAAGTGTTATTAAAACATAAATCCACATCCGCATACGCCCTCGCGATCGTTCCTGTTGTGTAAGAGCATTATGGCGAGCCATAATCTGATCGAATTTTCGAGAATATAGTAATACATTCACACCCATTAAACACATTCCCACTCAACTTCCACCCACTTGGAGTAAGTTAAAGTTATATCGAATATCAAGAGGAACGAATGCCATATCACAACAAGATTGAGCCATTGTAAGAAACCAAAGCAATATGCAGCATCCCAATTAGGAATGTGATTTTCAACATAGAACTTAGTTTTGACGATATAAATGAATATCCAAATATAAAAGTTGTTCTCCTAAAGAAAGTTTTGAATTTTGATAAGATTCCATCTTTTAATGAATTGGATAAGTTTTGATTATTCGAGTATTATCAGGAGCTATTATTGCAGGGCTTCCACTCCCAACGATTGCAGGTGGCACCGGAGCAAATATCATTAGAGCAAGACCTGTGGCAAGAGCCGTTTGCGGTGATTTCATTCCTACTCTCCATATGATTGTATTTATTGCTATATTTCCTGCGGTTTCACCTGCGGTTTGTCCGCCAGTTGCAAATCCTGCAATATCAGTAAATACTGAAGCATAAAAGATTCCGGTTCCTATATTTGTTGCAATTTTCCCTGTTGAAGTATACACTCTGTTTGTATTACGGACAATAGTCCCACCCTCGTTGATGATAATATATTCCGAGCCGAATGTCAACGGTTTATCGTATAATGAAGCGGCGGTAGAAAGGGTTCCTCCAGTACCCGATACGAATTTAAGACTTTCAATGACTTTATTTATTTTTTTGTTCTTGCGCTTTTGAGACTTTTGTGTCTTCTGTTGTTGTTCCTTACTCTGAATACTAATCCCTGTGACATAAGGAATTTCCGCACCACTTAAACTGTAATAGGTATCTCCTGTATCATACGTTACACCTAAATATGTGTAACCACCTTCTTGCATCTCTCGCTCGGACATAACTCCGTTTACATATTTGTAACTTGTTCGGGTTCTAATTTCTCCGTTGCCATCTTCATATTCCTCTTGATAAGAATACCATTCCGCTCCATTATGATCGATTCGATTAACCAGATTTCCCGCGCAGTAGTTGTATTGTCCGATGGAATAGTACTTTTCCAGTAGCGGATCCTGCTGGATAAATACCACCCCGTCTGGATCGTAGAACCGAGCGCCGAAGTCGAGATAGTGTGCCGAGGAGGAGTATGTTGCTGAAATTCCTTTCCCGAAAACGTGTATCGGTTGTCCGAAGCCGGCATGTCGGGCTGCTCCCACGTTTTGCCGAAGGGATAGTAGTCCTTACGATCCAAATCGATCCGTTCCGTCGGCGTCACTTTCGCCACTACGCGCGTACTGCCCAGATGATCGGTCAGGAAGTAATGTACCTCCGAACCGCTATCTGTTCCGACGATCCGTCCTCCGCCGAACGATGTGCTCTCGAACGAATCGATAGCATCATATCGCCAATGATATACCAAAGAACCTACATACCGATAACCGTAATTTTTCGTAATCGCCAACGGTCTTTTTCGTCCCGTCTGCAAGATACGAATAACGATGCGATATTTCGCCCGAACCCCAGTGGTCCTGCAAATCCTCCGGTAAGTTAAGCAAATTATATGAAATTCCACAGCCCGTCAGAGCATCTTCCGTCATATTTCCGTTGGCATCGTAAGTATATGCTCCGCTTCCGTTCATCGTTTTTTTGCGTTGGTTACCGACGTATTCAAAGCGGTAGGACTGCGACACGGCACCGGATGATCCCGTTCTGGTCAGCGTAAGGATATTGCCGTTCCTATCATAGGTAATTCCTTTTTTCAGTACTCCAGTCCGTATGCAGGGAAGAAGTCGAAGAAAAAAGGTTCGGCAGCTGTCAAGCGCGACAAGCCGTCGTAGCGATACCGGTAAGCTCGTTCATCGGCATCGGCCGTACCGTCTACTTTTTTGTGCTGCCACTGCCACGAGGTGATATTTCCCGTATAGGATGGCGAAACATCATCTATGTGTCCCCCACTTATTATAAAAGACATATCGAACAGTTCGCTGTTCTTTGCGGTCAACCAGCCCCTGAATATTGTATTCCATCGTCTCGTGAATGGCGTGCGTTCCCGTACCATAGGTCTTTCCAGAGAGCTGACCGACAGAATCGTAGCTGTAAGCCACCACGGCCAATTCGCCGCCGTTCACCTGAGTTGTTTCGCTCAGCAAACGGCTACGGTCGTCGTAGGTGAAGGTGCGGTCGATGTCGTCGGTCTTGCCCGCGCGGGTGTAGCTTTCGCGCTGTGCGATGAGGTTTCCCACGAAATCGTAGCGCTGCGAGGTGCAGAGGATGCCGTCCTCGGTGTCGCGCTCGACGGTCTGGATCACGCGTCCCTTGTAGTCGTAGTAGCAGGCGCGCTGGTGATAGCCCGAGATCGTATCGTTGGCCAGCACAGCGAGTTTCTCGTAGGTCAGCGAACCCGTGGCATTGTCGTAGCGCAGCGATTCACCGTCCGTGGCCGTCAGACCTTCGATCGGCTGGAAATCGAGCCCTGCCGCCTGCACCTCCGATGGATAGGTGTCGTAAACATATTTCCGCAACGGTACCGAAGAGCCCAAATAGGGAGGTTCGACAGATTCGATCGGCTCACCGATCGAGACGCCAGCCTGTGACCTTATGGGGATCAATTCCGCTTCGACAGCGAGGCTCTGCTCCTGCACCCGTCCCAATGCATCGTACGAATAGCTTATCCACTGCTTCTTCGCACGGAGGTTGCCGTCCTGCGACACTCGAAGACGGTCTCCTTCGTCGTAGCGCATATACTCCGCCTCGCGCCCGGGCATCCGTTTCTCGGTCATGAGGCCGCGATCGTTGTAGGTGTAGACGTAGCAATACTTTTCGGCGAAATCGTCGTCGACGGGGACTGTCAGCGAATCGCTGAGCAGGTAACTGCCTTCGGGCGTGACGACCCACCGCAGCCGGCCGTAGTCGTCGTAGACGGAGTAGGTGTCGATCGGTTCGTCGTCATCGAACGTGCGGCTCAGCAGCGTCCGCCCCAGTCCGTCGGTGAAGCTCTGCACGATATGACCGTCGGGATCGGTCGTCACGGTGCATGAGAGCGTTCCGGCGTCGTGGCACCCCTCGCAGACCAGTTCGCCGTCGACGCCCACTGCGAGCCATCGCACCTCGTCGGTGTCGTTTGTCCGGTAATCGAACTCGGTGTAGAGGACTTCGAAGTCTTTCATGTAACCGGGCAACGCCTGCTTGCGTACGCGCCCGAGCGGCGATGCCTCGTAGACCTTCTCCGTGAAGGGAGCGCTCATAGTCGGAGCTGTATCGTTCTTCATAATAGTTTCTCTGCTCCGAAATCGCCGTACTATTCGGCAGTTCCTCCTCGTCCGAATAATAAGTCGCTTCGAAAGGAAGGTAGGCCGTCGCATCGCTGCGCAGCAGGGCATCGTATACGATCGGCGTCACGATGTTGTACCCGTTGACGGAGGCTCGGACATTCGTCGTTTGCGACGGCAGTCCCAATCCGTTGTAATAGGTGATGTCGGTAATCGTCGTTCCGGTTTCGGAGATCGCCGTTCGGGTCTTGATCCAGTTCGATCCGGAATCTTGTGCCCCGATCCGTCATGCGGAGCAGAAGAGGAGGGCAAACAAAAGAATATGTCGTTTCATGGGATTGCAGGATTTGTATTACTGGTCGAAGGAATATTCATACTCGTTTACGACCTTGCCTTTGTGGTCGCGCACGCGCATCAGGTGGTTGTGGGCGTTGTACTCGTAGGTGGTTTCACGTCCCGAAGGATCGGTCATCGAGGCCATCCCCACCAGCGGGATGTATGTCGCCGTGGTGACGTGCCACTCCTTGCGGCTGGTTCGCAGGCCGTCGAGCGCCGCAAGATCGCCCTCCGACAGCACGACCGAGGTACGGATATGCTCGACGGTCGCCGCACCCAAGGCGGTCGTCACCTCGTCGTATGCGGCGTTGCGGATTTCGGCCACGAGGTACTGACCCTTGTAGCCCCACAGATAACAGATCGGAGGCTGTCCCACGGCCTGCACCTCGCAGATGTTGCCGTCGGCGTCGTAGCGCAGCGACGCCCGTCCGATGTAATGCGTGTCGGGCGTATAGGCGCCTTTCCCGCCCGTAGAGCTGCGGTTCGAGAAGCGGAACGATGCGGGCGAGAGGTCGAGCGAAGCCAGCGTCGAGAGGCTGTCGGGACGCCCGTAGAGATCGTAGCGGAACGTATCGCCGTGCGTGACGGTCTCGTCGGTGTAGACGACCCGTTCGAGCGGGAGCGAGGGAGGTTGCGATCAGCATCGTCTGTACGCTCGACGGCAGGTAGTCTTCGGCGTAGAGCGTCCGCTCGGTGACGGTTCGTCCGTCGGCGTAGGTCGTCTCCTTGCGGCTGGCGGTATAGGGATTCGTGTCGTAATAATAGTTCGTCCGTCGGCGCAGGATGCGTCCGTCGTCTTCGCGCTGCTCGATAACCTCCTCCGAAAGCTGCATGCAACCCGTCGATGATACCGTTGTATATGTATTTTTTTATTATCGTCGTATGGCCGTTGTCAACCGATCTGTTGCCCGAACCGAGCCATTCGTTCGATCCCACATGCCGGGAGTTGCCCATACACGTCCGCAGAAAATTTTCGTTCCGAGGCGTCGGCGGTTGTAGGTATAATCTCTCGGCGGACGAGCCATTCGAAACGACCGTCGACATACTTGTATTGGATGACCGAATCGAGACTTCCTTGATGCCAAGATTCCATTTCCATGGGATAGGGACTTCCGGGGAGTGCTATTGCGGGGCGATTCAGCGAAGCCCTCGAGCGGCGGATCGAGGTATATTTGTAGACGGTTTTTCCGGACAGAACTCCACCTTCGCTTTGGTATTCGGCCACCTCGTCGTACTGGACATGGCTCCCGTCGTCGTAGTTGGTGCGATACGTTGTGTGCGGATAGTAGGTGCTGCAACGCAGCGTCGCGCCGAGCGAATAACTCCCCGACCACGAGTCTCATAGTAGACGATCTGTTCCGTATGGCAGTTGCCCATATCGTCGTCCATATCGGGTTCGTGGCGGATGACGCCGCAGCCGTCCTCGTCGGGGCCGTATTTGTACGCGGTCTCTTTGAGCAGCGTATCGTCGGTGTCGTAGTAGCGGATGTATTGAATGCGGTAGCTCGAAATACGGCGCACGGCATCCTCCCCGTCGCGGAAGCAGTTGTGGTCGCACACGAACTCCGTACGGCCGCCCGTGGGATAAGTGATGCTCAACAGTCGCTTCTCCTCGTCGGGCGTGCGGTATAGAGATCTCGTCGGACGGGAATACCGTTTGCTGGCACATTGAAAGTCTGATCGAAGAAGCCATCGGTATAATTCAGTCGATTTCCCGATATATCCTTCGGATCGGTTCCGGGTAAAATCCATACTTTATGCATCGGCACTATAATGGCATGCATAAGCTGAATAATGGCCATGGGCTTCATGCCCCCAGAAATCGGGGAAACACCCCATCCCCGACATGACGATTGTGGTTCGATAATCGAACGAATAGGGATCGTTCTCGATCTTTATTGATTGCAGATACCGTTCATAATCCTGTCCGATACCCGTTTGCGTAAAGACGATCGTCCGGCGCACGTTATCCTGCAGGCATCATAGACAACGATGCGTTTGAGTGCAGGGTTCAGAATCCGTGTCCTGTTTGCATCGTATTCCTCATACTCGAACCGTACTCTTCCGCCACGGAAAACGATTTGATCGATATAGTGACTGTTCACCCATTTATAATTGGCTGAAATTCCCTGCCATCCTGTCCGCTGTTTCTTGCCCCAAATGTCGTAGGACCATAACCTTCGTCCTCCAGCCGAAAAACATCGTACTAATAGGCCCCCGATCCGTGACATACCATACGAGGACGTCTCTGAGCGGCATCGGCAAACATTGAAGATTGTCGGAACCTAAATTCCGCATTGTCGTACAGCTCGATATTGCCACTGGCCTGAACAACCCGCTTGCGATTCAGGGTAGGTACGAGAACGTGATCGCATGCTGCCGTCGGCGCTCTCGATACCGAGTGCATTTCCATGCCGTTTTCGATTTTATATCCGACGGGATTTCCATGCTTGAAATCCGCAACGGCCGAGCTGAAGCGGTAGATCGTGCCGTCACGTACCCGTGATGACGAAGGATCTCCGTACCCAGTTCGTCGAATACGATTCTGTCGCCCGTCATCGGGAACGGTCTTGGGGCCGAGCTCTTCCCGCTCGATATAGAACGAACCGCCGCCATTGAGCAGTTTGTAATAATCTGTCCGGATCTTCATCGGCACCTTTTCGCACCAGAGCAGCCGCATCCGATCCGTCGTGGAACGCACAAGCGTCGTACTTCGTAGATGTCGGGCTGTCGAAACACCCGTATGGAGGTAGCCCGTCGTTTTCAGATCGTCCACGCCGTTGATGATGCGCGAGACCTGCAAGTCGCAGCTCAGCGACCATCCTGCGCCGGCCGCGCCGGCGAGCTGGTTCACGCGCGTGAAGTCGTCGAGGTGGAAACTCAGGTTCACGGGCAGCTCCAGCGATCCCGATCTGACGGTGTAGAGCGGGATCGAGATTTCGGGAATTCCCGTGCGGTGCGAAACGGGATAGTCGATGTACTTCATCATCGACACCGCCGACGGCGGATAGAAATGGACGTCCGTCAGATCGGACGTCTCCTGCGCCTGTACGGACGTCGCTCCGAGAAACAGGAACGACACGGCGCAACATACAAAGGCCGGATGCTTCATAGCCGAAAGAGTTTAGGTTAGAATGAGAATGTGTATGGAGTTCGGTT
>VOFK01002899.1_pt1 | contig 60230 bp, 78 predicted proteins | sample 5384121 | NCBI WGS metagenome assembly VOFK01 (sample SAMN12384730, study PRJNA508395) | human gut metagenome | isolation source: healthy gut J | host: Homo sapiens | reverse complement strand
AGAAGCTTTTTATCAATGATACGCTTGGGATTGATGAAGTGTTTCGACCATGAGCACAACCATGAGGAAGGACATACGTGTGGTGAGCATGGATGCGGAAGCCATAGTTGCTAAGAAGAAAAATACAATACGAAAGGATGCGTCAAGGTAATGCAAGAATTATCGTGATACATTCTTTTGTATTTGAATTGATTATTTTTCTTTCCTGCTTGTCGAAAGTGATGGATGGAATGTATAATATTGTTAATGATCCAGAGATATTTATTTTGGAAACAGCTTAATCAATTTGGAGGTATAAAATGAAAGCACATAAGTATTGGTCAATCGGAGCGTTAATTACTATGATTGGAACTTTTTATACTGGATATAAAGGCTCTAAATCAGGTCATAGGTATTTTGCGTGCAGCACTCTTATATGTATGATCATGTCTATGTATACGGGACATAAAATGATTTCAGGTAATAAGAGAACAAGAAAACAGGTAGAAAATACCAGAAGCAGAGGAATAGTAAATGTTAGAGGTAGGAATAAAAGCACCGGATTTTGAATTGCCGGATCAGAACGGAGAAGTGCATAAATTAAGTGATTATTTAGGTAAAAAAGTAATTTTATATTTTTATCCAAAGGATAATACACCAGGATGTACGAAACAGGCATGTGGCTTTTCTGAGCGTTATCCACAGTTTACTGAGAAGGGAGCTGTTGTTCTCGGAGTGAGCAAGGACTCTGTAGCGTCTCACAAGAAATTTGAGGAAAAATATGGATTGGCATTTACGCTTTTGGCAGATCCGGATCGCAAGGTGATCGAAGCATATGATGTATGGAAAGAAAAGAAAAACTATGGCAAGGTTTCTATGGGCGTGGTAAGAACCACATATCTTATCGACGAGCAGGGAATTATCATCAAAGCCAATGATAAAGTCAAGGCGGCAGATGATCCTGAAAATATGCTCAAGGAACTGTCATAATGAAGATTATTTTATCACCTGCAAAAAAGATGATTGTAGATACCGATAACTTAGCACAGGTTGAACTGCCTGCCTTTATTGATAAGACAGCAGAGATATTGAGCTGGATGAAAAGCAAATCAAAAGAAGAACTGAAAGCTATCTGGAAATGTAATGACAAGATTGCAGAGCAGAACTTTAACAGATTGGAAAATATGGATCTTTATAACAGACTTACTCCGGCTGTTTTGGCATATGAAGGAATTGCATTTCAATATATGGCACCATCTGTGTTTGAAATCCAGCAGTTTGAGTATTTGCAAAATCATTTAAGAATCTTGTCTGCGTTTTATGGCATTTTAAAACCAATGGATGGTGTGACTCCTTATCGCCTTGAAATGCAGGCAAAGGTTGGAATTGGAGATACAAAAAATCTGTATGAGTACTGGAAAGACTTGTTATACCGCTCTGTGATCGATGAAAGCAGGATTATCATTAATCTTGCATCAAAAGAATACTCAAAATGTATAGAAAAATATCTGACATCACAGGACAGATATATTACGATTGTATTTTGTGAGTTATCCGGAGATAAATTGGTAACAAAAGGTACCTATGCCAAGATGGCTCGTGGTGAAATGGTCAGATTCATAGCGGAAAATAATATTGAAAATCCGGTGGAGATTCAGAAATTTGACAGACTCGGATATTCGTTTAGGTCTGATTTATCTTCAGATTCAGAATATGTATTTGAACGCAAAATAAAATAGTTATTCAGATAAAAGATGCTCAGTTTGACAGCTTTTATAATAATGATAATTATTACTATTATTATTGACGACAGGATAATAGTGGCATATATAATTCTTATTAAGAATTAATCCTAATAAGGAGCACAAATGACAAGTAGGAGAAATACCATTCAAAAAGATCTTGTAAGAAATGCCGTATACGAAATGAGAAGACACGTTACGGCAAATGAAGTGTATGAATTTATAAAAGAAGCATATCCTACAATCGGAAAAGGAACTGTATATAGAAATCTTGATATATTGGTAGAGGAAGGTGCATTAAGAAAGGTTGAAGTTCCGGATGGACCGAACCGATTTGATTTTGCATTGAAAAACCATTACCATGTAAAATGTATAAAGTGCGGTAAAATTTTTGATGTGGATATGGATCAAATACCGGATTTGATGAAAAAAATTCATGATACTCACGGAATTGAATTTGTGGATTACGATATTTCATTTAAAGGCATTTGCTCGAAATGCAGAGAGGAGGCAAAAGGAGGAATAACATGGATAGGAAAAGCAATGTATTAAGCTGAGTTACGGACTGTTTGTATTGACTGCAAGAGGAAGCTGAAAAAAGATAATGGATGCATTATTAACACAGCAATTCAGGCAGCTTCGGAACCAAACCAATTAAGTATATGCGTCAATAAGACAAATTACACGCATGATATGATTGAAAGAACCGGAAAATTTACAGTATCAGTTCTGAAGTCAGAATGCACAGTTTGAATTATTTAAACATTTTGGCTTTCAATCAGGAAGAAATACCAATAAATTTGAAACATTTAAAAAGTGTGACAGGGGTATAAATGATATTTATTATATTACGGAAGGTACAAATGCATATATTTCTGTAAAAGTTATTAAAACAGAGGATTTGGGTTCACATACAATGTTTATCGGGGAGATAACCGATATGGAAGTAATAAGTAATATACCTTCTGTCACATATGATTATTACCAGAATAATATTAAAGCCAGAGAACGTTGGAAAAACGGAAGATGGTCAGACGATATGGCGTTGCAGAATCTGTGGATACGAATATGTGGGAGAAGAACTGCCGGATGATTTTATATGTCCTTTATGTAAGCACCCAGCATGAGATTTTGGAAAAGTTGTAAAGAAAACGGAGGTAAAAGAGATGGCTGCTAACAAGTACACAGGAACACAGACAGAGAAAAAATTTACAGGAGGCATTTGCGGGAGAGTCGCAGGCAAGAAATAAGTATACCTATTTTGCATCTGTAGCGAAAAAAGGAAGGCTATGAGCAGATGTCCGCACTATTTTTAAAAACAGCTGATAACGAAAAAGAACATGCAAAGATGTGGTTCAAGGAACTGGCAGGAATTAGTAATACAAAAGAAAATTTAGCGGCAGCTGCAGAAGGTGAGAACTACGAGTGGACAGACATGTATGATGGCTTTGCCAAAACAGCTGAGGAAGAGGGTTTCCATGAACTTGCATCTAAATTCAGAGCTGTAGGAGAGATTGAAAAAGCACCACGAAGAGAGATATCGTGCTCTTCTTTAAGAATATCGAAACTGCACAGGTATTTGAAAAAGTGAAGTTAATGTATGGGAATGCCGTAACTGCGGACATATTGTGGTAGGAACAAAGGCTCCGGAGGTATGTCCAGTATGTAATCATCCACAGAGCTATTTTTGAAGTGCATGAAGAAAAATTATTAAGGGGGAGATTATTATGAAGAAACAAACGATTAATTCAAAAAAAGCAGTAATGATAGGCTGTGGCTTTGTCGGTTCCGCATCTGTATTTGCTCTTATGCAAAGTGGATTATTTACAGAGATTGTTCTTATTGATGCAGATAAGGATAAAGCAGATGGTGAAGCGATGGATATTAGTCATGGAATACCATTTGCCAGTCCGATGAAAATATATGCGGGAGATTATGATGATGTGGCGGATGCCGCAATCGTTATCATATCTGCAGGAGCAGGGCAAAAGCCGGGAGAGACAAGACTTGATCTTGTCAACAAAAATGTAGCAATATTTAAGTCAATTATTCCCTGAAATAGCAAAGAGAAATTTTGCAGGTATCATGTTGGTAGTCGCTAATCCGGTAGATATTCTTACTCAGGTAGCCATAAAGTTATCAGGACTTCCGGAAAACAGAGTTATTGGTTCGGGAACAGTTTTAGATAGTGCAAGATTAAGATATAAGCTTGGTGAGCATTTATCGGTGGATAGCAGGAGTGTTCATGCATTTATCTTAGGAGAGCATGGTGACAGTGAAGTTGTAGCATGGTCATCAGCCAATGTCTCTGGTGTTCCGTTAAGTGAAATGTGTGAAATGCGTGGGCATTACAAGCATAAGGAAAATACGGAAGAAATAGCGGCGGCAGTCAAGAATAGTGCCTATGAAATTATAAACAAAAAGCATGCTACATATTATGGAATAGCGATGTCTGTAAAACAGAATATGTGAAGTTATTATGCGAGATGAAAAATCAATACTCCCAATATCTCACATGATTCATGGTGTATATGAAATTGACGGGGTTTCCCTAAGTATGCCGGCTATTGTAGGTGCAGATGGTGTTGAGTCAGATATACCTATAAATTTGAATGGCGAGGAAGCATTAAAAGCTTAAGGAATCGGCGGATTCATTGAAGAAAATTGTAGAAACAATTGAACTATAAACTTTTGCAGATAGAATAAAATGGAATATGCATATTAAGATTACATAATAACACAAATATAACAGCAATATAGGCTGTGCATTAATATATTTATAAGGAGGAAAAACAAATGAAATATATATGTGATGTTTGTGGATGGGAATACGATGAGGAGAAGGGCTACCCGGAAGGTGGTATTGCACCCGGTACAAAATGGGAGGATATTCCGGAGGATTTTACATGCCCGTTATGTTCAGTAGGTAAAAGATCAGTTTTCAGAAGCTTAATTTGATTATAAAGGATATATATATGAAAGTAGAGCCACTTAGTATAGATATTGTTGGATTGGTAGGAGCTTGTTCCTATGCCTTAGACTGCATTGAAGCAGAACTTGTAAATGTAAAAAACAAACATGGAAAGAGAGTGGCTTATATTAGTGTGTGTATGGCTGAATATTGGTCAATCAAAAGTGATGCGTTACAAGATTTAGCCATGTGTGCTTTGTTGCATGATAATGCCCCCAAACCCAATATATTTCGGAAGAACTACAAAAATCATTCCGATGTTTATATCAAAAATAATTTATCAGAGAAGAAAAAACATCTTCATTGTATTTATGGTGAAAAAATATCTCAAAACTTCCGTTTAAAACAGATGTTTCAAACGCTATATTATATCACCATGAGCATGCGGATGGAACCGGTCCATTTCAAAAAAGACATGGCGGGAAATTCCATTGTTTGCAAGGATAATTCATTTGGCTGATATGATTGATATTATCGGAAACAGTAAGGACTTTAATGGGCAGAGATGGAATTTTATATGTCAGTATCTTTCAAAAAAAAGGATCGTTTATTTGACTCCGAATGTGTGAACGCTTTTCGTCATGCATTCACAAAAAGAATCCTTTATGTGTTTAAGTGATGATTCTTTTTGAAACAAATCTATGGGGGATTATTCCAAGAAAAAAACAAGTTTTTGACTGGGAAACATGTAAAAAAACGTTGCAGACTTTTTTGCAAATATTATTGATTATAAATCTTCTTTTTACCAGCAGGCATTCTGTAGGAGTAGCTGAAAAAAGCATCTCTGCTTGCTAACTATATGGGATTTAACACAATAAATACACAAAAAATGTATTTGGCTGGTGCTTTGCATGATATCGGTAAAATGGCAATAGGCAATGAGATTTTGGAAAAACCAGATAAACTCACGGATGATGAATTTTCTAAAATGAAAAATCATGCTGGGTATACGTATCGTATATTATCAGATGTTGATGATTTTGAGGAAATACGAGACTGGGCGGCTCTTCATCATGAAAAGTTAAATGGAAAAAGGATATCCTTTTGGAAAAACTGCTGATGAATTAAATAAACCAGGAGCGTATTATGGCTTGCATTGATATTTATCAAGCGCTTACCGAGGACAGACCATATAAGAAAGGATTATCGCATGAAAAAACATGTGATATACTTGATGATATGGCACAGAAAGGTTTTATCGATTCAACTATCTCAAACAAACTCAGAGAATTTTTCAACATAATCTAAGATACTATAATAAAAAAAACTGCGATATAATTACTGAGAAAAAGTAATATATCGCAGTTTTTTTATTTTTGGCTTTTCCGAAGTTATAAATATATAGTATATATGTGAATAGTCACAGACTAAATAAATTAAAAAGGAGGATAGAGATGTTTAATGGGAAAAAAAGATTTGTTACAAGCGGGATTGCGGAGAAAGTACCGTTGAATTGCAAGTGACAATGTGGAATATGATTGACACCATGGACGAGCAAAAGGACTATTTACAAGTATTCGACTTATCGGAGGAAAACGGAAAACAGAAGATTGTTCATTCACAAGAACAACCGGAATAACAAGAAGGAGTATCTGTTTGAAACAGGTACTCCTTTTTTGTGTGCAAAGATTTTTGTCATAGACGATGTGACACATTCAACAATGCTATTTAACTATGAATATTAACGGAGGAAAAGAAAATGAGTGAAGAAAATAAAAATGTACGATGTGATTTATACAGAAAAATTTTTTTAATTCTGCCATTGAAAAATCAGTCAACCTTCAAGAAAGAAGAACTTCATTCAAAAGATGAAGCAAAACTTTTTGTTGACACTATTAATGTAATGAGAGCCTCAAATAAGGTTTCACTTTCAGAAATACAAGAGGGTAAGAAGAATATAGCATCTTGTTCTAATAATTGTATTGGTTATTATGATGGAATTTATATTTATCTTATCTGGGAAGCGGCATATGCAAAAAGCAAATGAATTTTTTGCGGAAAGCAGATGATTGATTTTCTTTGCCCAAAAGAGAACTTGAAACAAAATTAATTAAAAAGGGTATTTAATACCTGCTAAAGACGCGGCGTCATAAAGTCAAAAAAAAACTATTAATGGGTCAAGAAGCGGATTAATGAGATTCGACCGCGAAAAGTTTGAAAATAATAAATAAATTTTTAAGTGTGCCAAGTGTGACAGGTGTGTCAAAATATAGTATTTATGCGGTTTATAGGCATATTACAGTGTGGCATCATGTCACATGTGGCACAGTATATATGATAATTTTGTTATTATTTTTAATCTGCATTGCATATTATAACATATCACGGAAAGGGGGAGGTACATTGGACAAGTCACAAAAAGTTATAACAATAGATGAAGTAGACGAGCGGATAAAAAAAGAACACATACGGGACGTTCTTGCAACCGCAATAGCAAAAAGCCTTGCCCGCACGGTTATTAAAGAAGTTTGCGGTGAGGATACGGATACATAAAAATTATAGAGCAGAGAATACGTTTTGTTATTCTCTGCTTTATTTTTTTACATAATAGACTTTATTTTTTACGATATTTTTGATTTTTTTACTGTTTGGTTTATCGGGAATAGTCATTTCTATGAGTCCGTTTTTTTCAGTGCCGGATTGAGATAATTTTTTTTCTGAAAGTAGGTCTATGTGAAAGTCCTAATCGTTGCATAAGCTGAGTAGCAGATAGCACTTCATTTCCCATACAATTTAACAGTATTTCAACTTGGTCGCTAACTTGGTCGCTAACTTGGTCGCTAACTTGGTCGGTGGTGTCTAAATCATTTAGGGCATCGAATATTATTTGCATCATCATTTCTACAAATACAGTACAGTCAGCTTTGTTATCTGAGATAGCGAGAGCGTCATAATATTCTTGTTGTCGCTCTTTTTATAAGTTCTTCAATAGGTAACCAAGAGAATAATTTATTCCATTGACTAAGTAATAGTGTGTGCCACATTCTACCGATTCGTCCGTTGCCATCTGCAAACGGATGAATAAATTCAAACTCATAGTGAAAAATGCAACTTTTAATTAAAATATGCAATGGAGATTTTGTTTGTACCATTCAAATAGGTCACTGATTAATTGAGGTACATAATTTGCAGGAGGAGCGGTATGAATTAATTTATTTCCGTCAAAAATACCGACACCGCCATTTCTAAAACGACCATTTTCTTTAACTAAATCATTCATCATTAGCTTATGTGCTTTTAACAAATCTTCAATACTAAGAGGATTGAGTGTAAGCATTATATCATATGCTTCATATGCGTTTTGTACTTCTTTGATTTCTTGAGGTGCACCCAAAATTCGCTTACCATTTATAACCGCTGTAACTTGTTCTAATGATAATGAATTGTGTTCAATAGCCAGAGATGAGTGAATTGTTTTTATTCTGTTTTCACGTCTTAGCTTTTAGACTGCTGCTTTTATGCAATATACTTACTTGTCCGACAAGTTCACTGGTTTTGGCAAGTAAATTTATTATATCGTCATTAATTGAAAATGGTGGTTTGTATTCCATTTAGCATACCTGCCTTTCTATAAGCTATTTACAAATATTATATCATATTTGTTTCATATTTTCAAATCAATATAAATTTTAGAGTGAAGTATGTTATCAGATGTTCCTTTGGCATATAGTGTATTAACAAACTCACCTATATTCCAACACTTTAACATATTCTGAAAAACTATAACTGCTGTTGTTAAAGCTTTGGTTCATGATAACCATAGGAGATTAATATTTTTGTGGCAAATACAACCGTTCCGATATATTTCTGTTATGATGTCTGAATGCTATTTTTTTTGGTTGTCATTACACTTTATCATCTCACGCGGTGTACGACCCGTAAAATGCTTAAAATTGCGGTTGAAGCTGCATAGGCTGTCATAGCCGCACTCCTCCGCAATCTGCTGTATCTGCACATGATTTTTTGATTGCTGAGCATATACAATGCTCGGTTTATTCTGTATTTATTCAAATACTCCGTATAACTTATTCCCATACGTTTTTAAAGGTTCTCGATAGATACGAATATCCATAAGACAATTCTTCGGCGGCTGTCTGCAAAAAGGCAGGGAGTTTTAAAGTTCTTTTCAATATATCGTAAAATTTTAATGAGCAACTGTGACTCCTCATTATTTTTGCGGCTTCTTTAAAATTCGTACTCTCCACTAAAATTCCGAATATAGAATATAACAAGCCCTTTTGCTCAAAAAATATTTTTCGCGTCAAAATATTTTTTGAAATTCGAAATCTCCTTAATATCATTTTTTCGGGAAGCATATTTTGATAGCGGTTTTGTAAATTCGGGGATTAAATCAGGCATAAAAGTGATTACACGCATTTTTGAGCTTTTTTCCGTTTCATAGCTATGGAGCTGACGTGGAAATATTATTACGCTGTCATTCTGTTTTTAAATTATATAATACGGTATCTATTGTAATATTTATTTCGCCGTCAATAATAAAGCAAATCTCAAAAAGACTCGTGGTAATGTATATTCCAATTCAGATTATCCACATCATATGAAAGAAATTTGTAATTCGGGTTTTCCCATTCTTTTTCGTACATCATAAAAATCACCTGTTAAAAAGTATATCATTTCATATACTCTCGGTCAAGATTAAAGAGCAAAAATTGATTAGTTTACGGCAAATATATATTTTTTTACCTATATATTATTATATGATAAAATACTATCATAAAAATAATATTTTAATGGAGGTAGGAAAATGGTACTGAAAAAATTGATAAGCATAATAAGCGTATTTGCTATTATCGTATCGTCATTTACCACAGCAGTTGTCAGCGCTGACGAGGAAATGACACCGATTGCCTGTACGCAAAGCGCGTCATACTTGACGGACGGTGACGGAAATGTTACGCAGACGATAGTGAACTATGCGGGCAAGGAGGATATTTCAAATATTAACTGGAATACCAAATCAAATTCTTGGGGCGGAGTGGGCGTTCTTGAATTTACCGTTCCTGCGGCAGAAGCGAAACGCATAAAATCCGCCACACTTACCGTAAGCGTACCATAACGGCTCGTCAGAAGCGGTGGCAGAACATATGATATATATCCAGCCGACATCACAATAAACGCCGATACAACGGCTTCCGAAATAAAGGCGATTTCACTTGACAAAAGTATGTATCAGGCGGAGGGGTTAAACAGGGCGAAACGCGCACGGACCAAATATCAACCGAAACAATTCGTGAATATGTAAAAAGGCAAGGTAAAAGCAGATGTGGAAAGCAAAAGTACAATTCGCGTTTTCAAACTCGTCACAGACGCTTGACATAGACCCGAAAAACCGCGACGCTCGCACTTACAATGTATGACGGCGGCGTTGCACTTGATAAAAACGAGCTTATTCTATCTACCTCCGGCGAGCCTCAAAGACTTACCTACTCTATTTTCGGAGAGGGAATAAATGATGGTGACCTTGTATGGATAAGCGAAAATGAGGATATAGCCACCGTTGACGACACAGGTCTTGTCACACCGAAAAAGGCAGGCAGAACAGTGGTGTCTATAAAAAACGGCTGACAGCAGTTTCAAAGCCGACTGCGCCGTTACTGTATTGCAGGCGGCTCAGGATATAACTATTGACAAAGCTCTCTCTCACTGCTATCGGGCGGTAAAAACGGCGAACTTACAGCCAAATTGCTGCCCGAAACAGCAGTTAAACGACAAATAAAATGGACGTCCCTCAGATGAGAATGTAGCAACTGTTTCATCAAACGGTATTGTGACTCCTATAAGCGTTGGTGAAACAATAATTACCGCAGCGGCGGCTGACAACGAAAAAGCTTACGGCTTCATGCAATGTAACGGTAGCGGAAATGGCTGAACCTCAAAGCATTTCACTTGATAAAGAAAATGTATCTTTACCAAAAAGCTCGGCGCGACAGTATCGTTAGACGCGAAGGTTCAGCCCACAGGCGCTGATGACAGAATTACTTGGACTTCAAGCGACACAAAAATTGCACAGGTTTATGACGGAGTTATAGTCGCGGGCGAAGTCGGCACAGCGGAAATAACAGCGGCGACATCAAACGGCAAAACGGCAAAGTGTACCGTAACCGTAACAGAGGATAAACAGCTTATAACAAATGACCGTTTCTATACCGATACAGACGGCAACATTCTGTATTCGCAGGGCGGAGGTATTTTCAAGTACCCGAATGACGATAAATATTATTGGTACGGCGTTCGTTATAAGGAAGCGGTATCATACGCGGCTGATCCGTCATCAGGCAAGACCGTAGAACACCCCGCGTTTGAAGCGTATACACTATATACCTCTGACGATTTGGTGAATTGGAAATACGAGGGAGATGTCGCAACGCTTGAAACTCTGGGTCAATCATGGTGTGGCTGGGCAGGCAGATGCGGTGTGGTATATAACGAAAAGGCAAACAAATATGTTCTTGTATCACAGTTTAACGGAACAATTATTGCAAGCGCAGATAATCCGAAAGGTCCGTTTAAAACAGAAAAGGGATATTTTTGGGGTGGAACGTCACTTCCTGTTTATCGCAAATGGTGATACAGGTGATTTAACAATGTTTTATGATGAAGACAGCAAAGGGTATATGATATGTTCAAGTGCGAACGGTAGAGGACATTTATATATTGCACCTATGGACGAGGCAAAAGGATTTTTTGCGATTTTGATTTTGACAATATAAAGGAACTAAACGGCTCGACAGGCTCGTATTTTGACGAGGACGGCTCGGTACAAAAGAAAGACAAGGGCGGTATCGAGGGCGACTGTATGTTTAAATACAAAGACCATTATTATTTTACCGGTTCAGATTTATACGGCTGGCGTGGTTCAAGAGTGTATGTGTTTGAATCAAAAGATATACTCGGCGATTACAAATTAAAGCCGGATTATATTGATACTTCAAAATCAAGTTCAAATCTTCCGTACATTATGCCGGGTGCAAAAGTATAGCTATGCACACAATTCACAAACCGGATTTTACTATACGCTTCACGGAAGCAAGCAGGACACGATTATTTATTGTGGTGACCGTTGGTGTGATTTCGGAACACATGGTATAGGATATAATCAGTGGGTTCCACTGACAATGGACGGATATACTCCTCATTTCAACGATTTAAGTCAATGGAAATTAAACTCAGAAACAGGCGAGTGGACAATCGGCGACGGAAATAATTATATTGCAAACAATGAATTTGATGCTGACAGAGTTGATGTTAAATCATTGACAGGTTGGGAATGCAGTGACAGTACAGACGGTTCGGTAAACGGGAATGTAAAAAGCAAGACGTTTTTACGGCAACTATGCCGCAAAGCAAAGTGCAGACACAGATTATACCGCAAGACTTAAACAAACAATTAAAGATTTGCCAAACGGTATATATACACTTCGAGCAAGCGTTATGTCAAGCGGCGGACAAAATGAATGTGTATTGTATGCAAATACAAACAATAAGAACTACACAGCTTCTCTAAAATCAAAAATGAGTAATTGGACAGATGTCGTTGTAAAGGATATTATTATTGAAAACGGAGAATGTGAGATTGGCTTGTACTCAGACTCACCGGCAAACTGTTATGTAAGGATAGACGATATGTATTTAACAAGAAATTATGACGGTACGGTTATCGAGGGTAGGCTAAATAAAATGTTCCGACAGTGCTTAAAAAAAACGCAATCGTTTTAAAGGACGCTCAGGGCAATGAAATGAAGGAGCTTAAAAACAGCGAAGCGTATGCGGAAGCGACATATGTAAATAAAGATAATAAGGAAAAGAAATTAACGCTGTATATGGCTCTTTATGATAAAGACGGTAAGCTTCAGTCCGTAAAGATTAAAAATGAAACAGCCGCGCCAAAGGGGTACAGGCACGATAAGGACGGAAAATGCAAATATAGATAATAGCGCAGGCGCGGCGTATGTCAAGCTGTTCTTGTGGGAGAACGGAATGAAGCCGTTATATAATTCAATAACAATTAAGGAGGCAAAGTGATGAAAAATAAACTTAAAAGAATTTTAGGAGTGATAACAGCAATATCGCTTCTACTGCAAATGTCATTTGTTATAACCTCAAACGCGGCGGAATATTTTTCGCTTGATTTTGAAAGTGCAACGGATACAATGGGCTGGACGTCTGCAAATGCTCCGGGCGATATGTCAATAGCAACAGATGAAGACAACAGTATCAATAAGTATTTCAAATTTGCAAATACAAACGGAAGTGGAACACGAAATGCATACTATACCTTCGATTCTGACGCTCAGACAACGGAAAATGGTAAAGCAGTTATCGAATTTGACTTCTATATGACGAATACAGGAAATGAAAATATAAATCAGCTTGTATTACTTGATTCTGCAGCAGGCAACCCTAAAGGCAATGCAAATTACAGCGGAAATAATTATATCTTTTCATTTACACAACCTAAGAATAGTGATAAACTCATCATAAATAATTTAGATGGTTCTAAGGAAACATATACAACAACAGATTGGACGAATAAATCAGGCTGGACACACGCAAAAAGGCGATTATGGATTTTTACAGAGCATAATGTGACAATCACATTGTCAAGTCATGACGGTGAAACGGTATATTTTGATAACAAAGGTCCCTATGGGTACGACAGACTTAAAAATCGGAAAATTACTGATTTGTGAGGCGAGAAAGAATACTGTGACATTCGGTATTGATAATATTTTAGTCCGCTCATATGACAGCTCGCTTGATGCCGGAAACACATACTATAAAAGTAACGTATGATGTAAAGGGAGAAAAAATCTGAGGAAACTGTAAAGGAAAATACAAGTCCGTTAAATATTCCGGACTTAACAAACTATGGATATATATTTAAGGGGTGGCAAGTAAATGATGACACTGAAAATCTGATTGATGATTTAAAGGAATATAAAATTACAACCGATACAAAATTTACGGCAATTTATGAAAAAGATACGGAATATATTGAGCCAATAATTTCTGCTGAAATAAAAGGTAATCAAATAATGACCTTTGGCGATAGTCCCGGACATTGCGGCGGAAAACAAATATACACTTACGCTTACAGGTCAGAACGGAACGATTATTACAGCCGATACGATAGACAGCCGAATAGACGATTTTAACATTGAGTGGGATATAGACGGTTTTAAAACTGTAAACGATACTGATAAATATTGCGATAGCTATGGCGAGTTTGCCGAGCATACGAACACTGCGACAGAGGTTTTGTTTATGCTCAGACAATGCGATTTTAATTTTTATGGTAAGCTAAATGCCACAGTGACATATAACGGCGAAACAATCGAAGCGTCAATGTATGTTGCCGCAACAGGTGATAAGAGCATGGCAGATAACCAAATCTTGCCTGAAGCAGGCTACCCATCCGACTTTGACGAATATCCCGACAGTCTTGTTGGATATACTACATTAAAGGACACTTACGGCGGTAACGATATTATGGTCGGCGGCTGGGGTATGTCTGGTTCAGATAGCGGTGATGCAGTTATTATGAAAGAGGAGAATAAACAAATTCCTTAGAATTAATTGCCCAACATCGAGTAAATCACATATGTTCACAAATTCAATAAATACACCGCAAAAAAACAAATTATATTTGAGCAGAATATACGCTTTAATGGCAATGGATGTATTACACTTACATCAAAACAGCCGTATTGGACGGATAAGGAAGGCTATACAACGCCTGTAACGCTTGAATTTGACGGAACAACAATAAAGCTAAATGGCATAGCTATAAAAAATAATGATATTGATGTTACAGTCAACAAGGGCAAATGGTATAAAATTGTACTGTCGGCTGACAAGACTACCGAAAGTTGTTTTGTAAAGGTGTATGACTTAAACGGTCAGTTTGTCGGTGAAACCGATAGCATAGCGTGGACTGAAAACTCGGAGCCGACATATTACTCAATCGGTTTTGCAAATAAGCAGACAGGAACGGTTGATTTTGATGCATATAGAGCATATTATCCGGCTGCGGATATTTCAACCTACACTCAATATTTCACAGGAAACTTTGTCAATTCAAACAAAGATACTGCAACATTATCTGTATCGGTAAAAAGCAAAGAAGGATATAATATAACAGGTGCGGCAGAATGGTCAATCTTAGAAGATGATATGCAAGACATTATAATAACTCCCGATGTAGTAGATTCTCACAAAGCAACAATAACTCTGGGTGAGGGTGCATCAGCCGGTGAGGCAACTGTTCAGGTGAATATCGGCGGCTATACCAAAACCATAAAGCTCAATATTACCGACTCGGCTGAAAGTATAAAGTTTACATCATCACAAGGAAGCCTTGCAATACCGCTTGATGAAAAATCAGTAAATACTGCTAAATACAGTGCGGCGGTAATCAACGGTGATGGTATGGATTTGAACAGAAATGTATCGCTTGGAATATATGACAAAAATAATGTCAATAAATATAATCTTCCCGACGGTATATCGTTTGACGCATCAGCGGGTACAATAAGCGTTACATCGGCAGCTGTTCCTTGTGTGTTTACCGTAAGAGCCACAGGAGAAAGCAGTGACGGCAAAATATTATCAAGAAGTGTTAAGGTCACAGTTCACGGTTTATCATTTGACTTCGGAAGTGGTGCGGATGAAAGTGTTACAGAGGGTTATACGGATATTAATCCTTTAACAACTTATACCGTATCACGCGGTTATGGAATAGAGGGAAGTGTAAAAGCAGAAGGCACACCAAGTATTGATAATGCAGAATCTGATTATTTGTCGGGTGATTTCACTTTTAAAGCTAAGGTTACAAAAGGAAAACATTACAGAGTAAAGATTGCTTTTTTAGTGGTGATTTGGTGTCTGAATATGTAAGTGAAGCACTGTCAGGTCATGAAAGAACTCTTGCCGCAGAGGGGACAACACATACGGGATATACTGTAAAAACAGAAGAAATAACCGAACAAGTATATGATATTCCGGTTGTGGATGATGTAATGGATTTAAAATTCTCAGGTGCAAGGGTTGCGTATATATCAATAGAAAAGGTTGAAAAAAGACTGCCGCCGAAAAACCTAACATTTGGTCTGTCGGCGATTCAACTATCGGCAACAGCGGCTCATACGCATATAATTTAGCACGTGATCAAGCCAATTATCCCGAGTTTACCGCACTTGCCGATTATCATAATAACGGTAAGGGTTCAAGAAATCTTAAAACATATTATACACAGGGCTGGCTTGATAATATTCTGATAAACATAAGACCGGGCGATATTGTCACCATTGGAAATATGGGGACAAATCCGGGCGGAATGTCCGGTACGCAGTTTAAGGCTCCGCTTGACTATTATGTTGATGCGTGTCTTGCAATGGGTGCAAAAGTAATACTTACAAGCTATACCCCGCACGGCTGCGTTGAAGGCTACGAATATGTATATGATAAAACAACACATACATTCCACGGCTGTCGAGAGGATGCGTATGATTCTTTAGGCATAAGAGTTATCTACGAGGAAAGAAAGGATGATCCTGATATTTTAGGATTTATTGATATAGGACTTAACGCTGACAATGCATTTAACGAATATGTAGCGGATTATGCAAAGAACGGTTATGAAAACGAGGATGCGGCGGCAAAGGCAATTATGGATTGCTTCGGCGACCATAACCATTACGGCAACGGGGACGATCACAGCTTGCGGGCGATTTAATGCTTAACGGCTATGGAACTGCACCGGGTATAGTGTCGGAGCTTGTAAGAGTGCTGACTGAGAGCACAAATAAACCTTTGCGTTAAAATAGAAGCGGAATATGACGATAACGGCACACTTGTCAATTTAACAACCACACCTGCAAAGGTGTCGGAGGCACAAAAGGCAGAACGCAGTAAAAATTCGCTTATTACATATTGGTATTCGTTCGAAAATATGAGACCTGTAATCAGTGAGTAATTAGTTTATAAGCTACATTCATATAAAATAAGCCGAATTTGTCGATTTGATTTGATAAATTCGGCTTGTTTATAATTTTACCGTTTAATTTCGTGATTTTTGAGATTAGACTAGCAAATTCTTCGTCTATGCGTTTGAACGTATTTATTAGTCAAACCAATTTCATTTGCAATTCATCTTTCATTGTGATATATTAGTTGTATATTTAGTTTGTTTGCGGTAGAATTTTATTTCGCCATTTACACTATATAGTTTGATATAATATCAATATCGGAGGATATTATAATGAGTAGCATTACAAGAAACAATTTTTCAATACACAGTAATTCAAAGGGTAATTTACTAAAAACAGAATATCAGAAAGACGGAATAGTGTATTTTGTTAAATCGGGACGTTTACAGGTTCGTGATTTTCCTGAAAAGTGGGGAATTGAGCCTGTTATTGAGGTGCTATGTTATGAAATAGGCAAGCTAATGGGATTAAATGTAGCGGAGCAAAGTCTTATTGGTATGGAGGAATTAGATACGGTAAGAATTTCAGAACTTTGGTTTGCAGTTCTCCCGATTTCAGAAACGGGGAAAAACGTTAATATATTTGGCAAGTCTATATGCGGAAGATGAAAGCAATATTGATTTTGAAAAGCTTTGCAGAAACACCGGGTGCGGAAATGATTTAATAAATCTGTTGGCATTTGATTTGATTATAATGAATGAGGATAGGCATAACAGTAACGTAGGATTTCTTATGTCGGATAACGGAGAGCTTAAATTGTCGCCTATATATGATAACGGATATTCTTTGCTTTATGATGATATAAAAAGGAATGTTGAATGATTTTAAATTGGCATATAGATACTGTCTTTGTAATGCACCGTTGTATGAGGAAAGATTTAATGCGGCGGAAAGAATATTTCAGAAAATGTCTAAAAATATATGTGCCTACAATTAATCTTAATATTGAAAGAAATCAAGTTGCAGATAGGGTTATGGCGGTAAAGAAAACATACAGCGAATTGGTTTATGCGGATATAAATAATATTCAGCTAAAAAGATATTTGGTGGGAAAAAATTATAGACTTTATAATGTGGAGGATTGAATATGTTAGAGATTTACGAGATAGTGTGGCGGAATGAAAACGTTACGGGATATTTGGAATATAATACGAAAACAGATAAATTTCAAGCATATTTAAAGGATAGGGAAAATCCTAATCCGAGAGGTCTGTTTGAATTTTGAAAATATCCGACGTTGTGGAGGATAGCCGTGTAAGGCTATATATAAGTGATTGCGTTGTTCCGAAAACACGAGAAAATATTGATGATATATTAAAACATCTTGGCATGGGTGAATATAATCAGTGGGAGATTTATAAAAAGAATATGGGTGTTAACGTGAGCGATTATGCATGTATCAGATTTTATAAAAAATTCCGATTCAAATGATTTTTTTTATCCGATATGAGATTAAATAGGAATTGAATGATATTAACTATTTACTTCGTATATAAATTGAGTTTCGTGGATTCCCCTGTAATTTGTTCACATTCCCACATTTGAAAGATTATATCAGGACAAAAATTCCCATTTCTAACTCCGGATTTTTTAACATACGACAAGTTTCAGAGGATGTAAAATTTCTTAATGCAGTTTGTTCATCATATCCGTATTTTTCACAAATTTGTTTAGTAATAATGGAAATGTATTTTTGAAATCAAAGAAAAAATTTCACTCATTGCAATAAACTCCTTAGTCCAAGATAAAATGTAAGCATTTTTTAGACATATCAAAATATTATTTATTATAACACAAATTATAAAAAAATGGAATTGCTATTTTAATTTTTGGATGAATTATGTGGTAAGAAAAAAGAATCGGATTATTATAAATGAGTTGAAACACGATAGCAATGTGACGGAGAAAATGACATAATAAAAAAATTAATCCCACAATCATAATTGTGGGGATCTTTAATCATAAATATCTCGCCTGTGACCTATGTTTAATAACAGAATAATAATTTTATTATCATCAATTTGTGCAAGAATACGGTAATCTCCTACACGATAACGCCATTCGCCACTTCTGTTTGCGGTTAAACCTTTGCCGTGCGAACGAGGATTTTCACAATTTTCAAGATTTTTTCTTATCCAACCTAAAATCAGTGCAGCAGTATGGCGGTCTAATTTTTTAAATCTTTTAATGCTCGTTTTGTAAATACGACTTTATAAATCATAGTAATCCGAGTTCCTTTTCTACTTCATCAAGCGAATAGGTCACAGGGTCATCTTTATATTCGTTAATTGCCTTATTAAAAAGCTCTAAGTCGTATTCGTTTTTCAATTCGTTCCATAACTGTTTGACGAATAAGCTCTGATACGGACATTTTATTCAGTTCCGCATATTTTTTATAAGTAAAGTATCTTCATCGTTTAATCTTAATGATATAGTCATATGAAACACTTCCTTTCTTGTATTACATTGTATTACAAAATACGCTGATTTGTCAATAGTATTTGCAAAAATTATAAAAAAAATCAGTGTGTAAATTTAGTAATCCATTACCCAACATAAACCGACACGGATAGCTACTACTGTATGCACGGTAGATTTACTGATATTAAAAATTTTGGCAGTTTTGCGGACTGTGGCGTTATTTTCTACAATATACTGTGCCAATTCGACAGCCCGTTTTTCGATATAATCTTTCATTCTCCCACCGACCTTTCTGTATAGCATATATATGAAAAAAATCGGTGTAATTTATGAGATTAAACCATCACCAACAATCTTATTTTTCTTGACAAAATATTTAACATTACTTATAATAGTATTATTGACTGTTTATAAAGTATTAAGGAGAAAAGAAATGAAACTTTAAACAACGTTATGCAAGGTTTATCGGACGCTATCGGTGCGTGAGATTCATCGGGTGAACGGCTGTTGACGACTGCGTGGAACAACGCAAACAAGGCAAGAAAATTGAATTTTTATATGACAAAAACGCATAATGTGTAAAAGGCTGTATTTGTGTACAGCCTTTTATAATTTTAGAAGGAGTTTTGAATTGTGAAATCAAAACAAGATTTGACGGTAGGAAACATAAATAAAAACTTTGGGTGTTTGCGATACCGCTTATGCTCGGTAACGTAATGCAGCAGTTTTTACAACTTAGTCGATACATGGGTAGTAGGGAAAATACATAGGCGACAATGCTTTGGCGGCGGTCGGCTCGTCGTTTTCGCTGATGACATTTTTAACATCGGTGATTTTGGGATTGTGTCTTGGTAGCAGTGCATTTTTTTCAATAACATTCGGCGAAAAAAAAAATATAAAACGACTGAAAAAACGGAATGTTTATTTCGTTTGTTATGATAGGAATTTTTCACTCATACTGACATTTGCGTCATTTTTACCTTTGTGGCCGGATTATGAAAAATACTTCAAGTGCCGTATGACATTCAAGGTATAATGAGCGAATATTTGAAGTGGATATTTGTAGGCATTTTCGCGACATTCCTATACAACTATTTTTTCTAATCTTCTGCGAGGAATAGGCAATTCCGTAATTCCGCTTGTGTTTTTGTGCGTATCTGTGATACTTAATATCGGTCTTGATTTGTACTTTGTTTTTTTGGTATTAAAGCAAGGCATACGCGGTGCGGCGATTGCAACCGTAATATCGCAGTATATTTCGGGTATCGGACTTATGATATATGTGTACATTCGTTATCCCGAACTTCGATTAAAATATGAAGATACAAAGTTTGTAAAACGTACGGCATACGACATAGCAATACTGTCGGGAATGACGTGTCTGCAACAGTCTGTAATGAATTTCGGCATACTTATGGTACAGGGGATTGTAAACAGTTTCGGTACACAAATTATGGCGGCGTTTGCCGTTTCTGTGAAAATCGACACCATTGCATATATGCCTGTACAGGGATTTCGGAAATGCGTTTTCGACTTTTATCGCACAAAATTTCGGCGCGGGCAAGTATGACAGAATAAAAGACGGAATTAAAAAGCACTCAAAAAGTGTTGTACTGTTCTGTATTTTTATCAGTGCGATTTGTGTTTATTTTCGCAAAACCGCTTATGATGATATTTTGTAAATGCCGAAAGCACGGAGATTATAAACATCGGCGTACAGTATTTGCGTATAGAGGGTGCTTGCTATATCGGCATAGGTATTTTTGTTTATGCTTTACGGATATTACAGAGCTATAAATAAACCGAGTATGTCTGTTGTGCTTACGGTTATTTCTTTGGGAATAAGAGTAGTGCTTTGCGTATGTTTTGTCTCGTGTTATCGGTGTAGTCGGTATTTGGTGGTCAATTCCGATTGGTTGGTTTATCGCGGATGCGGTCGGAATTTGTTTTTATTTATTTAAGTTTGACAGGTAATATTTTGTGAGATATAATTATATATAAGATTAGTTAGCGGTTGAATTTGCGTGTTCGGTGGCTTTGACAACAGAAAAAAACGGCGTTTTATACAGCGGTACGCTTGATGAAATCAAATCGGAAACAATAAAACTTATAAATACGGTCGGAAAAAAAGGTACAATACTGGGGGGCGGATTGTACGTTGTCAAATGATATTGATTTGTCACACATAAAATGCGTGGCGGATACTGCAAGAAATATATAAGACGAAAAACGGGGTATATAAATATGTGGAAGATAAGGGATTTAAAGAAAAAAAGGCAAGGGGAACTTTTAAGCGGAATTATGTCGGCATTGTTATAACGTGCTTTATCGCGGCCGTTGTTATGGGCAGCTTTATTAACCCGCTAAAAGAAGTGAGGACAATAAAAAGACACTTATTTCGACCAGCTTAACGGAACGGTGCTTTTTGCGGAAAATCACAATTCCGATATGTCGAATACGGAAGTTGTCGATAACTTTTTTTGGCAAGAGCGGTGAGGAAAGTGAAAGAGCACAGCATTGGACAAGAGGTGTACTGTCGGTGTTTGCGAAGAATACCGAGGGTGCAGGTAACTTTGTTTACGGTGTTTTAAATTCGATAAATCAAATTGTGTTTAACGACCGAGTGAGTGCCGGTGTTACTTATTGCAATCGGCTCGTTGATTTATTTGCTTATAGCCATTCTTTTTTTACGAAGGTTTTGCTTATCGGACTGTATCGGTATTTGCTTGAAATTCGAGTCTACACAGGCACGAGAATTTCGCGAATATTGTTTCCGTGGTCTGTAAAAAAGGCACTGCATATTGCATGGGTTATGTTTGTAAGAAGTGTGTATTCACTTTTATGGTGCTTAACGATAGTCGGCGGATTTATTAAGATTTATTCATATAAACTTGTACCGATGATTATTGCGGAAAATCCCGAATTGAGTGCAAAAGAGGCTATAAAACTTTCTGAAGATATGATGAAAGGGTATAAGTGGAGAGCATTTTTGATTGATTTGTCATTTATCGGTTGGGATATATTGAATATACTTACACTTCAGATTTTGGGCGTATTTTTCCTTGAACCGTATAAACGTATGACGACAGTTGAACTTTATATGACGTTGCGTGAAAAAGCAAAGGAAAGAGATATTGAAAATGCGGACAGGCTGTGCGATAAATTGCTTGAAAGTGAAGTGACAAGCGGAATATATCCTATTAATGAATACTTCATAACAGTGCCTAAGGGCAAGAAGTGGATACTGGAAGATTATGAACGTGATTACGGATTATCGTCATTGATACTGATATTTTTCACATTTGCAATGATAGGTTGGTTGTGGGAAGTGTTATTGTTCCTGTTTACAAGAGGTGAATTTATCAACAGAGGTACTTCACATGGACCGTGGCTGCCGATTTACGGCGTAGGCGGTACGGTTGTACTGATTGTGTTAAAAAAATTCAGAAACAAACCGTGGCTGACATTCCTTTTGTCAATGGTGCTGTGCGGTGTAATAGAGTATTTTACATCGCTTATACTTGAAAAAGTTCAGGGTATGCGTTGGTGGGATTACAGCGGATATTTTATGAATTTTCAAGGCAGAATTTGCCTTGAGGGATTGGCTGTGTTTGCACTCGGCGGTTGTGCGGCGGTGTACCTTGTAGCACCGTCACTTGACCATCTGTTTTGCAAAATTCCTATGAAAATTAAGAAGATTATATGTGTCGTACTTGTAGTCCTGTTTGTCGTGGATATGGCGTATTCGGCATTTGTGCCGAATATCGGCGAGGGTATAACGGATAATGATGTGGCGAGAATAGAAATTAAAAATCCGACGTATTGATTGCGTCGGATTTTTTTGTTGATTTGATTTTTGGAGCTGTTGACGTTTCGTTTGCGGGCTTTTTGTTTAGAAGAATATAACAAGCGAGACGGTGAACATATCGTTTGAATTTGAAACGTCCATAACGCCGTGATACTTGTCAACAACGGCATTAACCGATTCAAGTCCCAAGCCGTGCATACCCTTTTTTTAAACGACAGGAATTTTGAACCGATTTTCTTAACGGTGCCGTCAAACGTATTTTTTAAATCTAAAATCAATTTGTTTTCATCAGCGGTACAATTCAGTACAATTTTTCTGGTTTTTTTAAGCTGGTGCTTTTGAACAAGCCTCCATAGCATTTTCGACAAGATTACCGACCAAAATACTAAAATCAATATCACTCATAGGCAGTCCGTTAGGGACTGACACCGAGGTTTTAAAGTCGATAGAATTTTTGGCCGATGAAGAAACATAGAAGTGGAGCAGAGCGTTAAGCGTAAGATTTTCGCAGAAAAACAGCGGTACTGTGTCATTTGTTTCGCTTGAATATTCTTCGAGGTATTCGGCGATTTTATCAAATTGACGATTGTTTGCAAAGTCGTTGATTACTCTGAAATGCTGACGCATATCGTGGCGTAGCTTACGTGTTTCTTCGATTTGTTCGGTTATGTGGACATAGTTTTCCTTGTAAAGATTTATCTGACGTTCCATAAGTCGTCTTTCGTCATCAAGAGCCATATTTCGTCTGTAATTATCTATAATACTTGCCCAGTATACAAAGTACAGACAGCCCAAAATCGTAAGTATACCTATTTCAACCGACTGGTCGGGGTGTAAATCGAATCATAAAGCGGTTGAATAATGTAAAGTAATAACGATACAGCAAAGCAAACATTGCCGAACAGAAAAAATTCTGCCGTATTTTATATCATTAAAGACCGCATAAGTGCCTATTGCGACAAGATAAATTGCGGCTAACCACTCAAACACATTGCATAGGGTTGAAAAGAAAGTGCATAACGGTGCGCTTAAATAAGGCGTAAATACTCCGTATACAAGTGAGATTGCACAAAACACTGAACCGCATATTTCGGAAATACTGCTCACGGTTTTGATTCAAATTGCAGAGCCTGTTTTGGAGCATTATAACCATCAAATACACAAAGTACGCACAAAAATGCTCAAATATGTACGAAAAATTACCGTCCATAGTGAAACACAAATTGAGCAGCGGATGATTTAGGTAAACGGCATATGTAAGGCACATAAAGAAGAACATATACGAATAATTGCTTTTTGCCGCTAAGTGCGAGAATAAGCGAGAATAGTGCCACCGAAGAATATCAATGTCATGATAAAGTTGTTTATCAGAAATTTAAATGCTCTGGTGATATTAATTGAATACGGTTTACCGAGTGTCGGCGGTGATGTAATTCCCGCTTTAATGCCTGACGCGTCCTTGACGGCGATTGTTATATACGTTTCGCCGGAGGCATTGAAAAATGTGCAACGGTTTTGTATTTGTGCTTTATAATTATGTATATCGCCGACCTTTAAACACAGTTTGTCGTTGATGTACAGTTCATATGCCGAGTAAACCTGAGGCATTTCAAGTGCGTAAAAACCCTCTTTTTCGGGGAAGTTTATTTTCATTCTGTATGTTCCGATAAAGATATTGTTTTTTTTGTTTGGCTTGTGTACGCTGACTCAGTATCGCCGATTGAAATATATTTCATATTCGGAAGTGAAGTTTGATTTTTAAAATATGTCGGAGTGAGAAGTGCGTCTTCGTAAAATTCCCAATCCTTTATAAGAAAGTGAAACGAATTGCTTGTCAATTTCCTCTTGCGAAAGCGTCAATACGCCTTTTTTCGGGCTGGAGCTTGCTGTATGTATATTTGTTATTGAAAATATATAAAAATTCTGTAGTCAAAGAGATAAGAACTATTGCGATAATAAAAATTACTGCAATAGTCTTAACGCGTTGCTTATTTTCCATAGTAATCATAGTGACCTTTATTCTCTTATAATATCTTTTTTAATTCATAAGTTAAATACTGTTTCTTTACCTGTTGGTTTTCACGTTTTTTAATCGGAACATAATCTCCGTTTTGCATTAAAAAATCATTGCCCGAAACAGTGTTGACGTAATCAAAATTTACGATAAATCCTTTACAGCAGTTTGAAAAACGGCTGTCTTCTGTCAAAATTGACGCACACTGTGAAAATGTGTTTTGAATTTCAATCGTTTTGTCCTTCAAATGAAGCCGGACTTTTCTGTTTGTAACATCTATGTACATTATCGAATCATATGCTATTTTAAGTTTTATTTTCGGGTTTTGTTTTGTACAGAACCGATAATGATTTTGAAGGTTCTTCGTATTTTTTCAAAAATATCTCTGCATAAGCGACTCAACTGCATCTTTTGTTATCGGTTTTTACAAGATAACAAAAAGCATTTACTGTAACTTTCACAAGCGAAGTTATTGCTTGTAGAAAGGAAGATGATTTCAACCGAACTGTCTGTTTTGCGTACAGTGCTTGCAGCTTCAATTCCGCTCATACCCGGCATATATATGTCAAAGAAAATCATATTATATTTGTTATTTTCAAATTGCGTGACAAAACTTTCGGCATCGGAAAAGTCGGATATTGTAACATTCATATTTCTTTCGGAGAAATATTCGTTAAGGTAATTTACAAGCGTTTCTCTGCCGACGGCTAAGTCATCAACAACTGCAATATTCATCGTGTTCACCGCCTTATGGATTTAAGAGCTGTCAACATTTTGCCGATATACTCTAACTATATTATATCATTGTAAAAATAATAAATTCAACATATAAAATTGAATTTCAGTTAATAAAATTGAGTTTCAGTGCGGAAAATTGCTTTTTTAAACGTGCAAAAATGCGTTTGACGCAAAAATCTATTGAATTTTGATTTTAGGTATATTATAATTTCATCAGAAAGCAATGAGATACAGCAGAAGATAAGGAGATATGAGATGGGATTTTTTGATTCATTTAAGTCCGGAGCAAAAGATGTCTTTAAGGGGTATGATAAAGTTAAGCTAAAGGAAAAAGATTACATATGATGAACTTTATGAGATTATGAAAGACGAAACATATTCTGTCGGCAAACCTGAGATTACGGGTTCGGGATTAATGAGATGTATTCAATTTCCTGCTGTGGATAAATATAAAATTCAAATTGCTATAACTTCAAAAACGATTACAATTTCAAAAATATACAGCGGTGCAGGCGGTTTGGCGAAAGAGATAAATTGAACAGACTGATTTCACAGATGAAGACGAGGCACTACAGTTGGTAGATTCTATGTCAAAAATGGCTGATGGTTTGGCTGCCGTTGCAGGTGTTGACGCAGAATAATTGATTTAGAAATTTAAAACAGTCCCCTAAAAAAATCCGATATTTTATTTGACTCCAGATAAAATATAAGTACATTTTATCTGTACTGCAAAAATTGAAAAAGCGGCAGCATTAGCTGTCGCTTTTGAGTAATTGGGGATGTTTTTTGAAAGAGAGAGATTATGGCAAAGAAAAAAAAAGTGTTTATTTAAAATAGAATTGCATTATTAATATTTATAGGCATGATATTTGTGTTGTTTTGTATGGTTTTTGATTATGCCGTCGGAGGAGTATGAAACGGTTAATTACGATATTCCGAATATGCGTGATTATTATACTCACATAAAGGGCAACGGAGAGATAAAGTTACACTTATGGTGTATATGGTAGGTTCTGACCTTGAAAGTGACGGCGGAGCGGCGAGTGAAGATATTGCCGAAATGACGGCGGCAAATGCGGATAATATTAATATTACATTACAGACAGGCGGAGCGGCCGCGTGGGAAAATGCAAGCATAAGTGACGGAAAAACGGAACGTCATATAATTAAAAACGGTGAATTGCAGAACGTGGAGAACTTGGGTGAAGCACAAATGACGTCCCCTAATATGCTGACTGATTTTATAAAATGGTCTGCCTCAAATTATCCTGCCGACAGATATGAACTTGTGCTTTGGAATCACGGCGGCGGTACGGCACTTGGTTTCGGATATGACGAAATGTATCCTGATGATATGTTGTCGCTGTCACAGATAGGAAATGCTCTGTCAGACAGCGGAATTAAGTTTGATATTGTAGGCTTTGACGCGTGCCTTATGGGTACGATTGAAACGGCATATATGCTTGAACCGTATGCGGATTATCTTGTTGCGTCGGAGGAATATGAGCCGGGAACGGGTTGGTATTACAGTGAATGGCTTAAAAATTTGTCTGACAATACGTCAATGCCGACTGTCGAAATAGGTAAGAAGATTGTGGAGGACTATATAAACGGTCCTGATTCGAGTTTTTTTTGATTCAAATACGCTTTCAATCGTAGATTTGAGAGAAATTCCTTATACATATTCAAAGCTATGCGAAATAATGCAGCAGGAAGAAGGAGTTTTTGGACAGCAGATATTCCGTAATATCGCAGGCAAGATACAATGCAAAATCATTCGGTGACGGTGAGTATGAACAGATTGATATAAAATCATATCTTGAAGAATGCGGCAAGAGTGATACGGAATTGGACAAGGTGCTTAGAAGTGCGGTTAAGTATTCCGGCAGTTCGTCTTACAATTCAAACGGACTTGCAATGTATTTCCCGTATGACTATCCCGACTATTACGCGGAAATAAAAACAGAAACAGATAAGTTCGGTTATAACGGCTACAACAGCTTTTTCGATAGATTTTTGAGCATTATGGGTACAGGACAGATGAATTATTCGAGTGAGAATGATTACAGTAATTATTCCTGGTATGACAATACAAATTACGATACCTATAATGTATCAGATAAGTTGGAAGTAAAGGACAAGGGCGATTATTTCGCATTGTCGCTTTCGGACGAGGAATGGGATAAAATAAACGGAATTGATGTATGGGTGTATGTTGATGACGGCGATGGTTACGTTGACTTGGGTTCGGACAATGTGTATGAATTTGACGATGACGGTGATTTAAGGGTCGATTTCGATTATTATTGGGTTGCATTAAACGGTCAGGTTGTTCCGTTTTACTTTGAATACGAAACGCCGGAGAACGTAAAGGACGGATACACATACGGCTATGTCCCTGCGGTGCTTAACGGCAACGAGCAGATTGAAATAATTATTTATTGGGACGAAAAGCACCCAGACGGTTATTTGGCAGGTTACAGACCGTACAGCGAAGAAGAAAAAATATATCAGTTCCGCAAAAAGGCTTTAAGCAACTTAAAAACGGCGATACGTTGGAATTTTTATGCGAATTACTATACATATGACGGTGAATATGACGGAGTGTATTCATATGGTGATAAAATCGTTGTAAACGGCGATATTACTGTAGGTTATGAATATGTCGGCGAGTATGACACGAATATTTGTTATGAGCTTACCGATATATATAACAACAGTATAACAACCGAAATGATAGAAGTTGAAATGAATTAAAAAACTATATGGAGGGAAAGAAGATGAAAAAAAATTTATAAGCACATTACTGTGTATTGTATTTGTTGCGGCACTTATGCCCGCACAAATTGCAAAGCCGACAGCGATGTTATGAGTGTCGCAAATCAAGTAAAAGTACCTATATTGAATGAGCAAACGTACAACAACAAAAAAAACTTATGAATAAGTACACACGCGATATGTCGGATTGGTGGGCAACCGATTTGACATTGACGGCGGAATGTTGTTCAAGAGATGTGATGTGGATAATGCGTATTATCAATACTGGGGTTCAATCAATGAGGCGGTTGAAACTATGGGTATGGCTTACGTTTCGACATTCAGAGGACACGATAACGCATTTTTGGTCAACGAGTTTTTAAGCTTAAAGACAGCGTTGCAAACAATTCCGTATTTCCCGAATTGGAAGCGACAGGTCAGCTTATGATGAGGTTCGGCGCTAATTTGATAGGTAATCACGCAAAAATGTCCTTTAAGAATACTATGATTCGAGGTGAGGGGAAAAAGGACAGCGGTTGGTTTAAACTTCAAAGCGGTGATACGTTAAACAATAAGTTTAAAATGCAAGGTGTGTTTGATGCAAAAAGTAAAAAAACCATATGTGTTCTTTGCCGATATAACAAAGCCAACTGTTAAATCGGCACATATGAAAAGACAATGTACTGTATCTTGACATGGGTGAAAAGCTGAGAAGTATTGAAAACGAAAAGATTACGTTGACGCTTTATGCGACAAATGTTGAAAGCGGCGTTCAAAATATGGAACTTACTGCGACTTCCGGCGGTATAAACGGAAATGAAATATTTTTCTATGTACACGCACCTAAAAATGTTAAGGAATATCAAATTACGAAGATTAAGAGCGTAGAGTATGACAAAAAAGAGTACACCGGTCAAATGTACGGTATAGCGTACGCCGACAAATATTTGGCGAGAAACGAAGAACCGCGATTTAAGGTTATAGACAATGCACCGGGATTAATTCCGGAATACTTTACCGCCACATCTCCGATTACGGACTATGCCGGCAACAGCCTTGACATTCATACAAAGGATTTGACGGGTTACTCACTTTTAGTCGATAAAAAGCACCTGAAATTGACAGCGTTGAAATTGCGGGGGGAATATGATAGCGGCAGATTCAACGTCATATTCACAGCCGAGCGATTGGCCTGAAGATATTGACAAGAGCAGTGTGTTTGCAGGTGTCGGCGATACATTAACTTTTTCTGCAATGACAACGGAAAAAAAATTAAAACGAGTGAAAAAAAGTTCAGTGACTGCAGAACTTAATATAGTGCAAAACGGAAGTAAAGCAGTGCTTGAAACCGAAAAAATTTGAAGATATGTATGACGGCGTAAACAAGCGGACGGCAACGAAGATTACGTTTAAACCGATTACGATAACCGCCGATATGACTTGTGATAATAGCGAGCCTATAAGAATTGAAAAAATAAACACGGCAAACGTAGTCGATTTGTATAATAATGAGTTGGCAACGCAGAAAATATCGAAAAATCCGAAACAGCAGATTTATTTTGACAATATCGCACCGACTGTAAATGTCGGTGAAATAACCGGTGATGTAAACAGCGGTGAATTTTGCATACCGCTGAATTTCAGTGACGGAAAAGGCACGGTATCTGATTTTGACGGATTGACGGCAAGTTTTGCGTGGTGCTATGACCAAGATAAGCAAATTCCGTTTAAGTATGCTGTGACGACTTCCGCCGATACACCGAGTGAGTATAAAGAATCGGTACTTAACAATGAAAATAACCTTGCGTGGAATAAATTCGATTTGCCTGTAAAAGATTATTACTTACATATTAAAACCGATAATTCCGAAATCAAAAACACAAAACTTTATTTCAGAACAGAGGACTGGGCAGGAAATGTGGGTGAACAGTCTGTTGATACGGATATAAATATTGACCGTGTAGCACCGAATGTTGCACTTATGTCGATGAATACCGAGTATGGAAACGATACCGCAAAGATATTGGCAAAGGTACGTGTAACCGATTTTAACACGGACGGCTTGAATGTTAAATATCAGCTTGTAGACAAAGGTGTTGAACCGACCGACAGTGATTGGTCGGAGGGCTTGCTTAATGACGGAGTTTTTGACTTTGAAACTAAATTTGACGCGGCACAAAAATATGAAAAAGAATTGCTTGTGTATGCGACAGACTTTAAAGGTAACAAGTCGAATGTTTCACGTTATGAGGTGTATGCCGACTTGACAAAGGCAAAGGCAAAATATACGATTGTAAGCGATTTGTCACAGATACATACAAAGCCTGATGTGCAAAATTCGGCACCTGACAATCCCGACAATAAAGCTAATGCCGCCACACGTGTAACACTTACAATGGGTGACAAGACTTACGCAAGCGTATATGACAGTGCCGACAGTAAAAAACATATTTGATTTTGACGGCACATGGTATGCGGTTACATACAACGAGGATAAAACCGGTTTTGACGTAGTAACCGCTCTTACGGCGGACGGAGTGAATGAACTTAAAAACTTTTACGGCACAGTAAACGTAAAATTTGAAAGTGCGTTTGCAGATTTGACACCTGTAAGCGGTGCAAGTATAAAGCCGTCAAATTCCGAAGAAGAAGTGACATATCAAGCGGAGGGCGACTTTAATGTTATGACCGCACCTGTACTTGATAATGTATATAATCTTGAATTTACTTCAATAAAGGACAGTAACGGAGATGTTATTAAAGCCACAGGAGTGGGTGATGACAAGCACATAAGAAGAAACGGCGATATGACTGATGTCAGAATTAATTTTGAATTGTCAAATACAAAAGTTGCCGATTGGGTTACGGATAATTTGGACTTTGATAAATCGTATGTGACAATAACAAATTCGGAAAACAACGAGGTATACAACGCAAAGCTAAGCAGAAATGCAAGCCAAACTCTTGCAATGCCGCTTAGAGATAAAGACGGTAACTTGCTTGGAACGGATACATACAGAATATCGGTTTATTTGTATCAGACAGGCAGTGACAGCCCTGCCGAATTTAAGTGCGATACGGCGGTACTTCTTGACAATATCAAAACATCGTCAGATGTCGGTGTAAACAGATATGAAATTATTCCCGAACACGAATATTACCCTATTCCTAATCCGATACCGTCAATCGTAAAAGAAAAAGCGATACGGCATTTAAAACAATCAATATCGGTAATGCTGAATTTAAGGAGATTGACCGTAATGAAGATGAGGGATATTCTTTAGAACAGAATATGGCACATATCGTCAAAAATGACGCTTAAGAGCAATGATGTTTCAAAAGAATTGTGCGGTGAAACAATCGGTAAGGCAGAGGGATTCCGCTTGTGGAATAAAGCGTGCAATGGCGGAGAAGATTTACCGTTTGAAAAGACTACTGACCTAACAAGAGAATACGAGATAAACTTAATGCAAAACCCTGCAAAAGAAACTCTTGACGGAGTAACGGCAACGGGCGGTTTGCAATTTGAAAAGGGAAGTAACACTTTCTGTTATCAAGTTAAATTGAAAACGGCAATGTATCGCCGATATACGAGTTCACGGTAAATATGGTTGAAAGTATACCGCAGATTGCAATGGATTTTGATATGAACGAATCGCAGAATTATACGGACGACAACGGAACAATGCACGTTATTTCCGCTGATGCAACTGTAAAAAATGCTTTCTCCGAAAACGGTAATGTAACGGTATATTATGTTCACAGAGAGGATTACAGCAGTTGGACTGCCGATGAAATCGGACTTGACGAGGTTGTTACATTGAAGGGTGATAGTGCCTTTAATTATCAGAACTGTAGACAAGACGAAAACGGCAGAGATAGGCTCAACTTTGCATTTATTGCGATAGACGAATCCGGTAATTCTGTTTCATATATTCCGCAGTTCAAGGAAAAAAACGAAATATACCTTTGAAAATGATGCATTGACAGTAACTCAAGCAAATCTTAACACATACAACCAGGGTGATTATATTTATAATTTTTATGCCAAAAAATCTTGACATGGACAAAAGCTCTTTTACAGTTGTGAAAGACGGCAAAACGTACAATATGCCTATGAAAAAACTATCAATATCCGAATGAATTGGGTTTTGAGGGCGGTTATTATCGTGAGGACAGCACGTCCACTAATTTGAGTATAGACTTTACAAGACCATGGAGTGTGGAAAAGGCAGGCGAGCCTTTCTTTGACAGTATTACGTTTAACTTTGTAGGTGTGCATGGTGACACAGCAACGAGAACGTATACCAAAGACGATGAAAATTACGGAAGCTTGGTAACGAACTTTAAATATGAAAAACCGCGATTTGTTGACGTTTCTGATGACGATTCATTAGCGGATTACAGTTATATCTGCAATGACAGAGGTGTTAAGGTATACTTTAACGGATATTTAAAATTAAAGGGCGATACGGTTTATGCGTCTGCTCACTATCTGCCGATATACTCAAACGGTACATACAAAGTTGAGGGCGAGGATATGTTCGGCAATACATGGACAATACCTGTAACTGTTACACGTCTTGCAGACGGTCCAAAGGTTACAATGTCAACTTTGTATAAGACAAAGGGGCGATATTACGGCGAATATCGAATATACTTCTCCCCGTAACTGTTACGGAAAATGACGGAAACACATTTGCAAAAAATCGAAAATAACGGAACAAATAACGTAACCGTAACCGCAACACAGCCTACAAAGGTTACAATGAAGTGGACGGACAACGGAGCTGAAAAGAGTAAAATATTAAAATATAACCAATAATGAGATAAAACCGATAAAGCCGAAAGTTGTATGGGATTATGACGAAGATGATGTGGTTGACGGCTGTATATACGGCGAAGTAACCGCAAAGCTTGTTGATGAAAACGGCTCAACACTTGTTGATACCGCAACGGGCGAAACACCGAGCCATACATTCTATCCTAACAGTGGAACGGAATTTACATTCAGGAATTACAAAAATCAAAATGATACTTTGGGTGAAGATTATACAGTTACGCTTGATGTAACACTTAAAGATTATCAGCCGCCCGAAGAATATGTCGATACAATGCCGCCGAGTGTTGAAATGGTTGGTTATACCGTAAGGGGCGGCGTGGCACAAAGCAAAAAAACTTGTGCTTAATCTGTATGATGATAACAAGCATTACTTAAATCCGTCACTTCCGGATTTAAGCGGCGGAGGCTATGAAACAGTTACCGACAGTATATCATTTATGAAGAAAATGGGTTGGTCATCACATTACAGATTTAATGTAATCGTGTCTGATATAAACGGTGTAAAGCTTATTGCAAAAAGCGGGACTTAATGCCGAAACACCGACATTTGATTCAACAAGCGATACGATTGACGGAGTGAGTGTGAACGGCAGAACCGTTGATATAACAAAGAATGCGGAATTTACATTGTTTGCAGTCGACAGTTGTAATAATGTCACCGAAATTCCGCTTGTTGCGGATAACTTGGGCGAAGCGCCTCAGCCGCATTTACAGAAAGTCGTGTCGGGCGATATGCAGACCGTAAAGGTATACCTAATACCGCCTGAGGACAGTGACTTTACAAACCTTGTTATGACTAATGACAACGCAAAACAGGAAACAAGTGACGGAGAATACAACGGATTGTATTATATAGAAGTAACAGGCAACGAAAATATTGTTATAAACTACACATACACATATAAAGGTGAGAACGAAAGCGGTGAATTAAAAGCAGCCGTTACGGAAATAGACAATTCACCTGCAAATAAAATCAGTGAAGTTTGGTCTGAAAACGCAAAGAGCAGTAAGACGAATAAATCCGTTACGGCACAGCTTAGATTTGATAAGCTCATCACGAAAGCGGAATGGAAAAATCAAAGCGGCTATCTTCCTGAAATATACAAACTTGATAATCAAGTTACAATTTCATATTCGGAAAATGCACCGACTATGACGCTTGTTTGTACAGCCGTAAACGGTCAAGTGTGTGAAATTACTTTGAATGAGGTTAAGAACATCGACAAAAACGCACCGATTATTACCGAAACAATTCAGCCGTCCGAAAATCACCGTAAAGTGACAGTGACTTTAAAAGCTGACAAAGAAGTTATTTTCAGAGAAAACGGAAAACAGGGAACTGAATTTACACGAGTAATAAACGCAAACGGCGAATATGTATATCACTTTGCGGACGCTGCAGGCAATCTGACGGAAAAGGTTGTTAAGGTTGACAGCATCATTGATAAAGATTTGTCGCTTACATTCAGTCTTGCAAGTGACGGTACAGACAGTAAGTCACCGGATAAACTCGGTCGTTTAAAGGTCGGTGACACTGTATATGTGAGTGCAAACAGAAACTGTACGGTAACATGGAACGGTGACACAACAGGTCAAAATCTTACGGCCGGTGCGTGGACGAAGTTAACCGTATCGGAGGATTTGGCAGGCTTGTATCCTACAATAAAGGCAAAGGATGAATATTCAAATACAAAAGTATTATCACTTTATGCAGATAGCAATGCCGGATAAAAAAGCACCGACTATCAAATTGAAAAAGGAAACGGTGGAAATCGACTTAAATTCAGAAGATATTTTGTCACAGCTTAAAGCGAATATGACGGTAAGCGACAACGAAACCGAAAAGGACAAAAATCAAGCTTGATGTTACTTTACACAAAACCGCAGACAACGGAACCGTAAGGGTGACTTATACCGCAACTGACGAGGCAGGAAACAGCAGTGAAAGATACGGATATATCTATTTCTATGAGGATACTCAGCTTAGAGTCAGCGTAAACGGTGAGTATATTTACAGAGATATGATTGTGCTAAGCAAAAACGAGGCACAGAACATTGTCGTTGAAAGCAATGGCGAGCCGTACCGTGTTAAATATAAAAACGGTATAAAGACAGTCGGTCAAATGAAAATCGGTGCGACTGAATTGGCGAAGAATAAGGATAATACAGAGCCGATTACATTCGTTCCGAAAAAGGCGGGTATTATACATTTAATGTACAAACGCAGGGACGTGACAATTACAGATTTGTAATTTACGTTCAATAATGAAAAAAGGAGGTTTACTATGCTGCAAAGATTAAAAAAAAGATTATATCAGCCTTAACCGTAACAGCGATGATTTTCGGTATAATGCCTATCGGCGCGTTTGCCGAAAATCTGAATAAGGCGGATTACGAAGAATTGAACGACGGTTATTTGAAAGTCGTTGTTTCGGCGAAAAACGGCGGTTTTCTGATAGATACCGTTGAGGGAGATAAGCTGAACAAAGCAGATGATAATAAATATCTTTTTGTTTCCCGATGAAAATTATGATACATCATATACCTCTTTTCGTGTAAAAAGAGGTGATGAGATAAAGGACTATATTTTCGGAAGAAAATACGGTTTCTTGGGTAAGGACAGCAGTGACGTCACTTTGGTGAAAAACAGTGACAACATTGTCGCAACGTGGAGCGTTGACGGTTTGACTTTACGCAGACCGTCACGCTTGCAAATACAAAATCGGCTCTGCACGGTATGGCGTCAATTTCATACGGTGTAAAGAGTACGGACGGAAGAAGTGCGGACAGTGTTCAGGCAAGAGTTATGCTTGATACCGCACTCGGTTATCAGGATTATGCGGTGTATGAATTGACGAAAAGGACAGTACATATGAGCAGATACAATCTGAAACTGTTATTGATAACTCTGACGGAGAAGCATACAACAACGCATTATTCGGATACGACAATCCCGAAAGCACCGTCCGTAACGGCTTATACGGTGAATGCGTCGATTAACAATAAAATTGTCGCACCGTATCAAATAGCGTTCGGACATTGGAACAACCTTGCGTCAAGTGTATTCGATTTTGAGCCTGATAACTCGTTGACGTTTACAAATCCGTATAACGAAAAATATTTGACTGCCGACAGTGCGTATGCTCTGTATTTCGATATGGGCAGTGTGGCGGCAAACGGTGAGGGCAATACCGTTGCGACAAATTACGGTATATATTCAAACGTAACCGTAAATAACGATGATAAGGTTGCGATAAATTTTTCATCTGAACTCGGAGCAATGCAGCTTACCGATACAAAAGACGAATACAAACCGCAAACGGCGGACGGTAAAAACGGTGATTTCAGCGTGTCAACGCAAATTAAAAACGTGTCGCAGAATGAAATGAAACAAATTGCCGTTGCGGTATATCCGCAGGAGGGAATAACACCGTATGACTTGTCGGGGAATCTTGGACGTTACAGCTTCATATTCAAACCCTTTCAGTGTTGATATTATAGATTTTAACGCAGATGAAGAACGACAGGTTGTGTTTAACTTTAATGCAGAACCGCTTACGGCTACCGATTACAGAAAAATCGAAGTGCGTTGTTATGACGTGAGCGGAACGGACGGTAAATTACTTTCCGAAAAACTTAATCGGTCAGAGAAGTATATATCTTCTTTGCCCGGGTGCAACAGGCGACAGGGTTTCGTTTATAAGCACCGCACCCGAGATTGTTTATAACAGAGGAACAAGACATATTTACCTTGCAGGTCAGAATTTCAATTTGCTTAAAAATAAGAGTGAATACGATATAAAGGTTACGCCTTTAAACGGCAGTCAGCCGTTGACTGTAAATGCGGAAAACTTCATTTTGGATACCGAAAACAATACGGCGGATTTGATACTTGACGAGCTTATGTCGGTCGGTACATATCAGATTGTATTTGATATGAAAGATCCAACTAAAAAAGATATTACGTCTGACGCACTGAAGTTTAATGTCAGTGATGATATTGCATATCAAGGCGGCTCTTACGGAGTTGTCACGATTGAAAAAGACGGCGATAACAAGTATGCCCTAAGGGCGTATAAAGACGAAAAGGAATACAGTGACGAAGTTCCAAATGCTCAGAATATCTCTTTTGCTTGAACTTCGCGGTGACTTTACGTTAAAATATGAAAACGGTAAAATTGCAGAGGCAGAGGCTGTTTCTCTTGAAACGGTAGACCATAAGGCGAAAAGTACAATAAATATCAGTAATTGTCTTGATATTGAAAAAGGTACTGTAACCGTGTCTGTCGAAAACGTCGGTCAGGACGACCAAACTATTAATATCGATATAGACGGCGAAGTTTATACGACAGGCGCAAGAACAAAGGTTTGGAGCGGTGTATGTGCGATTTCGTCATTTGAAAACGGCTCCGAATCAACACTTTTGCAGTACACAAACGAGGGCGAACAGACAGGTGACGTTGAAAACAGCGTTGCAAATACAAACGGTATTATGCTTATGTGGCCGGGTGCGGCAAGTACCGCACAAACCATTGCGGGAATGGTGATGGAATTCAGATACTGTCAGTTCGGACAGATGGCGACAGTTGACGGTGAAGTCACTTCAAAAACACCGAAACAAAGAGTAATCGCATTCGGTGCACAACTTTCACCTGATTTTCTTGTTCCGTCAAACTTTGATTGGAGCAACAGAAAAACTTCCGCAATGGAGGTTGCACAACTGAAAATGGCGAGCAGTAATTATACTCCGTCACAGCTTAGAGATGTACAGGACAGATATGCCGAGGACCAAGAGGAATGGGAAGACGCAGAGGGCGGAAGTCTGAATTTGTATATCCATGATATACTTTTCGGCGGCGGATTTATCGGATTTAATACGTCTGTCGAAGTAGAAGTTCCGTCATATGCGGACGGACTTCCGAGCGTTGAGGGTACTCTTGACTTAAAGGTTATGAACAACGAATATACTATCGGCGTTCAAGGCAGTGCCGATATGATGGCATTTGAAATGGAGGCGGAAATTCGTCTTAGAAGTAACAACGGAATACCTATTCCGGATAAATTATATTTCTATGCAGGCGGATTTACACCGGGCATAAATGTTGACGGAATGGGCGTATTTTGGATTAAAGGTGCAGGCGGCGGTATAGATAATCTGTTTGAAACGATTTATCCGTCCTCATCCGTACCGCCTATAACGCTTCTGCTAAGCGGACAATTCGCTTTGTTTGATGTTCTTTCCGCAAGAGGTGATGTAAGTATCAGCCCGAGAGATTTGAGTATTGCACTGTCGGACGTGAATGTTGCGGGAATTACACTTATAGACTATGCGGGAATTGAATGTGCATGGTATCCCGAACTTAGATTTGCAGCGGGAGTGTCTATCGGTATATTCGACGTTATTTCGGGTGACGGACATTTAATTGTAGAAAAAGATAAGGTTAAGGATAAATATTTCTGGGAAGGTTATGCCACGGCAGTGGTAAGTATTCCTAAAAAATACCGATTTTCGGCGGTATTGAAATAGGTTCTGCCGATTTGGGTGTCAATGCCGAAAAATATGGGGTGCTTTGCACGTTTTGAAAATTGACGCAGGTGTAACATATTATTGGGGCGGAGATGTAGATTTCGCTTTCGGTAAATATGACGCACCGGAACCGACTATTGAGTTGAGTGCGGAGGGTATTCCTGTTTATTATGATGAAAAAACAGACCGTACCTTGTATATGAAACTCAATAACAGTATTCGCACATTGCGCGTCAACAGAGGATATATCATTGTTCGGCTCAAACGGTGCGACGGTATCATCGCTTGCGGGTAAAACGGTACATTCGGTTAATTTTCGGCAAGTATAACAACGAAAACGGAATACTTACAATTTCGTATGACGCACCGAGTCAGCTTATTGCGGAAACATACGCAAAGAATATTGAAATGGAAAATTATCCGATAGTATGGTCAGACAGTTCAAAAACGGCAGACGATACAGCCAACGCAAATGCCAACGCAATGTTGAATTGGAATGAGGATACAAAGAAAGCAACCGTTACAATAACGGTTACAGATGAAAATTACTTTAATAAAGCATTGCAATTAAAAACAGGTATTGCGTCAAGCGTGACTATATACGCACTTTCAAAGTTGCCGACAATCGACAATGCGGTATTGAACAATAATACTGTAACGTGGTCGGGCGAAGATTTGGATAAATTCAACAGTCTTACAATTTATGCAGAGGACAGCAATAACGAAGTTTATCCGTTGTACAAAACAGAAAATGTGAATGACATAAAGAGTAAGAGTGCAAATATAACAATGCCTGAAAATATGCCGAGCGGTGAATATACGGTAAAAGTTGTTGCGACAACGACAGACGAAAAGTGCTAACCCGGTTGTGACAACCGATAAAAAGCTTAATTATACCAATCCGTCACAGCCGTCCGCACCGACGTTTAATGTGGCATTGGGCGGTGATTACAGTATTGATTTGACAGGTATAAATCAAGATAATTATGACGGCTATAAGGTAAGTATATATGAAGTTCAAGACGGTAAAAAACGTACCGACTGTATTTGACAATATGACTGTAAGCGGAAGTGATGTGATTACGGTCGGCGGTCAGTATACAAAAGACGGTTACGGTGGATAAGAACGGAAATATCGTGAATGAAAAAACGACCTTACGGAAGATGAGAAAAAGGATATAAAACGCAGACCGAACAAGTCGGACTTGTAAGCGGTAAGCAGTATGTGATAGGATTAAAGGGTTATAAAAAATACATCTTCAGGCGGTCAGATTGTTTCCGCTGAAACACTGTCGTCACCTGTGACGATGGTTGAGCCTAAAAGGCTGATGTAACACTTAAAGCACAAAATGCGGTAAGTATTGACGGTACAGATACGGTTAAAAGCAGTAATGCAGTTATAGACCTTGTATCGGATATGAATGTTTCCGGCGAATGGTCTTTGGACGGCGGTGAAATGAACGGTACTGTTTCGGAAAAAACTATGTCGCAGAGTATAAATCTTGACGGATTAGAGGACGGTACGCATATAATAACCTTCAAGGGCGAAAACGATTCAAAAGACGGTACATTGTCGGAGTATATGTTTACTGTTGATACACTTCCTCCGAGATTGCAAATAAGCAGTCCGAATAACGGCGGATTTTTCGAGGACACTGTTACGGTTAAGGGTATCAGCGACAGTGGTGCGAAAGTGTATATCGGTGCGGAAAATCAAGAGATACAGGAAGCGACTGTCGGAGATGACGGCAGTTTTGAAAAGACTGTTACGCTTGATAATTCTATGGCATATCAAAATATAGTTGTGTATGCTGCAGACGAAATCGGCAACGAAACAGTACCTGTAACATTACAGCTTACAAACATAGCACTCGGCAATGACGACAGTGTACTTCAAATGTACATTGACGGAAAAGAGTGCAGTGACAGTACAATTAAAGCCGGCACAAGCGGTCAGCTTTCGCTAAAGGTGAAAACCGATAACAGAATTATTGAAATCAATGACGACAGTGCGGCGGCAAACAGAATTGAATGGAACGTTTCGGCAATAGAAGGTGCGGCGAATGTTGATGAAAACGGCTACATTACAACTGATGAAAAAATAAACGGCGTAGTAAGTGCGACTGTTGATAATCAGAATGTTTATACCGTTTTTGGGCGGCAAGGACAGCACTGATATTCCAAGTGAAAAAATTAAAGTGAATGCGTCGGCAGGTACGGCAAGAAAGACGCATATCACGATTAATCTTGATACGGCGATTGAGGGAATGACGGCAGATAATTTTGTTGTGCTGAACGGTGATAAGAATGTGGAACTTACAGCGGTTAAGGCAAGCAGTGATAATAAAACATATACGTTGTACGGCACGTTTGATACGTCTGTGACATATACCGTTACGGTTAATTTGACGGGTACAACGGTTGAAAAACACTCACATTATCGCGAGCAGTCCGCTTATGATTAAACCAAGTTCGGGCGGTGGCGGAGGAGGAAACTCCGGCAATGTAACATATAAAAATACAGTTGTTCAGTCCGAAAACGGTAAAATCAGTCCGGACACCGTAACCGTAAATAAAAACGAAAGCAAGACATTTACGATAACGGCTGATGAGGGTTACGAAATTGAGGACGTAATCGTAAACGGCAGCGTCGGTAAGGTGAGCGAATATACGTTTGAAAAGGTGAATTCAAAAGCTGAAATTACTGCAAAGTTCAAAAAGATTGATACTGTGCCTAATCCGTCAGATAAGCCTGAACCGACTGATTGGGATAATCCGTTTGTTGACGTAAGTAACAACGATTGGTTCTATAATTCAGTTAAGTACGCTTATGAAAACGGTTTGATGTACGGTGTGAGCGATACGGAATTTGCACCAGACGGTGACGTTACAAGGGCTATGTTTGTAACTGTTCTGTACAGAACAGAGGGTGAACCGTATGCGGAAAATTCAAGCTTTGTTGATGTGGCAAGTGACAGTTATTACGCAAATGCAGTGGCATGGGCGGAAGAAAATAAAATTGTCAGCGGTGTGAGTGATACAGAGTTTGCACCTGATATGAGTATAACCCGTGAACAAATGGCGGCGATTGTTTATCGTTATGCGGAATACAAAAATTGTGATATAACGGTAAATGAAACGGCAAATTATGTTGACAGTGACAGTATTTCAGATTATGCAAGGAATGCGGTTGATTGGCTGTCAGAGCAAGAAATAATGTCGGGTAATACCGACGGTACTTTTCGCTCCGCAGGCAAATTCAACAAAGCACAAACAGCGGCAGTGTTTATGCGTATTAATGAAAAATTGAAGTAATCAAAATGGCGGTTTAAAACCGCCATTTTGTATTTTTTTAGTAAAATAAACGTAATTTGACATTGCGTGAGGTATAGTGTAGAATATATATGGGTTTATAAAACCCCAAGATACAAAAAAAGGGGCAATAACGTTTGGCAAAGCGGACGCAAGGCGGTTGTCTATGCTATTCCGAAAAGGAGCAGCATATGAGTGAATTTACTCTTATAATTATAATTGTATTTTTGCTTGTTATAGAGATAAAAAAATAACCGTCTATCTGCGAAATAGACGGTTAAGGTAGAATTTTTCTACAAAACGTTTATTCTGCAAAGACAACTACTGTTGCCCTTATCTTGTATCTAAAGTATAACACAGCATAAAAATTATGTCAAGCACGTTTTTAGACGTGTGTTTTTTTTTGTATATAAGAAAAAACAGTAAAATAAATGTAATTTGACATAATATGAGGTATAGTGTAAAATAAAAAAGTAGGTTTAAAATCAATGATATGAGTAGAGCGGAGGCGGCTCTGTTTCGGAAAGGAAATATTATGAGTGAAACCACAATACAACTTGTATTGATTTTGCTTATTGTATGGATATTAAAGAAATAACCGCCCTACGGGGAATAGGACGGTTATTGGGTAGAAAATCAATTTCTACAAAAATTTAACCAAATATTAAAGCAGAAACAAAAGCTGTTTACCGCTCTTCTCTATATCTAAAGTATAACACAGCAAAAAAATTATGTCAAGCACGTTTTAATGACGTGCTTTTTGTAAAAAATCAACGTTTAATTGGTTTAGTAAATTGAGATTAGGACGTATACAATAGATTAAAAAGGGGTTTATTATGAAAAAGCTATTTGCGTTTATAATAGCATTGATGTGTTGTGGAAATTTAGTGATAGATGCCAGTGCTATAAACTTGAATATTATTGATAAAGAAAAAATATAAGTCAAGATTATTATGACTATAACGGATTAAAATTAACGTATCATTCAGTATAATAAACAATTTTTGGTATACCGGAAAAAAAGAATATATTTATAGAGATGTATATGATGGATATTCGCGATATAGAAAGATCAGATGATATGATTAATTGGATGATATTTCGGAAACGGAGTGGGATAACGGAAATAAATAAACTTTCTAATTATACATATTCTATAAATTATTGGGAGATAAGTATATAGTTTTTTAATCGACTGCATGAGTTGAGCGGTGAATCAATTAGTGAAGTTCAATATAATACCACAATTAATTATCCGTTACTTATTCTTGATAAGGACTTTGAACTGATTTCAAAACAAGAGTTTGAAGCTCCGATTACGGGAGTAAGTTATGTTGACGGTAAGTATTATGCAGAAACGAAAAGATTACAGTCAATATAAAAATTTCTTACAATTTTGAACCGATTAAGAAAGTTTATGTGTCTGAAGACGGGATTTTGTGGAATGAGGACAAAACTTTATCGGAGGTTCCTATTGGAAACGGGATGAATAAAACTTTAATACTTGACGGAGAAATGCCTGACGGTGATACAAGATACACTAAAAAGATTGTAGGTATTGCAGAGCAAGGGAAATATAAATAATACTACTGATATTGTATTTGAAAGAGAAAATTTAAAATCTTATAAAGTAGTGGACGATCTATATGTTTGTTGGGATACATTTGATGTGGAAGAAAAAGTATTTCAAATCTCGCTTGATGGTGTATACTGGCTTGATGTTGACTTTCCGAGCCTTTTTAACAACACATGAAATTCATCCTGAATCGACAAGTGATAGTGTTATTGAGGCAATTTATGATTGTATAGGAGTGAAAGATAAGATACTATTCCAAACTCAATATCGTTTGTTTGAATATGATTTAGAAGATTTGCGTACAGCGTGGAGAAATGCTTGTGATAAATCGCAAATATATGTTAAATTTGATGGTATATATTTGGGATTTGAAACACCGCCGATTATAGAAAACGGTAGTACACTTGTACCTATGAGATTTTGTTTGAGCAAATGGGAGCGGATGTTGAATGGAACGGAGAAACACAAACTGCAACAGCGACTCTTGATAATACAGAAATAACGTTTTCCATAAACAACATCAATGCGGAAGTGAATAATATCTTAACAACAATGGACGTGCCTGCAAGGCTTGTAAATGGCAAAACAATAGTGCCGTTACGTTTTCTTTCAGAAAATATGGGATATACGGTAGAGTGGGACGCTGATAGTAGGACAGCGATAATTCAAGAATAAAAACAAAGCATATGCTTGCCTGTGTCTTATAGGCAAACATCCATATAAAAACACGTTACATGCTGTGTTCCGAACAGTGTTGAGGGCGGTATGGTAATAGGTATAAATGGTGACATAAAAAAGCAAAGCTGTGCAATGCAAAATGCTTATGAAATGGGAAAAAAGTCTAAAATAACAAAAAGTGCAGTTCATATGAGCTGCACTTTTTGTTTAGACAACATGAAAAAGATAACAAAAATACTCTGATAGTTAAAGTATAGTCAAACGCCCAAAAATGCAATAGAATTTTTGAATAATAAAAAATCGCTCAAACATACTGTTTAAGCGATTTTAACGTGGTACGCGATCAGGGGTTCGAACCCCTGGACACCCTGATTAAGAGTCAGGTGCTCTACCAACTGAGCTAATCACGCATATTATGTTTTTACGTCTGACGACAGATAATATAATAGCACATAAAAATTCCTTTTTGTCAACACTTTTTTTCAAAAAAATAAAAAATTATTGACAATGATATAATAGTTAATGTATTATATGAGTATAAAAAGCAAATATGGAGGTCGAATATGGAACCGAAGGATTATATTGTATCAAGAATTGAAGGGGAATATGCGTACCTAAAGCGTACGGATATTGAAAGTGAGGAAAGAATTATTCATAGCAATGGCACTGTTGCCGTTGGGTGTAGACATCGGCACAAAGCTACATTATGAATGTATGGAATATTCAATAATATAAGGAGACAGTATATGCGAGTAATATTATTTATATTGGGATTGCTTTTTTCGGCGGACGGACTTTATTTTGCGTCAACCACATCAATGGGCGTGGGTGAGGCATTTACCGTTGCGATAGGTATTATGTTTATATTATGGAGTACGTTTTACGACGCGTTCAAAACAAAAGGCTTTTTGAAATTTATAAAAGGTTTGTTTACGTTCGGAATGATTGTACTTGTGATTTATTCGGGGATTATATGCGTTGTCGGAAAAAGTGACAATGCGACATACAGAGAAGATTATATAATCGTGCTTGGTGCGGGACTGAAAGGCGATACACCGTCTTTGGCACTTGAAAGACGACTTGAAAAAGCGGCTGAATATATGAACAAAAACGGAAATGCAATAGCAATAGTCAGCGGCGGACAAGGCAAAGGCGAAACAATTTCAGAGGCACAGGCAATGGAAAACTACCTTTTAAATCACGGAATAAGAGAAGACAGAATTATAAAAGAGGACAACTCCACAAGCACATATGAAAATTTTGAATATTCAAAGTTGATAATGGACGAGGGACAAGCCGTATTTGTCACAAACGAATTTCACGTTTTGCGTTCGGAATTGATGGCAAAAATAAACGGCATAGACGCAACACATATAGGTGCGTCTACACCGATACCGCTTTTTGCCTGTATCTTGCGTGCGTGAATTTATTATTGCACAGATAGCGGCTGTTCGTTATTATTTTTAGCTTTTCACGTTCTTCGGCTTCAAGCTTTGAATAAATACAACCGCAGTAATTCTGACGATAAAGACCGTATATTTCCGAAAGTTCACAAGAACGCTTATAACCGTTTTTCTTTTTGAAATCGGAGCATAGATATTTAACGCTGTAGCTTTCTTCAAGTTCAAGACCGATTTGGTTAAGCACCTGAGCATTTTTTATGCGGACTGATCGAAAGCGTGGTAGTGAAGTAATCAAAACCGTCCTTTTTGGGCGGTTTTTGCTGTTTCTTCAAGGCGAAGTCGGTAACATTTAAAGCAACGCTCGCCGCCCTCTTTGAGATTTTCAAGCCCTTTTGCAATCGAATAAAATTTTTCACAGTCATATTTGCCCTCGATAAACTTTACTTTTCTCTTTAAAGGCATTTCATTTATAAGACGCTTTTGCTCATTGACACGCTTATAAAATTCTTCTTCGGGTGAAATATTCGGATTGTAATAGAAAATAGTTATATCAAAATATTCCGACAAATATTCAAGTACATAGCTTGAACAAGGCGCACAACAGCTGTGCAGAAGAAGTGACGGAACGGTATTGTTTTTTTGAATTTCGTCAATCGTTTTGTTTAGAATTATTTGATAATTTTCTTTCATTGATTTTCTCCCATATTTTATTGACTAAGAAGTTTGACATGAACGCGAGCAATATTCCGAACAACGCACCGCAAATAACGTCGGACGGAAAATGTACATACAGATACAGCCTTGTAAAAAGCATATCAAAGCCGCAAGAATAATTGCCGGTATGGCTGATTTTTTGCTGTACAGCAAAATAGCCGTTGCGGCGGAAAATGAAGATATTGCGTGACCGGACGGAAACGAAAATCTTCCCGACGGCGCGCCTATCAGCAGATTTTCAACTGTAAGCAACGCTCCTTCGGTGTTATATGGACGTTCACGTGCAATTACATTTTTAAGCCCCATTGTAGAAAGGAATAATCCCAAAAGCAGTGAAACTATTATTATAATACCTGTTTTTCGTGATTTTTTTGAAACAAAGCATTATAAGTGCAGTTACAGCCCATACAATGCCGCCGCTACCTAAAAACGTTATAAGTGGCATAATTGTATCAAGAAACGGATTGCGTATGCTTTGAATTGCGTTTAAAATATTAAAATCAATCTGCGTTATAAAGTCTGTCATAATTACGTCATTCTTTCGATATGTTAATGTTTATTTCGTGTCCATAATAACACATTCACGAAAAAAAGTAAAGTAAAAAGAACATAAAAACCTCATTACTTTAAAGAGAAAGTTGCAAAAAGGGAAGAAAGTGTAGTATAATCATATATTATATTAGTTGAAAGGAATAACTGTAATGAGAAAACTTCTTGCGATATGGCTCGGAAAAATTCTTACCATAGTCGGAAAAACAGTAGGTAAAAAATCATCTTCTTCGCCGGGTGCGTATGCACTTAAAAATATGTCCCGACCTTGTAAAAGGCTTGGAGAAATGCGTGTCAAATGGTATAATCGTAACTTGCGGCACAAACGGAAAAACAACGACAAACAATCTTATGGCATCGGCACTTGAGGCAAAGGGATATAAGGTTATTTGCAATAAGCTCGGTGCGAATATGCTTAGCGGTATTGCAACCACCGTTTTACAGGAAATGAGTATATTCGGCAAATTAAAAAGCGGACTATGCGTGTCTTGAAATTGACGAGGCGTACACGCCGATAGTGTTTGACTATGTAAAGCCCGATGTTATGGTTATAACGAACCTATTCCGTGACCAGCTTGACAGATACGGCGAAATTGACATTACTTCGGATATTATCAAGCGTGCAATAAAGAAAAGTGCCGAATTTAAAACTTGTTTTAAACGGTGACGATCCGCTGTGCGTTCAGTTCGGCAGAGAGGGAAAACGTCAAGGCATATTATTACGGAATATCCGAAAAGGTACTTCCGCAGCTTGACGATACAAAGGAAGGGCGTTTCTGTCCTGTATGCGGTGAGGAACAGAAGTACAATTACTATCATTACAGTCAGCTCGGCGATTTTTTATTGCCCGTCGTGCGGTTTCAAGCGACCTGAGATTGATTTTGAAGTCAAGAATGTATCGCTCGACACACCGATGAAGTTTACGATAAACAATCAGCCTATGGTGATAAATTACAAAGGTTTTTACAATATATATAACCTTATTGCCGTATACGGTGCACTAAATGTTTTTGGGAGAAAAAACGGATGATTTCGCAAAACTTTTGACAGGCTACAAACCGCAAATCGGCAGAATGCAGGAATACAAATTCAACAAGCCCGTTATACTAAGTCTTTCAAAAAATCCCGCAGGATTTAACCAAGCCATTGCAACGGTAAATACGGACAAGCGTAAGAAAGACGTTATAATCGCAATCAATTGCGACAAAGGCTAATGACGGTCGTGACGTGTCGTGGCTGTGGGACGTGGACTTTGATAAAATTGCGGACGAAAACCTGAACACGCTTACAACAACAGGTATCAGAGTTTACGATATAAGTCTTAGATTTAAGTATTCGGATATAAAGGTTGACCGTATGACGCAGGATATGGCGGACGCAATTACAAAATGTCTTGAAACGGACAGCGAAGTTGTCTATGTACTTGTGAATTATACCGCACTTTATTCGACAGAGGCGGTACTTAAAAAGCTCGGAGGTGAGGCATAATGAAAATCAAAATACTTCATCTTTATCCCGACCTTTTGAATTTGTACGGTGACAGGGGCAATATCGAATGTATGCGCAAGCGACTTATGTGGCGCGGTATTGACGCGGAGGTTGTGACATACACCTGTGAGGACAGCGGATTTGATTTGTCGGACGTTGATATTGTGTTCATAGGCGGCGGCTCGGACAGAGAACAGAAAATTGTTTGCCACAGACTTTTGGAACACAAGGACGAAATAAGAAATTATGTTGAAGATAACGGTGTGCTTGTCGCAGTGTGCGGCGGTTATCAGCTTTTGGGTAAGTATTACAAGCTTGAAAACGAAACAATCGAAGGGCTTGATATACTTAATATTTACACCGAACAAGGCAAAAAACGTCTTATCGGAAATATCGTACTTGAAAATGACTTTCTAAATCAAAAAATTGTCGGTTTTGAAAATCACGGCGGAAGAACTTACATCGGTAATCACACACCGCTCGGCAGAGTTGTTTATGGTTACGGAAACGATGAAAAAATCCGGTGTTGAGGGTGTTGTGTATAAAAACGTTGTCGCAACATATTTGCACGGACCGCTTTTGCCTAAAAAAACCCTGCACTTTGCGATTACATTCTGACAAACGCAATAAAGAGAAAAAATCCCGACTTCAAAGGTCTTGGCGGCTTGAGGACACTCTTGAAGATATGGCAAACCAATATATTGTAAATAGGTTTTAAAAAAGTAAACATTTTTTTAACAATGGTGCATATGTATTGACTTTTTTACTGTGCAGTCATAAAATTAAATGGTATTGTAGAAACAATACCATTTTTTAAGGATTGAATTCGGTATGGAAACTAAATTAACAAGAAATATACAACCGAATAATAAAAGTCCGTTTTCGTGGCTCAGCAAGATATTTAAAAAGGTATTAAAACAGGCTGGGATGCGGTAGGCGGAGTGTTTAAGAAGTTTTGGAAACTTTTGTGCAAGAGCAAAAAGTTTTCAAATTTTGCATACGTTAAATTTCCGAAATTCAGAAAGGACATTTGGGGAGTATGCAAAGGCACACAGGCTGAAGGCATTGATTTCAGTTGCTGTCGGAGTGGCGGTACTCGGTGTGCTTTTGGGCGTTATGATAAAAAATTCCGTAAATTCCGACTATCTTCAAGAGGGTGACGATTCTGTCGGATATGCGATGGTTTTGCAGAATTATTACACGTTCGACCACATTGCGACAAAAACCAATGTTGCGATAAAATTAAGCTGGGACGACGGTGCTGTTGACCTAAACGGCGGTACGGCAGAGGCAAAAAAAAAAAGCAAAGGTTTATCCGATAAATTTACCCGATAAAAATTACTTGGAAATCGTCTGATGACAATATCGCAAAGATTGACAGCGGCGGTAATATAACGGCACAAAATCCCGGTAAAGCGACATTGACGGCAATGTTGTACAGTCAAAAAGAGTGCAACCGCCACTTTGTCGGTAAGACAGCCTGTAACGGGTATATTTATGCCGACAAGCACAATAACGCTTTACACAGGCGGTGAGGGCAGACTTTACAGACAGAAATATTCCCGAAAAACGCAACGAACCAAAACATAACATGGAAATCTAAAAATACAAAGATTGCACGTGTGGACGAAAACGGCAGAGTAAAGCCTGTCGGCGTCGGTATGACGGAGATAACGGCAACAACGGAGGACGGAGGCTTTGAGGCGAAGTGCTTTGTAAATGTCGTAAATTCATACGTTGACGGACAGACTTTATCCGGAAAAAATACTGACGCAATGACGATAAAAGTCGGCGACAGTGTTAACGCGATAGTAACCGTTTCACCGTCAAACGCACGAAACAAAACGCTTAAATGGTCGAGTGACGATACAAAGATAGCGACAGTAAGTCAAGCGGGCAGAATACGCGGTGTCAGCGTTGGTACGGCGAATATAACGGTTGAAACGACTAACGGAAAGAAACAGACGTTTACTGTCAACGTAACCGAATCGGACGCAAACAGACCCATTCAATTTGAATGATGAAGTTTCTGATTTGGATACGGAGGGAACTGTAACATACACGTCATATGACATATCATTCCCACAGATTATAAGAATACAGATGGGCTTGAACCCACCACCGAAAATTTGGAGAAACGGCGGAATGTCATATGCGACAGAGTCGAAACAGCGGAATATATGAATCCGAACAGTTTCTATACGGACGCATATAAATATCAGTTCCTTGACCTTTCAAAGCCGAATAATGTCAGCGAAGAAACGCTTAATAATTATCTTGCCGATAAGGGTGTAATGAAAGGAATGGGAGCGGCATTCATTGAGGCGGCTAAAGAATATAACGTCAGCGAGGTTTTACCTTGTTGCACATGCTTGCCTTGAGTCCGGAAACGGTACTTCACAGCTTGCAACAGGTGTTGAGGTCAACGGCACAACCGTTTATAACTTGTTCGGTATCGGTGCATATGACGCAAACCCTGTCGGAAACGGTTCACTGAGAGCATACAGTCAAGGCTGGACGAGTGTAGAGGCGGCTATTAAGGGCGGTGCAAAGTGGATAAGCGAAAACTATGTGAACAGTTCGGATGGCAGACAGAACACACTTTATAAAATGCTTTGGAACCCTGAAAATCCGGGTACTCACCAATATGCAACGGATATTGGCTGGGCGGTTAAGCAGGCGGTAAGCATTGAAAAGATATTCTCGTCATTCACAGACGCAACATTATCGTTTGACGTACCTGTTTACAGCGGACAAATTCCGCCTACTGTAACTATGGACTGATAAAAAGACAGATGAAATTTAAACCGTTTCATCTGTCTTTTTTGTCAGAAAAAAATGTTTGACAAGTTGAATTTTAGTGTATATATTATATACAGGGGAGTTGAAACATGGATGATAAAAAATGATGTTAAAAATATATCAATCAAAAAGGCGGCGTTTATCAATGCTGCCGCAAATTACAGTTGTGTTATATTGCAGCTTGGTTTCAGTGCTGTTTTGGCGCGAATACTTTTTTTACCGGAGGATTACGGGGTAATCGGTGTAATGACCGTTTTTACCACGTTTTTTTCGGTGCTTGCGAATATGGGGATAGGCACTGCCGTTATTCAGAATAAGGAGCTTAGCGACTATGATGTGTCGAATATATTCACTTTTAATTTATATGTTGCGGTAGGGCTTTCAATAATTTTTGCGATTTTTTTTCCTGTGCCGTTGTCTAAATTTTACGGCAACAGCGTGTACATACCGATAGGGTGGTTGCTTTCGGTGTCTTTGTTTTTTTCGACAATGAATATGGTGCCGAACGCACTTTTAATGAAAGAAAAAAAGTTCGTGCGTATCGGACTTCGTATGATTACCACAACTGTTGTAAGCAGCGGTATAGCGATTGTATTGGCAAAACTCGGACTGAAATATTACGCACTTGCCGCACAGTCTATTATACAGGTTATGGTCAATTTTATATGGAATTACAGCAGTACAAGGATAAAACTTAGAATTAAATGTGATTTCGGCAGTGTGAAGAAGATTTTTTCGTTTTCGTCATATCAGTTTGCGTTTAACGTGTTTAACTACTTTGCAAGAAATGCCGATAATTTGCTTGTGGCGAAGTTTATGGGCGATACACAGCTTGGATATTACGACAAGGCATATAAACTTGCACTTTATCCCGAACAAAAATTTGACGCACGTCATAACACCTGTTATACACCCGATTTTGTCGGAGTATCAGGACGATAAGGCGTATATATATGAGAATTATATGAAGATTGTCAAGATACTTTCATTGCTCGGATTGTTTGTCGGTGCGTATATGTATTTTTTGCGTCATATGAGATTATCTGTATGATGTTCGGTGAGCATTGGGCGGCGGCAATTCCTTGCCTTGCAATGCTTAGTCTTTCGGTTTGGGAACAGGTTGTAAATTCAAGCTCCGGTGCGATATTCCAAAGCCTTGGCAACACGAAAAAATCTTTTTATAACGGGTGTTTTGTCGTCGTCGACTACTCTGATAGGTATTGTACTCGGAATTGTTTTCGGCGATATTGGCACAGTCGCAAGAAATGCAATGATTTCATATAATATTAATTTTATGATTTCATATTTTATGCTTATAAAAATGACGTTTGGATTTAGCTTTTTGAAATTTCTGAAAAGTTTTATTCCGGACGTGTGTATTGCGGTTATGGTTTGCATTGCGGGTTTTTTTGACGCGTTACGCTACTATTGATGCAACAAATATCGTCGGTATAACAATAAATGCCGTTATTAAATTGGCAATTATGGGCGGTGTGTATGTAATCGGATTGATTTTGTTCAGACAGTATAAATATTTTATTGAGATTATTCATATAAAAAACACAGAAAATAAAAAAAGAGCCTTTGACTCTTTTTTTGTTGCAGTTGGCAACAAAATGTGCTATACTGATTAGAAACAATAATTGAGGGATAAAAATGGATATAAAGGTAATAGACAAAGAATTTGCGGTATGCAAGATAAATGATGTTACGGAAGTGAACTTTAATGACGAGTTTTGCTTTGTCGGCAAGACTGATGAGGAATTATCGCTTGTATGCTCAAGCGAGTTTGTTCCGAAAAAATACGATTGTATGTGACAGCGGTTGGAGAGCGTTCAGAATCGAGGGTATACTTGATTTTTCACTCACGGGAATACTTGCGAGAGCTGCGGACATTTTAGCAAATGCAAAAATACCGATTTTTGCGGTATCAACGTACAACACTGATTATATACTTATAAAGAACGAATTTTTTCAAAAGGCACTTGACGTATTGAAAGAGAATAATTATGTTATAAAGGTTGGGTGACATAGATGACAAAACTACTTATAAAAAGATTTATAAAAGACTATGAAAACACGCAAAATTCCGATGTGCGTACGGCATACGGTAAATTTTCAAGCATAGTCGGAATAGTGTGCAATGCGATACTGTTCATAAGCAAACTAATTGTCGGAACACTGTCGGCGTCTGTTTCTATCACTGCCGATGCGGTAAACAACCTATCCGATGCATCATCAAGCATAATCAGTCTGCTTGGTTTTTAAACTTGCAAGCCGTCCGGCAGATGAAGAACACCCTTATGGTCACGGACGATATGAATATCTGTCGGGACTTATGGTTGCCGTACTTATTATGGTAATCGGCGTTGAACTGTTCTAAAGCAGTTTGGATAAGGTACTTACCATCCGTCAGCAGTTGAATTCAGCTGGGTTACTGTCGGTGTGCTTGCGTTTTCGATTTTGCTTAAAACGTGGATGGCATTGTTTAATACGAAAACAGGTAAAATGATTAACTCAAACACGCTTATAGCAACGGCGGCAGACAGCCGTAATGATGTTATAACGACAGGCGCAGTGTTGGTTGCGGCGATATTATCGCATTTTGTCGGCTTTGAGCTTGACGGCTGGATGGGTCTTGGTGTGGCGGTATTTATTTTGTACAGCGGTTTCGGACTTGTAAAAGACACGCTTGACCCTATGCTCGGAAAAGCACCGGAGGATGAACAGGTTGAAGAAATTCGTCAAAAGATTTTAAGCTATCCCGGTGTTTTTGGGTACTCACGATTTAATGGTACACGACTACGGACCGGGCAGACAATTTGCAAGTGTGCATGTTGAAATGGCGGCGGAAGGCGATGCTATGAAAAAATCATGACGTCATAGATAATATTGAACGTGATTTTATGAATGATGAAGGGCTTCATATGATTGTGCATTTTGACCCGATTTCGACAAAGGACAATACAGTGAACGACCTTAGAATTTGGATTGGTGAAAAGGTAAAAGAGATTGACGAACGTCTGACAATTCATGACTTGCGTATAGTGTATGGTATTACGCACACAAACGTAATATTTGACTGCGTTGTTCCGCATAATATGGATATGACCGACAAGGAAGTCAAGAAAAGCGATAAATGATATGGTAAAGAAAAAATATCCTACATATTATTGTGTAATCACGATTGATAAAAAGCTATGCGGCAATGCCACATTGATATATTTTTAAAAATATATTTGTCCATAGGTTGAAACTATGAATAAATGCGGTTTATAAGTATTTTTCAAAACGGTACTTATATGATAAACTGTATTCATCAAAGAAAAAGAAAGGACAGTTTATTATGAGTACATTAAAGACACCGTTTAGATACGATTTTGTAGGAAGTTTTTTTTAAGACCGCAGGATATTAAAAGATTCAAAGGAAAAGTTAAAAAACGGAGAGATACAAAAAGACGAATACGATAAAAATTGTAAATGAAGAAATAACTAAATTAGTTGCAAAACAAAAAAACTTGGTTTCCACGCAATCACAGACGGCGAGTTCAGAAGAACTTTCTGGCACCTTGATTTTATGTGGGGATTTGAGGGCGTTGAGCATGAGGACACGGGAAACGGAGTTAAGTTTGATGCGGAACTTGCAAAAAACTTGACGATACATATTTGGTTGGTAAAATCAAGGCAAAGGCACATCCGTTTGTTGAATACTTTAAATTTTTAAAAGCAATTTGAGGATGAGAATACAGTTGCCAAATACACTATTCCTGCACCGGCTCAAACTTTCCAACAATTTATTGTGCCGAATAATATTGAGGGTACAAGAAAGTTTTATGCTGACAATGACGAATTGATTAAAGATATTGCGGCGGCTTACAGTGACGTTATAAAGCAATTTTACGATGCAGGCTGCCGTAATCTTCAGCGACGACTGTACTTGGGGGTGCGGTTGTAGGTGATGCGGCAGCACAGAGATACCAGTCACTTGGCATTGATATTGAAACCGTTAAGGAACAGCTTCTAAAAGGTAAACAATCTTGCACTTGAAAATAAGCCGGCTGATATGGTGATTACTTCTCATATTTGCCGTGGTAACTATCATTCAACATATTTCACAAGCGGTGCATATGACCCTGTTGCGGATTATGTTTTTTGCAAGAGAAAATGTTGACGCACTTCTTCTTGAATATGATGATGAGCGTTCGGGCGGTTTTTGAACCTCTTGCAAAGGTATCAAGCGATAAAAAAGTTGTTTTGGGCTTAATCACAACTAAGTCGCCTAAACTTGAAAACAAAAAGAAGATGTTATCAAGAGAATACACGAGGCGGCAAAAGTATGTTCCCGCTTGAAAGACTTTGCCTAAAGTCCGCAGTGCGGTTTTGCATCTTGCGAAATAGGTAATAGCAAGTAAATATAGCTTACAGAAGAAGAACAATGGGCAAAATTGAAACTTGTAAAGGAAATTGCCGACGAAGTTTGGGGGATAAGTAAATATTAATTGAGGTATTTTAAATGGATACAAATACGAACTACTTTTTTTATTGAAATTTATCTGTGAAATCAGTATAATAAAATTATATCGGAGGAGGCGGTTGAAATGAATAAATTAAATTGGGCGGTGCTTGGTACGGGCGTTGTGGCAAATCAGATGGCACAGGCAATGCAAGACGTTGGACGCAAACTTTTACGCCGTAGGCAACAGAACGCACAGCAAAAAGCCGTTGATTTTGCAAACAAGTACGGAATTGAAAAGGTGTATGATGATATGAACGATATGTTTTATGACGACAATGTGGACGTTATTTATATAACGTCACCTCATAACACGCATATTGATTTTATTATGAAAGCACTTGAAAACGGAAAGCATATTTTTGTGTGAAAAGTCGATAACATCGATAACATTAAACAGCATTGAATTGGAAAAGGCTTTAAAAAAAGGCTGACGGGAAAAATCTTGTACTTGCCGAGGCAATGACGATTTATCATATGCCGCTATACAAAAACTTATGAAACTTGTTGCGGACGGTGAAATCGGTGACGTGAGTATGATACAGGCGAATTTCGGAAGTTACAAGGACTATGATATGAAAAACAGATTTTTCAATATGAATTTGGCAGGCGGAGCAATGCTTGATATTGGTGTTTATGCAATTTCGCTTGCAAGATGTTTTTTGAAGTCAAAGCCTGACAATGTAATTTCAACGGTAAAATTTGCACCGAGCGGTGTTGATGAAATGTCGGGTATTGTTATGACGAACAAATAGGGACAAATGACTGTTATTTCATTGTCGCTTCACACAAAACAACCGAAAAGATGTGGTATATGCGGTGATAAGGGATATATCGAGATTATGGAATATCCGAGAGCGTGTAAGGCGACGATTGTCTGCACCGAAAACAGGCGAGCGAAAAGAAATCTGTGAGGGTGAAACCGAAAGAGCGTTGCAGTATGAAATGGAGGATATGGAGGAGGAGATTTCAAAGCGAAGCGGTTGTATGCTTAGGGAGTATACAAAAGACGTTATGGAAATTATGACCGATATTCGTAATGAGTGGGGACTGAAATATCCTGAAGAACAATAAAAAAACGCAGTAAACAATTAGGGTTTACTGCGTCAGCGTATAGATAAAAGTGTACAGGCAAGCCGTATATCTAAGATAGGCTTGCCTGTTATTTTTTTAGCTGTAAATTATAATAAAAATAATATTATACATGTTACGGACAATTTGCTGACATTCCGGCACAGTGAATGATTAATCATTTACTGAGTTTTGGCTATTCAAAATATTTGCGGTCAAGACTTCTGTATTGTATTGCCTCAGCTATGTGTTCACTTTTTATGTTTTCTGAGCCTTCAAGGTCGGCAATGGTACGAGCGACTTTCAAAATACGGCTTGTGCGCTCTGGCACTCAAACCGAGATTGTCGAATGCGGCACGTAAAATTGCATTTTTCTTCTTCGCCGAGCGGACAGAATTTTTTAAGCATACCTGCGTCAAGCTGTGAATTTGAGTAGATATTGTAATCTTTATATCTTTCAAGTTGCAGTTTGCGTGTTTTGTTTACACGTTTTTTATTTCGGCACTTGTTTCACTGTTTTCGGTCGAGCTTAAATCGTCATAATCAACATTCGATACTTCAACTTGAATGTCAATTCTGTCAAGCAACGGACCCGATATTCGACTGCGATAACGATTAACCTGTGTCGGAGTACAGGTACATTGTCTGCGACTGTCACCGAAATAACCGCATTTGCAAGGGTTCATACTTGCTATAAGCATAATGTTGCAAGGGTAGGTGAGAGTTGCGTTTACTCTTGAAATTGTGACGTTTCCGTCCTCTAACGGCTGACGCAAAAACTTCAAGCGAATCACGTCTGAATTCAGGTAATTCATCAAGGAAAAAAGTATGCCGTTGTGTGCGAGGGAAAGCTCACCCGGTTTTGGAGTTGAACCTCCGCCCGACAAACCTGCAGATGAAATCGTGTGGTGCGCACTTCTGAAAGGTCTGTTTAAAATAAGCGGTTGGTCTTTCGGTAAAAGTCCGGCGATTGAATGTATTTTTGTGACTTCCAAAAGCTTCGTCAAACGAAAGGTCGGGAAGTATGCTCGGCATACGTTGTGCAAGCATTGTTTTACCTGTTCCGGGACTGCCTATAAGAAGTACGTTGTGATTGCCGGCGGCGGCAATTTCAAGCGCACGCTTGACGTTTTCCTGACCTTTTACGTCGCAAAAATCAAGTACATTTGAAGCGCTTGACGCAAAATAATTGGTAAGGTCAATTTTATGTACATTAATTTTCTGTATGTCACAAAAATGATCGCATAATGCTTTCAAAGATGATACGGGATATATGTTTACACCTTCAATGACTGCTGCCTCGTCCGCATTTTTTCGGTTGGTACAAACATATCGGTAAAACCGCTTTTGTACGCCGAAATAACCATAGGAAGTATGCCGTTTATCGGTTGTACGGTACCGTCAAGCGAAAGTTCGCCGAAAAACGCACATTTGCTTAAGTCCGGTGCATAAATCTGCTCCGTGGCGCATATAATAGAAAGTGCCATAGGTAAATCGTATCCCGAACCCTCTTTACGCTTGGAGGCGGGGGCAAGATTTATGACAATGTGCTTTGCGGGAAAACGAAAGCCTGTGTTTTTAATGGCAGAACGTATGCGTTCTTTTGCCTCTTTAACGGCGGCGTCGGGTAAGCCTACTATATCAAATGCGGGTAAACCGTTTGAAATATCCGTTTCTACGCATACGGAAAATCCGTCTATACCCGAAAGTCCGCAGGAATATATGTGTGAAAGCATTTATATCACCTCAAGTAGTTGATTTTCTTCGTCTGAATACCATCAGTTTCATTGCCGCAAACGTAAGCGGTGTGCCGAGAGTATCGCCGCACAAATGTATGCAAGCGTCGAATTTAAGTTTAAAGCCGTAAAAATGAATACCATTAGGTATTGAAATATGAAATTCGGTATATAGCTTATCGGAAATTTGAGAAACTTTTTAAGTGTCGGTCGTTGGTGAAACGTAAAGTGACAGTTTAAAAAGAATGATGTTATTATGCTGACTATATATCCGAATATAAAGTTGGAACGTGAGTGTTCGGCGATTAATCGCAGTGGGTTGTCCGGTGCAAGAAAAAGCATTGTGAAGAATGTCAAGTAATGTGGCTGTGCCGACTGATACGGCAGTGTTCACAATGCCCAAAAAGCATAAATATAACAAATTGCACCGTCATAAAAGGACGTATTACACGCATCATATTCGGCGAAATATGTTCTTCAAGACGTACACGCAAATTTGAAAGAAAACGCTCCAAATTAATCATCTCTCCTTTGAAATAATACTTACATTATATACTAAATCACGGATAAAAACAATAGTATTGAGGTTTAAAAAAATAAAAATGTAAAAATTATAAAAAACACTTGACAAATAAGTTAGGGGTGTGCTATACTATTATAGCACTCTGAGAGAGGCGCTAAGTTAAATATCGCGGGGTAGAGCAGTTGGTAGCTCGTCGGGCTCATAACCCGAAGGTCGCTGGTTCAAGTCCAGTCTCCGCAACCATTAATAAACGGCTTAAACACTATGTTTGAGCCGTTTTTGTGTTTTCGGAATGTTATTAAAATTCGTATTTTTGTCCGCTATTTGTCCGCTATGGTATAAAAATCAGCCTATTTTTGAATGTGTAAAAAATGTCCTGCAATTTATCCGCCGCCGCTTTATCGGCTGATTTAATTGCGTGAGTATAAATATTTAAAGTGGTAGTCCTATCGGCGTGACCTAATCTTTTTTGAAACCGTTGCAATATCAACGCCACCTGCAATAAGCAATGTTGCGGCGGTATGTCTTAATGAATGATAATGAATATCGGGTAAGTGTTATGGCGGTTTATAAAGCCTTTAAACCACGTTGAAAGAGTATCGGGGTTTATCATTCCACCGCTTTCGGAAGTAAACACTTTACCGCTATTATTCCACATATCACCCATTAACAACTTTTTCCTTTTGATTGTTCGATTTTATATTCTTTCAACAACTGCACCATTGCCGACGGTATGCTTATAATACGGTTGGAGCTGTTTGTTTTTGTGGTATCTTCATAAACTCCCTTATCCGCTGAATACAGTACAGATTTATTTAATTTAACAAGTCCGTTTTTCAAAATCAATATCGGACCAATCCAAGCCACATACTTCACCACGTCTTAAACCTGTGTACAATGTAAGCATAACAGCGGTGCGGTACTTTATCGGCTCGGACTGTAAGCAGTAATCAACTCATTTGCTTGTACTTCATCAAGGGGCTTACCGCCTCTACGTTCAACCTTGGCGGTTTAACTCTGTCGCAAGGGTTTGCGAGTATAACTTGCCATTGTACCG
>VOFK01001196.1_pt1 | contig 60373 bp, 80 predicted proteins | sample 5384121 | NCBI WGS metagenome assembly VOFK01 (sample SAMN12384730, study PRJNA508395) | human gut metagenome | isolation source: healthy gut J | host: Homo sapiens | reverse complement strand
GCTGCGCCATGTATTGTTGATGCTGTCATCAGCTTCTACAAGCAGGGGCGAGTTCATTCGACCTCTGCGCCGGTCCGCACTCGACCCACCGGCCGCATCAAGGGCAACGGCATCAAGCTGGCCCGCCTGCAACGCCGCCTACCGGCGCGGGCGCGACCTCTAACCGCGGTGCTCCAGCGCATCTACGGCGTCGCTTTCCCGAAGAAGCGCGAAGAGCTGGACGCCTACCCTCAAAGAGCGCGAGGAGGCCGTCAAGCGCGCGACCACAACAAGCTTCGGCTGCGAGCTCGAATATTTCACCACTGTCGACTGCAGCACGGGTTTCCGGTGCTGCTGCCCAAGCGGGCGCGCGCACGTGCAGGTGCTCCAGCGCTGGGTCGAGGATACGAGCGGTGAAACGCGGCTATCTTCTCACCAAGCGATGGCCAAGCGCGACCTTTACAAGATCTCCGCCACTGGGATCACTATCTCGACGGCAGCATGTCCATCCTCAAGCACCCGCATGACGAGACATGCTTCTCCTGACACCTGCCCGTTCCAGCATCAGGTTCATCCGCCATGCCCTACCGCGACCTGCCGATGCGCCTCGGCGAGATTCCACGCTGTTCCCGCAACGAGGATACCCCGGCGAGATGCACGGCTCATCCGCGTGCGTCGTTCACGATCTCCGAAGGTCCCGACCAGCCCCAAAGAGGCCCAGCGGCTCTGCCTCGACCTGCTGGGTACTGTCTGGGCCCTTGACAAGTGCACGTTCCGCTTCTCCCAGCATCCGCTGAACGCTGAGGCATGAAGGAAGTAGGGATCAATGCCCAGAGCGTGATGGAGCGCATCTCATGATCTTCGACGTTGACTACACCGTTTGTGACGATCGAGGCCTGCATTCTATTACCGAAGTCATCAGCAAGCAAGAAGACAATGCTCGTCACCATCCAGGACCATTGCACATGCTGCCGATGTCAGCATGTACTACACGAACAGTGAAGAAGTCGCATCATCCACCGCACGTCTTCGGCTGGTGCTACGAGCGCACGTCGCCCACCGAGGCGCGCCGACGGCGCCCGAGCAGGTAAAGTGCGCTTCCTGCCTGTTACCGATCGCCGCCGACTACTGTGCCGAGCAGCCGCGAAGCTTCAGCCTGAGGTCACACTACCGCAACGAGAAGATCAAGATTCAAGTGACGCAGATTTGGCGGACCCTCGGCAAGATGAGCATGGACGAGTTCTCCAAGCAGGCTTGGACAACAAGTGAAAAAAAGAAGCAAATAAATTAATGATTTTGGGCCAACTCAGTATGTGAGACCTTGATTGCGCTTTGCCGCTCCTGATTTTTTAAGTTGAAAAATTTCGGAAAACCTGATAAATGTTTTAACGAAATAATCGGTCGAATGATGATTTTAATTCAACGATATAATTTGGCGAAATATCCAAAAAGTAAAAAACGTTCGCAATAGACCTGTTATTCAGCTATAATGAGACCGTCTTCTGAAAGAGGTGGCCCTTCGAACGCTTCTCCAACGGTGCTCCGAAGCGCCTCACGCGGCGGAGCATGTGCCGGTGAAGCGGTGAATGCCGGAACCAAAAAGGAGATTGCGTATGAAAAGTTCTTAGCCCCTCATCCTGTCCGTCGCTATGATTTCGTTTTGTTGCCTGCGCAGAAGGAAGGTGATAACCCCAACACCGGGCGACACCAGCAGACCGGATACCCCGCCGCCCCGTTGACATCGTCATCGCCACCGGCGGCACCACCGGTACTTACTATGCCGTTGGTAACGCGCTCGTCACCACCATCGGCGACAGCTGAGCCTGTCCAAGCTCACCGCTGTCGACTCCGGCGCCTCAAGGCGAACGTCCAGCTCGTCACTGCCAACCAGGCCCAGATGTCCATCCTGCAGTCCGACGTTCTGGGAACTATGCTTTTCACAACGGCTCCGGCGGTGAGACCCATGTTCGACGGCGCCGACAAGAACTTCCCCTTGGGTTTGGGCGTCTACAACGAGACCGTCCAGCTCGTCACCGCTCCCTCCATCACCAGCATTGAAGACCTCAAGGGCAAGACCGTCTGCGTCGGCGACGTCCGGCTCCGGCACCGCTCTGAACGCGGCTCAAGGGTCCCTCGAGGCCTACGGCATGACCTTCGACGATATCAAGGTCATGTACGACTCCTTCTCTGGCGGCGCTGAGGCCCTCAAGAACGGCCAGTGCGATGCGGCCTTCACCGTTTCCGGCGCCCCCACCCCCGCTCTGACCGACCTCGCCACCGCCTACAACTTCAATATGCCCTCCCTCAGCGATGAGGCTGTTTCCTATCTGACTACCAACTATCCCTTCCTGGTTCAGGATAACCTGCCCGCCAACACCTACACCTGCGTTGCGGACGAGACCGTCTGCGTCGCCGTCAAGGCCGTCTTCACCGCCTCCAAGGACCTCAGCGAGGATGTCGTCTATGAGATCACCAAGGCCATGTTCGACAATCAGGCTGACCTGGCCAACGCTCTCAGGCCAGTTCGGCTTCCTGAGCCCCCCGAGGGTGCTGTTGCCGGCTCCTTCGACCTGCATCCCGGCGCCGAGAAGTACTACAAGGAGATCGGCGTTCTGTAAGAACACCCAATCCTGAAAGAGTGCGAAAGTGCAACTGCGACAACGCATAAGCATGGCCGCTGCAATAGTCTTGATTATTGCAGCGGCCTCCCTCTTGATTCCCCGCGCCGGCTATTACCTGACGCTCCGCAATAAGGACAGCGGCGAGCTCTATGCGCGCTACCGCATGGACGAGGGGGATCGCTTTTCCATTACCTTTAAGCATTCCGTCAACCAATATCCGCTGACGGACACCTTTTGAGATCAGTGAAGGAAAGATCTATGCCGAGGAGTGCAAGTACTATGCTTACGGCGCCGGCGTGCAGGTGGAGCTGAATCCCGGAGAGGAGCTCAGCTATACCGACGACGGAGCCATGCTCATCACCGGCATACATCAGGATAGAACCGGAGTCTGTTATGCCGTGGCCACCGTTTACGACTTCTTTTTGAAGGTAAGGGACGGTCCGGATATCAGTCTGCGTGATTTGTGTGGAAGAAATTCGCTGGTGACGCTCAATTATGAGTTCTTCCTCTATTGACGTCACAGTGTTCACCAATAAAAAGGAGGAGAAAAACACCAATGACTGACGCTGAAAAGAAAGTCTTGGACGAAGAGGTCGTCGTTGAAAGCGTAGACGTTGAAGTCGGTACGATGGAAGACGTTGACGCGATCATGAAAAAGTTTGACCGCGAGTCCAACACCCGTGTCTGGGAGGGCACGCCCAAGCTGATCCTGCGCTATGTGCTGGCCGCCTTTATGCTCTTTATGGTCTCACATGAACCTAGTGGAGCCACCTGGAGCGGCCAGATCCGCCGCTGCCTGTTCGTCGGCTTTGTGATCCTGTTTACATTCTTTATCTACCCCGTGAAGAAGGGCAATGTAAAGCCCAACTCCATGCCGTGGTATGATATCCTGCTCGCTGTCGCGGGCTGTATTCCCTATTTCTACTATGTTGCCAACTTCAAGAGGATTGTGGCGATGGGCATCGCCATCGGCCAGACCGAGGTTATCCTTGGCATCATCGGCACGCTGGTGCTGGCTGGAGTGCTGCCGCCGCGCGGTGGGCCTTCCCATTCTGATCGTGGCGGGCTGCTTCGTGCTCTACGCCTTCATCGGCCGCGGCATGAGCCTGGACCTGGTGGTCTACAACATCTTCTATACCACCAACGGCATCATCGGCACCCCGATCTCCGTCTGCTCGACCTACATTGCGCTGTTCCTGCTGTTCGGCGCGTTCCTTGAGGCGACCGGTGTCGCCAACTTCTTCATCGACTGCGCGAACGCGCTGGTCGGCTGGGCGTCCGGCGGTCCCGCGAAGGTCGCGGTCGTCTCCTCCGCCCTGTGCGGCATGGTCTCGGGTTCCTCCGTCGGCAACACCGTTACCACCGGTTCCGTGACCATCCCGATGATGAAGAAGACCGGTTATCCCCCCGAGTTTGCCGGCGCGGTCGAGGCTGCGTCCTCCACCGGCGGCCAGATCATGCCCCCCCATCATGGGCGCTGCGGCGTTCATCATGGCGGAAATGACCGGCTATGAGTATTCTGACATCATCGTCCGTGCGATCCTGCCCGCGTTCCTGTACTTCCTCGGCATCTTCCTGGGCGTCCACTTCAAGGCCAAGAAGCTCGGTCTCGTCGGCCTCAAGCGTGAGGAACTGCCCAAGTGGAAGCTCCTGCTGCCGAAAATCTATCTGCTCCTGCCCCTGATCATCCTGACCTGGATGGTCATTGCCGGTCAGACCATGGCCAAGAGCGCCATCTACGGCACCATCGTTGCCATCGTGGTCGGTATCATCAACAAGGACGACCGCATGACCCCGAGCAAGTTCGTTAACGGCCTTGAAAACGGCGGCAAGAACTGCCTGTCTATCGGCATCGCCTGCGGTATCGCCGGCATCATCTCCGTGTGCATCACGATGACCGGTCTCGGCGGCAAGCTGATCACCTATGTGGTCAAGCTCTCCGGCGGCAACCTGTTCATCGCCCTGTTCCTCACGATGATCTGCTGCATCATCCTCGGCATGGGCGTGCCCACCACGGCAAACTACATCATCATGGCCTCCACCTGCGCGCCCATCCTTATCAACGGTATGGGTATGCACATCCTGGCTGCCAATATGTTCGTGTTCTACTTCGGCATCGTCGCCGACATCACGCCTCCCGTTGCGCTCGCCGCTTATGCCGGTGCTGCCATCGCCAAGGCGCCCCCGATGAAGACCGCGCTTAACGCTACCCGTCTGGCGATCGCGGCATTCATCATCCCCTACATCTTCGCTTATAACAATGCGATGATCTTCGTCGGCGATGTCACCTTCTTCGGCGTTGCCTCCATCGTCATCTCCGCGACGCTTGGTATGGCGTCCATCGCCTCCGGCTTCATGGGCTATCTGATCCACGACCTGAAGTGGTACTCCCGTATCGCGCTGATCGCTGGCGGTCTGCTGATGGTCATCCCCGGTACGGTCACCGACCTCGCCGGCCTCGCCATTCTGATCGTTATCCTGCTCATCCAGAGGGCTGAGAACAAGAAGGAGAAGAAGGCTGCGGTCTGATCTCCCGAAAACACGAGAAAATAAAGAGACGCTTCGGCGTCTCTTTATTTTTGCCCGATCGCCCTCAAGGTCAGGAAGTCGGCACATGAAACGGCGCGGCGGCATAAAATGCAGGGAAAAGGAGGCATCGCCATGCCGAAAAATTTATCTCAGCCCCTCCACGCAGGAGTCCAATCCCTACATCACCGGAAGCGGCAGCGAGGAGTACAATATGAACCGGCTCGCCGACGCGCTGGAGCCGTATCTTTATGCCAACGGCATCCGCTTTGTGCGCAACACGCCCGACATGACCGCCGCGTCCTCCATCGCGCAGGCGAACCGCCTCGGCGGCTTTGACTTCTATCTCGCGCTCCACTCCAACGCCGCCGCGCCCGCAAATGCAGGCAATGTGCGCGGCGTGCTGGTGTTTTACTATCCGACGAGCGCGGAGGGCAAGCGCGCGGCGGACCTGTTCGCCGCGAACCTCAAGCGCGTTTATCCGCTGCCCGACCTCGTGCGCACCGTGCCCACCACCGCGCTCGGCGAGGTGCGTCAGCCGAAGTATCCGGCCAACCTGCTTGAGCTGGGCTACCACGACAACTATGCCGACGCCGCGTGGGTCGAGAACAATATGGACGCCATCGCGCGCGAGCTGGCGCGCTCGCTGACGGAGTATTTCGGCCTGCCGTTCATCGAGCCGCAGCCGGTCGTGCAGGGGGCTGTCTCCACGAGCGGCTCGCCGCTGCGCCTGCGCGCCTACCCGAGCGCCGCGGGGCAGACCATCGCGCTCATGCCGAACGGCGCGTCGGTCACGGTCTACGGCACATGGCAGGGCTGGAACGTGGTGCACGTACAACGGCAGCGTCGGCTATGCCGCCGAAGCGTATATCGAGAGCTGACGGGCAGCCGGGAATGCCGCTTTTTAACGGGGCAGTGCGGAAACACGCCGCAGGAGCGGCCGAGCGGAAATAGAAGCAGACCGGATCGTTTTCGGAAAAACAAGCACACTGCTCCCGAAGATCCGGTCGAGATTTGAGGTTCAAAAGGGGCTTGCCCCTTTGCGTTCTCTTGGGGTTCCAAAGGGGTGGTTCTCTTCGGAAGAGAATCACCCCTTTGACAAAAGCCGTGCGTCGCGCGGCTGACCCCACGCGCTTTTTCGACAAATAGTTTTTGCTTGACACTTGTTTACAAAAAGGTTACAATATTCGGTGGATTTATGGAGGGGGAGAAGGGGGCTCTCCCGTTTGTTGATTCAAAAACCCGTTTTGATATACCATCGGGACACGGTCGGACCGGCCGCTCCGATGGAAGCAAAAGTGGACACAGGAGGAATCAAATGAATATACCCAGCCTTGTCATCGGCTTGGCGGCGGGACTTTTCATTGGTATTCTTGCTTGTATTCTGTACCGCAACAAGAAGGCGAAGGACGATAAGGCAAAAGATCGCCAACGCCGAAGAGGAGGCACTGCGCATCATCAACGATGCCATCAAGAGCGCCGAGAGCAAAAACGCGAGGCCACGCTGGAGGCGAAGGGAGGAGATCCTCCGCTCCCGCAAGGAATACGAGAAGGAAGAAAAGGAACGTCGTGCCGACCTGCAGAAGCAGGAACGCCGCTTACAGCAAAAGGAAGAAAACATCGACCGCAAGACCGACGCGATCGAGAAGGAAGGGAGGCCTTGCCCAGAAGCACGCCGCTCTGGACAAGGAGAACGAAGAGATCAAGATCATCAAGCGCAGCCAGACCGAGATGCTCGAGCGCATCTCCGGTTTTACGGCTGACGAGGCCAAGAAGTACCTGATCGAGCAGGTCGAGTCCGAGGTCACCCACGAGACCGCCCTCAAGATCAAGGAGATCGAGGCCCGCGCCAGGACGAAGCGGACCAGTATGCCCGCGAGATCGTAGCGTCCGCCATCCAGCGCTGCGCCGCCGATCACGTCGCCGAGATCACCGTCAGTGTGGTTCCCCTGCCCAATGACGAGATGAAGGGACGCATCATCGGCCGCGAGGGCCGCAACATCCGCACCATTGAAACGCTCACGGGCGTCGATCTCATCATCGACGATACGCCCGAGGCCATCACCGTCTCCTGCTTCGAGCCGGTGCGCCGCGAGGTCGCACGTCTGGCGCTCGAAAAGCTGATCGCCGACGGCCGCATCCATCCCACCCACATCGAGGAGATGGTCGCCAAGGCCCGCCGCGAGGTGGACGCCGTCATCAAGTCCGAGGGTGAGCGCGCGGTGCTCGAGACCGGCGTGCGCGGCCTGCACCCCGAGCTGGTGAAGCTGCTCGGCCGCCTGCATTACCGTACGAGCTACGGCCAGAACGTGCTCCAGCACTCCATCGAGGTCGCGCATCTTGCCGGCATGATGGCAGCCGAGCTCGGCGCGGACGTCGCCACGGCGAAGCGCGCCGGCCTGCTGCACGATATCGGCAAGGCCGTCGACCACGAGCTCGAAGGCACCCACGTCGCGCTCGGCGTGGAGTTCCTGCGCAAGTACCATGAGCGTGAGGATGTCATCCACGCGGTGCAGGCGCACCACAACGACGTCGAGCCGCAGACCGTCGTCGCCTGCCTCGTGCAGGCCGCCGACGCCATCTCCGCCGCGCGTCCCGGCGCCCGCCGCGAGAACATCGAGAACTACATCAAGCGCCTCGAAAAGCTCGAGGAGATCACCGGCTCCTACCCCGGCGTCGAGACCTCCTACGCCATTCAGGCGGGCCGCGAGGTCCGCGTGATGGTCAAGCCCGAGCAGGTGAGCGAGGACGATATGGTCATCCTCGCCCGCGAGCTGGCCAAGCGCATCGAGAGCGAGCTCGAGTATCCCGGTCAGATCAAGGTCCATGTGCTGCGTGAGACGAAGGTCATCGAATACGCCAAATGAGAAAAAAGCACCGCCGAAGCGCCGCTTCGGCGGTGCTTTTTTCGTCTGCTATGAAAATGAAAAATGCAGAGAATTCCGATTATGAAAGGATTCCTTCATAAAAAGGGCAGAAGAGACAAAAATTTTTCCGCATATTTGGTGAAAGTCTCAAATCGAGAAATGATTTGAGACTTTTTCTTGCGTATTGAGCGCCGAGAGCTTATAATACAGAAGAACGGGACTGATTTGTGAAAAATTAGACAATCCAAATAATTTATAGTGAAGGAGCAAAAAGACTATGGATTTCCATCTGTCCAAAGAGCATCTGCTGGTTCGCAAAATGTATCGCGAATTTGCAGAAACCGAAGTCAAGCCTTTAGCCGAAGAACTCGATGAGGAAGAGCGCTTCCCCATGGAGACCGTCGAAAAGATGGCCAAGCTCGGCATGATGGGCATTTACTTCCCCAAGCAGTATGGCGGCGCGGGCGGCGACGTTCTGAGCTATGCCATGTGCGTTGAGGAGCTGGCGAAGGTCTGCGGCACCACCGCGGTCGTCGTTTCCGCTCATACCTCCCTGTGCTGCGCCCCGATCTTCGAGAACGGCACCGAGGAGCAGAAGATGAAGTATCTGCCCGACCTTCTCTCCGGCCGCAAGATCGGCGCGTTCGGTCTGACCGAGCCCGGCGCCGGCACGGACGCTTCCGGCCAGCAGACCATCGCTGTCAAGAATGAGAACGGCGACTACGTCCTCAACGGCAGCAAGTGCTTCATCACCAACGGCAACGTTGCCTCCACCTTCGTCGTCTTCGCCATGACCGACAAGAGCAAGGGCAACCACGGCATTTCCGCCTTCATCGTCGAGAGCACCTTCCCCGGCTTCTCCACCGGCAAGCACGAGAAGAAGATGGGTATCCGCGGCAGCTCCACCTGCGACCTCGTTTTCGAGGATTGCATTGTGCCCAAGGAGAACCTGCTGGGCAAGGAAGGCGAGGGCTTCAAGATCGCTATGAAGACCCTCGACGGCGGCCGTATTGGCATTGCTTCCCAGGCTCTGGGTCTTGCCGAGGGCGCTGTCAACGAGGCGGTCAAGTACACCAAGGAGCGCGTCCAGTTCGGCCGTCGCCTGAGCCAGTTCCAGAACACCCAGTTCCAGCTGGCCGATATGCACACCCGCACCCAGGCTGCTCAGTACCTCGTTTACGCCGCTGCCTGCAAGAAGCAGAACCATGAGGATTACTCCATGGACGCTGCCATGGCCAAGCTCTTCGCCGCGGAGACCGCGTCCGATGTCACCCGCCGTGCCGTCCAGCTCTTCGGCGGTTACGGCTACACCCGTGAGTATCCCGTTGAGCGCATGATGCGTGACGCGAAGATCACCGAGATCTATGAGGGTACTTCCGAGGTCCAGCGTATGGTCGTCGCCAAGTATCTCGGCGTGAACTAAGAAAGAGGAGGTAACAAAACAATGAAGATCATCGTTTCCGTTAAGCAGGTCCCCGATACCTCCGGTAAGGTCGCCGTCAATCCCGATGGTACCCTGAACCGCGCTTCCATGCAGACCATCATCAACCCCGATGATATGAACGCCGTCGAGGCCGCCCTCAAGATCAAGGACGCCACCGGCTGCAAGGTCCTCGTCGTCACCATGGGTCCCCCGCCGGCAGAAGGCATGCTGCGCGAGCTGATCGCCATGGGCGCGGACGAAGGCTATCTCGTTTCCGCCCGTGAGTTCGGCGGCTCCGATACTTACGCCACCTCCCAGATCCTCGCCGCCGCCGTGGATACCATCGGCCTCGACAAGGACGACATCGTCTTCTGCGGCCGTCAGGCCATCGACGGCGATACCGCGCAGGTCGGCCCCCAGATGGCGGAGAAGCTGCACCTCCCGCAGGTCTCCTACGCTGCCGACATCCAGAAGGAGGGCGAGACCCTCACCATCAAGCGGATGCTGGAGGACGGCTACATGACCATCAAGGTCAACACCCCCTGCCTCATCACCTGCATCAAGGAACTGAACACCCCGCGCTACATGAGCGTTTCCGGCGTGTTTGAGTGCTACTCAAGCCCGTGACCGTTCTGGACTACAACGCCCTGAAGGATCACCCCTGATCGACGCCACCACCATCGGCTCAAGGGCAGCCCCACCAACATCCTGACCTCCTTCACTCCCCCCAGAAGGGCGCCGGCCAGATGCTCGAGGGGCAACGACATGAAGACCTGCGAGAAGCTCGCCGGTATCCTGTCTGAGAAACACATCATTTAAGGGAAGGAGATCAATACGATGCGTAACGAAGTGAAACTTGCCAATCCCAACATGGACTCTCCAAGATCGAAGAGTTCAAGAACGTTTGGGTCTTCTGCGAGCAGCGTCAGGGGCAAGATGATGCCCACCTCCTTCGAGCTGATCTCCGAAGGCCGCAAGCTGGCGGACGAGCTGGGCGTGAAGCTCTGCGGTCTGCTGCTCGGCGACAACGTCGAGGGCATCGCCGAGAGCATCGGCGGCTACGGCGCGGACGAGGTCATCGTCTGCGAGCATCCTCCTGCTCAAGAACTACACGACCGACGCGTATGCCAAGGTCATCTGCGACGTCATCTCCGAGATGAAGCCCGAGGCATTCCTCATCGGCGCGACCAACATCGGCCGTGACCTCGGCCCCCGCTGCGCGGCCCGTCTGCACACCGGTCTCTGCGCCGACTGCACCCACCTCGACGTTGACATGCCCATCTACAAGGACTTCCTGCGCAGCGCCTCCACGCTGCCCGAGGCCAAGATCGACGGCATGGCCACCGCGAAGGTCATGGGTAAGGACCACGATGTCTCTCGCGACCTGAAGATGACCCGTCCCGCGTTCGGCGGCAACCTGATGGCTACCATCATCTGCCCGCGCTTCCGTCCCTCCATGGCGACGGTCCGTCCCGGCGTTATGAAGAAGGCTGCTTACGACGAGGCGAAGGCCAAGGCCGTTAAGGTCACCAAGTACGACGTCAAGCTCGACGCGCCGCCGATCTCCAGACCGAGGTCGTCGAGGTCGTCAAAGGCTGCCAAGAAGCTCGTCGACCTGATCGGCGCTGACTACATCGTCTCCGTCGGCCGTGGTATCTCCAAGGACGTCGAGGGCGGCATCAAGCTCGCTCACGAGCTCGCCGATGTGCTCGGCGGCGTTGTCGGCGGCAGCCCCGTGTTGCCATCGACTCCGGCTGGCTCACTGCCGACCATCAGGTCGGTCAGACCGGCAAGACCGTTCACCCGAAGGTCTACGTTGCTCTTGGTATCTCCGGCTCCATTCAGCACAAGGCCGGTATGAGCGAGTCCGAGTGCATCATCGCGGTCAACAAGAACGACACCGCGCCCATCTTCGAGATCGCCGACTACGGTATCTGCGGCGACCTGTTCAAGGTCACCCCGATGCTGATCGAGGCCTTCAAGGCCGCGAAGGCGAGCAAGTAAAATACTCAAAAAAAGAGGACACCGTAAAGGCGTGGTTCCGTAAGAAAACATTTATGTGAGAGAATCGGCGTAGTTTAGGCTACGCCGGTTTTCTTTTCTTTTTGGGCTGCTTGGGATTGCTCCCTTGCTTCCTCAAAATCAAATGCACCAATAAAGTTGTAGACGATCTCAATTTCTCTGACCTTAATGCGTGGCTCGTTCTCGTCCGGCGTGTAAACCTCGGAGATATAAATTTTATCCACAAACTCCCGGAGAATGGAAGCGTCAAGCTGCTGCATATCGGTGTACTTTCTGACCGCTGCAATGAACTGTCTGACGTTGACTTTCTGCTTCTCCTGTTCCTTGACTTCCTGCCGCAGATGTTCGACAAGATTTGTAAGGTTGGTCTGTTCCAGCTCATAGTCACGGGACAGTTTGATGAAACGCTCGTCGGAGAGCTTGCCGGAAATGTTATCCTCATACAGTCGCTTGATGATAACATCCAGCTCGGCAATCCGCTTTTGCGATTGCGCCAGAGTGTCTTTCTTTTGTGCCAGCTCCTTATCCCGTTCCCGCAGGCTTTGATCTGCGGCCCGCTGCACGAAGTCGTCCTCATACTGCGTCACATACTGAATGGCTTCTCGCAGGTTTCGCAGCACGATTTCTTCAAGGACAACGCGCCGGATAGAATGGGTCGAACATAAAGTGCGGTCTTTACGGTAAGTTGAGCAAAGGTAATATTCCTGTTCAGGTTTGAAGTGATTGGCTCTGCACAAGTACATCTTTCCGCCGCAATCCGCACAGAACAGCAGGCCGGAGAACATACCCATGTCGCCCATCTTAGTGGGACGGCGGCGGCCCTGTCGGATTTTCTGGACGATCAGAAACACGCTTTCCTCAATAATAGGTTCCTGTGTGTTCTCAAAGATCACCCAATCCGCCGGATCATTCCACAATACTTTCTTGCTCTTGAACGATTGCTTGGAAGTTTTGAAGTTGACCGTATGGCCCAAATAGTCAAGGCGTTCCAAAATATGCACTACCGTCTTTGTTGCCCATTTATAAGGGTCAGTTGGCCGTTTAGATGTTGTCGGCAAGTCGTTTTCGTAGCAGTAAGCAACAGGCGAAAGAACTTTATTTTCTTGGAGCCATTTTGCAATTTGCGTCGGCCCCATGCCGTCCATGCACAGTGCAAAAATCTTCTGAACAACGGCGGCAGCTTCTTCATCCACGATCCACCGCTTCTTGTTCTCCGGGTCTTTCTTGTACCCATAAGGCGGGATAGTGGTGAGGTGTTCGCCGGAACGTCCTTTGGATTGCCACGTTGCCCGGATTTTCTTGCTGGTGTCCTTGGCGTACATTTCATTGAATACGTTGCGGATGGCGGTAAACTCGCTGTCCCCGCGCACACTGTCCACACCGTCATTGACGGCAATAAAGTGGACGCCGTACTCTGAAACAGCATTTCCGTGTACATTCCGACTTGCAAATAGTTACGCCCGAACCGGCTCATATCCTTAACGACAACGCGCTTGATCTTGCCCGCCTTGATGTCGGCAAGCATCCGCTGGAATCCGGGCCTGTTGAAGTTGGTTCCCGAATATCCGTCGTCCTCGTCGTAGTGGCGGATGGCGGTATAGCCGTGATCCCGGCAATACTTTTCCAAAATCCGCTTCTGATTGCTGATACTGTTGCTCTCGCCGTCCAGCTTATCTTCTTGGGAAAGACGCTCATAGCAGGCGGTAATGCCCTCGGCTTCCTCCTGCGGCTGGCTGTGGACATAGAATTGCAGCACTGTGTTTTGGATGGCCGTCTTGGTTTCCTCGCTCAACGGCGCGTCGTTGGATACGCGCTGAAAGGAAGTGACTGGCTGTTGGTACATTTGATTGTCAAGGTTCAAAGTAGTATCGTTATTCCGTGTCGCACGGGGGTTCCGTGCAATCACCATTTCCGGCTGTTTGCTCATAAGTTCCTCTATTCCGCAGCCGGAAAACGAGGCATGATACAAGTATATTATACCATATCATGCCCCATCCGTCTGCTTGTAGGAAATGAAAAAATCTTTAATTTTTAAGTGGCTGCCTTGCTCAAATCGTTTTGGAGCAGCCGACGGATTTTCTTGACTGCGGTTTCTTTCGCGCCGTCTTTGACGGTCGCTTTCACAATATATCGAACGCCTCCGATCTCGTACTGACGTACAACGGGGGCGGTCTGGTTCTGACTTGTTACTGTACTCATACAGTGATCCCCCTTTCGCTTACATTGGTGTAAAACGAAATGGGCAGTACGGACGGCTGCTGGCACAGCTCCACGGGAATCTCACCCCGGCCCATGCTGATGGGTGCGCCGCGCAATGCTTTGAGGGCGTTCAACGCGGGAGTATCATTGTCCTGCCTGTACGTCGTCGCCCACAAGTTGCCACACTTGTTTTACAGCCCGGTTTGATCGCTCCGCTTTTTCCTACTGGAAAGTTCATGGCGCACCTGCCGCACGGCTCGGCACAGACAGAATGTGTCCGTTTGCCCCATGATGCGCCGCTATATACGGGCATATTTTTCAAAGAACTGTGACGCCACAGACCTTTTGCTGGCGGGGAAAGGGTAAGCCGCCGCATCCAGCCGGGCGATTATCGTTAATCTTTAACGATGGCTTGGATCAACCTGATCTCTAAACACCGCTTCATGTACTCGTCCACACACAAATGAGGGTAGCCGTCCTCGTCATAGAGCGTCCGGGTGCACAGACAATTCATGTAATTGTCATAGTACCGAAGCAGCCGTTCTACGGCTTGGGGATCGCCTGCACGGGCGGACACATACACTGAAAGCGGCAAAGGCTCTTTGCCTTTGTAAGCAGGTTCTTTCATCCGCGTCAACCTCCTTCCGGCATGAGCGCCATCAACTTTACACGCAACTCTTTCAGTGTCTTTGTCCTGTGACGCTGGACGGCGCTGCGGACATCCCTGTGAGGCTGGCGATCTCGCCGTCTGCCATATCCAGTACGCAGTACAGGATCAAAATGCTTTGTTCCTGTTCCGGCAGGTTGGCAAAAAAAGCGTCGGCTACAAGCTCGTTGTCGATATGTAAATCGTACCCATAAGAGCTAAACACAAAGCTGTCGCTGGGATAGCGGTCTACGGTGCAGAGCTTGTCCAACTCATGCTGCGGCAGGTCGCCGAACATCGTTTCACGATCTCTTTGACGCTTCATATTCCGCAGATAAGCCCGTGCCTCGTTCTTCAACACTTTTTTGCAAAAGGCATCAAACTGGCCTCGTCCATAGTCGCGGGGGATAGCTTCCATCATTCTCACCCCCTTTCTGTTGGGGGATTGGGTGGTTCTCTCCCTTTCCGCTACTACTAATCCTGCGATACCCTTTGCTGCCCGCTGAACGCCTCCTTTTTTGACTTTTTTGAAAAAGGTTCCAGAGCAAATTTGAAACCGCAGGAAATGACAAAAATCGCCCGGCAGGTCGTAGACCCACCGGACGAAATGAAAAGCGATATGAAGTTGCGTTACATAGTATAGTTCATATTGTTGGCCAGAGCTGCCCCCTGTTGGGCACAGGCTTTTTTTAAGAAGTTACGCTTTTGAAAAACAGGATATATCAGCATGGCGGCTCCCTCCGTGGGCCGCCGATCCTGCGCCGGGCAAAGAAAAGCGGCGGCCTTGATTTCTCAAAGCCGCCGCAGATTGAATAAGCACGCCAAAGGGCTGCTGAACGACGGCTTTTTTTCTTTGCCGTCATTCAGCAGTTTAATCAACTATTTTTGTATCTGAAATGTAATAGAAACGGTAAAAGTATCATTTATCACATTTCCCGTTATAAAACCATTCAGGCGTTCTACCAACTCTTTGGCGATTGATAACCCTAATCCTGTTGAGGTTGTGCTTCTCGCTTCATCCGCTTTATAAAAGCGATCAAACACTTTACTGGCCTCAATCGGTTCATGTGCCTGATAGTCATTTTCAAAGGAAATTTGTATGGTATCAGTATTGTTTATAAGACGAACATAAAGATGTTTATTCCCGTGTTCAATGCAATTTTTTAATATATTCTGGAAAATGCGGCGAAGTGCAGGTTCGTTTCCTTGAATAAACACATCCTGTTCGGGAACATCAATAAACGGCTCAATAGCTTTTTGTTTAATATCTTTATAGAAGCTAAAAAGTACACTTAAAAGTATTTCATTCACAGCACATGGGGATAACTCAATTTCATACGCTTTATTTGTCAATTTGGCATAAGTAAATAACTCGTCCAGCATTTCTTTTAAAGAGAAAAGGCGGTCAGAGATAACAGCGGCATATTGTTGTCGTTCCTCTGGATCATCACTTTTCAATAGGAGCTGGAAATATCCGTCCATAGAGGTCAAAGGTGTGCGTATATCATGGGAAAGGTTGATTATGGTATCTTTCAGATGACTTTCATTGTCTGCAATCTCTTTCCTTAAAGCGGCGGTCTGCTCAATTAGGGTATTCAATTCATCTGTCAGCTCGGCAACACAGCCCGATTTCTGGTCGCTGGTTATCAACATATTTGTTTCATGCTGGTTCAAAAAAGAAATCTGGTTTTTGACATTTTTAATCTGGCGTCGATAATAAAAAGCCAACCCTATCCCTAAAACGGCTATAACTACCAAAATGATACACGCAACCGCCATCTTTTCACCTCTTTTCTCATATATCTTTCTTCTGCATCATAAGCCCACTTAAACTTCCCATCAGGATCAACGTGATTATTGCGATAAGAAGGGCTTTCAGGTATAATGAGCCGCCGCTTGCCATAGAAAGAAGCCCTACATTTCCTGATGATAGATAGTTCATAATACTAAAGTCTGCAATCTCTTTTAGACGGGGAATAATGTTTATCAGCAACGCATCCACAACCTGTAAAATTCCTGCCGCCAGCAAAATCCCTGTCAACAGGCTTGCTACCACATTTTGAAATAGGTAAACAAGGAACAGGATCACGCTGCCATAGGCAATATGAAGTAGATATTGCATCCCTAAATACCCGATGAATTTTCCTGCCTCCTGAATATGAACATATCCAAAAAAGAGAACACTTCCGGCCATGATTGCCAGAATTGCCGCAACCAACAGTACAGCAGTAAAAATTGCAATCGAAAGAAGTTTCCCAATTACAAACTCCCAACGATGTCTGGTCTGTCCGGCGATATTCTTGATAAATCCTGTTCGGATTTCGTTGCCCGCAAAAAGCGCAATAAATGCCACCAAAAACATCAGAAGTAATTTGCTTTGAATATTCATAGAAACAAGCTCTGGCAACGGGATTTTTGCACCAGTACACCATTCAGGCGATACCTGACCGATATAAATACCCCAATTCACTTCATCGCCAGTTTCTCGCAGGGTTTCCATTGCAGACGGGGTTTGCTGATAATAAGAAATATCCTGCTGTGTCATAAAAACAGAAGCAAACATCATTAGCATGGCAGCCGCCAGCACAATATAGGTGTACTTGCTCTTGAACATTCTGTATAAATCCATTTTTATTACTTTAAGCATGATCCACACCTCCTGTCAGCCGCAGGAAATAATCTTCAATGGACTCATTCGTGACGGAAATGGAATGAATATAGATATTCTTCCGTGACAGCTCCATTGTGATTTTTCCGCTTTCGTTCAGCCGTTCAAAAATGTGGATGGTGTTTTCATCAGCCACACGATAATCTTTGAAACCGAGTGCGTCCAGCACTGGCAGGGCTAAATCGGGATGTTCCATCTTAATTTCGATATGTTCCCGGCAAGTAGCTTCTAATTCCTCACGACTTAACTCTTTTACAAGTTGGCCCTTATCAATAATTGCATAGTTTGTAGCGATTTTAGAAAGTTCCTCCAAAATGTGACTGGAAATGATGATGGTTAGCCCTTTTTCTTTGTTCAACCGAAGCAAAGTTTCCCTGACTTCTGCAATTCCTTCCGGGTCAAGCCCGTTAATAGGTTCATCCAGTACGAGAACATCAGGTTCCCCCACAAGAGCCATACCAATACCAAGCCGTTGCTTCATCCCCAAAGAGAAGTGTCCTACTTTCTTTTTTCCCTACATTGCCCAAACCGACAATATTCAAAAATATTCTCAATGTAGCCGGGGCGGTGCAATCCTACACAGATACATTTCAGTTTCAGATTATCATAAGCGGACATATCAGGGTAAAGCCCCGGTGCTTCAATCAATACCCCAATGCGGGAGATAACCTTGTTTCGCTCTGCGCCGTGATACCCGAAAAAGGTAATATCCCCGCTGGTAGGTTTGGAAAGCCCGCTAATCATTTTCAAAAACGTTGTCTTACCCGCACCGTTTTTTCCAATCAGGCCATAAATTTCGCCTTGCCGGATATGCAGGCTGATATTATCAATGGCTGTCTGCCTTTTGAATTTCTTTGTTAAGCAATCCGTAGACAAAAAGATATTCCATAACATATTCCTCCTTTGCTTAGTCTAAATACAGTGTACCGCAGCAGTACAAATACATCGCAAAGGAATGTTTAAGAAATCATCAAGATTTAATCGGCCAGCTTAAAGCCTACGCCCCAGACCGTTTCAATGTATTCTTTATCGGAAAATGCCTTGATTTTCTGACGGATATTGCTGACATGGACGTTAATGGTTCGATCTTCACCGATATACAGGTCGTCCCACGCATAGTCATATATTTCCTTTTTAGAAAATACCCGTTTAGGGTTCGTAATCAATAGCTCCAAAATCTTAAACTCTTGTCGAGTAAAGGAAATGGGGTGTCCTAAAACGGAAATGCTGTGTTCTGTAATGTTCAAAACCATATCCTTGTAATGATAAACGCTTTCTGTCTTATCTGTGCTGTGTTTTCTAATCTGAACGGCCACCCGTGCTACAAGTTCATCAATTTCAAATGGCTTTGTTATATAATCATCTGCCCCGGAAAAGAGCAGATTTACCTTTGTATCTAATTCGTCTTTTGCCGAAACAACAATGATAGAGGTATCTAAGTACGGCTTTATTTCTTCGACAATACTGTTTCCACTCTTTCCGGGAAGCATTAAGTCCAAAATAATCACACTGAATTTTTCCTTATTGAGATATAGCATGGCTTCTGTTCCAGAAAACGACTGTTTACATTCATACCCTGCCTTTGTCAACGCTGATGCCACCATATTGTTAATATCAGTATCATCTTCGACAATTAAAATTTGTTCCATGTTCTCACTTCCTACTTTCCTTATATCGTCTATCAATGGGCTTGACTGCATCCTTTGGGATCAGCCAGATTGTAGCCATCTTCACAGCGCCGGGAATACGGCCACCGGCGCAATAGTAGTTTACCCGTCGAGGCGTTACACCCCATTTTTCACTCGCTTCTTTCAAAGTCATATACTCCATAGCGCACCTCCACAACGTACATTATAGTTCTTTTGCTCGAACAATGCAACGAACAAAATATGAATAATAAAGTTTAAATCACCTACATATAACAACATTCCATCGAGATACTATGAACTATACAATGTAAACGTGTGATGCTATATGGCGAAAGTTGAAGATTGCCCCGGCTTTGAAACTTTCGGCGCGGACGTGAAAGCTGCGCGGAAAGCAAAGCACCTAACGCGCAAGGTGCTGGCCGAAATAGTGGGAATTGAATGGCGCTATCTTGCCAATATTGAAAATAAAGGCACGATCCCCAGCCTCCCGGTTGTGATCCAGCTTATCAAAGTCTGCGGGCTTCCCGTGGAGCAGTATTTCAACCCGGAAATCATACGAGGGGACAGCGAACAGCGGCAGCGGGTTAGCCACAAGCTGAAACTTTGCCCGGAACACTATTTGCCAGTCATTGAGGGCGCAATCGACGGGGCGCTGAAAATTGAACAATCAGCGAAAGAAACGGGGGATGTGTGAAAGCATCCTCTGTTTTCCGTTTTGCCAGAGGGCCGTAAGGCTCTCTTATTTTTTTGCCCTTTTTTCAGAGAAATCCCGTATTTTGCGGGCAGTTGGACGTGTTGGGAGCGTTTTAGTAGCGGAGAAAAAGAAACGTAGCAAGCATAGGAAGTGTAGCCACACTTCCGAAAACCGGCCCGCCCCTGTCCCTGCGGGCCGTGGCCGGTTGCTTGTTGGGGAAATCCCCAAACCCCTGTTCAGAAAGGACGGTGAATGAATGGCAAACCGAACACGAAACTTTGTGCTGCGCGTCCCTGTGACGCCGGAAGAACGGGCCTTGATCCAGCAGAAAATGGCCCAGCTCCATACGAAAAACTTTTCCGCCTATGCCCGGAAAATGCTGATTGACGGGTATATCGTCCACATGGACACCAGCGACATCCGGGCGCAGACCGCCGAGCTGCAAAGATTGGCGTCAATGTCAATCAGATTGCCCGGCGTATCAACAGTACCGGGACTGTGTACGCGCAGGACATTGAGGACATCAAAGGGGCGCTGGCGAAGATATGGCAGTTACAAAGATACATCCTATCAAGTCAACGCTGAAAAAGGCGTTGGACTACATCGAGAACCCGGACAAGACCGAGGACAAAATGCTGGTGTCCTCCTTTGGCTGCTCCTATGAAACAGCGGACATAGAATTTGAAATGCTGCTGGCGCAGGCGATCCAGAAAGGCAACAATCTGGCCCACCACCTGATCCAATCCTTTGCCCCCGGCGAGGCCACGCCGGTACAGGCCCATGAGATCGGCAAGCAGCTTGCCGACGAAGTGCTGCAAGGCAAATACTCCTATGTGCTGACAACACACATCGACAAGGGCCACGTCCACAATCACCTGATTTTCTGTGCTGTGGATATGGTAAACCACCGCAAGTACAATTCTAATCGGCAGAGCTACGCCTATATCCGGCGCACCAGTGACCGGCTGTGCCGGGAACACGGTTTGTCGGTGGTACAGCCCAGCCGGGATAAAGGCAAGAGCTATGCGGAATGGGATGCCGGGCGCAAGGGTAAGAGCTGGAAAGCCAAACTGAAAGCTGCCATTGACGCCGTAATCCCGCAGGCCAAAAACTTTGACGATTTTCTCCGGCTCATGGCGGCGCAGGGCTATGAGATCAAGCAGGGTAAATTTATTTCGTTCCGCGCCCCCGGACAGGAACGCTTCACCCGCTGCAAGACCTTGGGCGAGAACTACACCGAGGAAGCCATCACCAGCCGGATCAAGGGGCTGGCCGTGGACAGAGGCCCGAACCGGCAGCGCAAGGGTATCACCCTGCGGATCGACTTGGAGAACAACATCAAGGCCCAGCAGAGCGCGGGCTATGCACGTTGGGCGAAGCTCCAAAATTTGAAGCAGGCCGCAAAGACAATCAACTTCCTTACCGAGCATGGCATAGAGCAATATGCCGAGCTGGAAAGCAAGGTCGCGGAGATCAGCGCGGCCAACGACGAGGCGGCTGCGTCCCTCAAAGATGTGGAACATCGTCTTGGGAACATGGCGGTGCTGATAAAGAACCTCACCACCTACAAGCAGCTCCGGCCCGTGGTGCTGGAATACCGCAAGGCCAAAGACAAGGCCGCGTTTCCGGCGCGAACATGAAAGCCAGCTCATTTTGTACGAGGCTGCGGCAAAGGCCATCAAGGACGCCGGGATCACAAGGCTGCCCGATCTGGCCGCCCTGAAAGCCGAGTACCGGGAGCTGGACAAGCAGAAAGCGCGGCTGTACGAACAGTACGGCGAAGTCAAGCGAGAGCTGAAAGAATACGGCATTATCAAGCAGAATGTGGACAGCATTTTGCGGGTGACGCCGGGAAAGGAACAGGCACAAGAGCTATGAGCATACCGAGAATGAATTACCCTCAATACCGCAAGGCCCGGAAGCTGACGCATGAGTGCTGCAACTACTGTGACGGGAACTGCCTCTTGCTGGACGACGGCGAGGAATGTGTGTGCGTCCAGAGCATTTCCTATTCATTGCTGTGCCGGTGGTTTCGTGCCGCTGTTCTCCCGCTGGATGGGGCGCTGTATGCCGAGATCATCCAGAGCCGGGACAGCGTGAAGCGGTGCGCCGTGTGCGGGGCTGCATTTACACCGAAATCCAACCGGGCGAAATATTGCCCGGATTGCGCGGTTCGGATGCGCCGGAAGCAAGAGGCCGAAAGGCAGCGGAAAAGATACCAGCAAGCTACGCAGTTAAGCCGCTGAATAGGCCGCCACAGCGGGCTTCTGGCAAGCGATTGACGGGGCGGCAATAGGATTGCTCCAATCCCCGCCGAAACGGGATTTGAAATGCGTAGAATATCCCCCATAGGAAAACGCCGGACGCAGGGCCAGCAGGCCGCCGCGTCCGGCGCTTTCTTATGGGCTGTTCAGGATGGCCCGGATCAGTCTGCTTTGTAATCGGCGCTTCATGTACTCGTCCACCCGCACACGGGGCGAACCGTCCAGATCGTAGAGCGTCCGGGTACACAGCTTATTCATGTAGCCGTCGTAGTACCGCAAGATGCGCTCCACGGCCAGAGGATCACCGGCACGGGCCGCCTCGATCACAGATAGTGGCAACAACTCCCGCCCACAGAAAGTCGGCTGCTTCATTTCGGTTTCCTCCTTTCTTCCTCCAATCGTTTCCGCAATTCGTTCAGGGCCTTGGTGCGGTGCCGCTGGACGGCGCTGCGGGACATTCCCCACAAGACCGCCGATCTCACCGTCTGCCAGCTCCAACACACAATGCAGGATTAAAATGCCTTGCTCCTGTTCCGGCAGGCTGGCAAAGGCGTCGGCCACCAGCTCGTCCCGGATATGTAAGGCATAGCCATAGGCTGTGAATAGGAAGCTGTCACTTGGATATTCGTCTACTGTGCAGAGCTTGTCCATTTCTTGCTGCGATAAGGCGCTGAACTCGATTTCCCGGTTCCGCTGGCGGCCCAAATCCCGCAGGTGGGTTCTGGCCTCGTTGCGGAGAACGGTTTTGCAGAAAGCGTCAAACCGGCAGCGTTCTCCATAACCATCAGGAGTGTACTTCATCTTCTCACCCCCAATCTGCGGGAGAGTGAGAAGCCGGGGGCCGATTGCGTCGCCCCCCTGTGTCTATGTTGCTGCGGCAGCTCCGGCCCGCACCGAAATACCGCAGGAAACGACAAAATTCGCCCGGCAGGTCGTAGACCCCACCGGGCGAAAATTAAATTGATATGAAGTTTCCTTACATGGTATAGTTCATACCATTGGCCGGAGCTGCCCCCTGTTGGATACAGGCTTTTTTAACAAGCTATGCTTTGGAAAAACAGGGTATATCAGCATGGCGGCTCCCTCCGTGGGCCGCCGATCCTGCGCTGGGCAAAGAGAAGCGGCGGCCTTGATTTCTCAAAGCCGCCGCTGGTTTTATGGGCGTGTTAAAAAGGGCTGCTGTACGACGGCTTTTTTTCTTTTTTGCCGTCGCCCGGCAGTTGAAACAATACTGTTTATTTGATTTCCAATGAAATGGTTAGTGTATCATTTTCAATTTTAGCGAACACATTGCCGCCGAGCTTGTCAGTTAATAGTTTTTACCACAGCAAGCCCCACTCCTGTACCGCTATTATGCCCTTGATTTGTCCCCGGTATAAAATCTTTCAAATAGTCGGTTTGGGTCTATTTCCACCTTACTATCAATGGGATTTTCAATGATAAAAATAGCACTCTTTTCTTTGCCTTGCTTCAAATCAATTTTAATCGAGCCAGAGGAATATCGAATAGCATTTATAATAAGATTTTTGAAAAATACGTTCTACCATACCATAGTCCGAATGGAGATAAACGGAATGATCTGGCAGACCAATTACAGGAGATATGCCTTTTGCTTCCAATGCTGGGGCGTTCTCTGTGATAAGATTTATCAGCAAATTTGTTAAGTTGAAATCTTCGCGCACAGGAGTTACTTCTTTTTGCGTCTATTACAGAAAGATCGTAAAAGGTTTGTATCAGCTCTTTTCATTCTTTCCGCTTTATTAAAAATGGTTTCTATACGCTGTGTTTGACCTGCTGATAAATTCTCCTTTTTTTAATAATTGTAAATGGCCAAGATATTACCGTCAGAGGGGTACGCAAGTCATGTGAAATATTAGCAATGGACTCTTTCAAATACATTTCGTGCCGTAATATGCTTGCAATGGACTGCCTTTGCTTTTCATTATACTGGTTTAATACTGCGGCCAGTTGTTCTATATCTTTATCAACAAGAGAGATGTCCAGCATCTTTTCCGATTTTCCAGTTGTAAGATCGGTCATTTGTTTCGATAGGTTACGGATTTGTCTTTTGATTTGCACATATTTGAAAAGCACTACTATCAAGACTGCGATAAATAATATTAACACCAGCTTTATTCCAGACACCTCCCTCCTTGTTATTTGAGTTCACACTTGCGAAAGCTAATCCATGAAAAGGTTATCAAAGCAACTATCCAAACAACGCTAACTAAAATGGCCCATGGCAAAAAATAGGTCACAGAAAAAACCGCTTCCCGTATCTGATAGGTTGCCAAAAATGCAACAGGAAGATCGAACATCATTCCATACCCAAGATAAAGGCTAAGAACAAAAGTGACTATGGCGCTCTGTGATTTCGCTTCCGTTCCTTTCCGTTCCGGCGGCTGTGCCGCCTCGTCCTCCAAAGGAGAGGGGGTCGGGAAAGGATAGGAATGGGATCGGTAATTGATACATCAGTAATTGATTTTTTCTTTACTTGATATATCTTTATTTAATTGCGTTGGTTTTTTCCCAACGCAGGCTTTTTCCTGCGTTGGATTATCCAACATTGGATTTTCCAACGAAGGTGAATCCGGCACAGGCTGGGGCTGTTCATAGATCACATAGTCCGCGCCGCGCAAGCGTCCTTGGCTATCGCGCTCACGGGATCGGACGATGTACCCGGCCTGTTCCAGCTCCCGGATCGCGGCCCGGATCGCGTCGATCTGCTCCCGGTTGATAAGGGATAAGCCTTTGAGCGTATAGTCCCAATCTTCCGGCAGGGAGAGCATTTGCGATAACAGGCCCTTGGCTTTCAGGGATAAGTCCTTGTTCCGCAGGTGGTGATTGGACATCACCGTGTAGCCCTTTGTTACGCTCTACACGAAATACTGCCATGTTCTCAACTCCTTTCACTCGAAATGTCACCGCGTCGTAGGCGGTCAGCTTGCCCGGCTGGTAGGGACATTCCGCATAGACGCAGAATTGATATTTCCAGTGCGGGCGATAAAAGCGGCAGGTGCCGCAGTCCTCCGGCGTGACCGCCTCGCCGCTGTCGTAGTGGTCGAAACCGGGCTTGCCCTGCATGAGCTGTTCAAAGGCCCGATCGCTGCCGGAAGTGAAGTACATAGGCCGTCGCCTCCTTTCTGCTTTTGGGCAAAAAGAAAAGCCGCAGACTTTTTTCAAAATCTGCGGCTTGGCCGGGGAACAGAAAAGGGCGCTGTCATGCTTGACAACACCCTGTTTCTGTCTGATTATTCAGTTGTTTTGACCTGCCCCGTTTTCCGCTGCCCTAAAAAAAACATTGATTTTACTGGGTTTTTTCATGTTTTCTTATGGCACCACGGTTAAGGTGTCCTCTTTTTTTTGCTTTTTACACCCGCTGCGCGCAGAAATTGCTTGCCGCAGGCAAGCAATTTCCACACTTGCGGCCTGAGAAGTGTAATTTCCAACGCATATGTCGTTGGGAATTACGATTAAAATTATTTCGCGCCTATAGGCGCGAAACTCTGCGAAGCTTTTTGCCGAGTTAGTGTCGGTGACATGCGTTTTGACAAAATTTACGTCTGGTTTCTTGTTGCTTCGTGCACATACTAATGCTTGGGTATCGCGGGAGATGAACGTAAGGAGAAATGCAGCAATGAAGCAGACCCTTGCCATGCTTTTTGTGACGGCGCTGCTGCTCTTCTCGCTCGCGGGCTGCGGGGAGAAGAAGGACAGCAACACCGCCAACGGCCCGTCGACCGGTACGACCGACAACGGCGCGGCGGACAGCGGCAAAAAAAAGGATAACATGCCGGGCGACGACATGAGCGGCGAAAACAAAAAAGACGACAGCGTGACCGGCGACGGCATGATGGGCGACGACATGGACGGCGACGGAGAGAATACGACGCGCAGCGTCGACCGCCGCAATGCCGCCGCGAGCGCCAGCGACCGCAGCCGCTATTTTGGCAGCGACAAGACCATCACGCACGAAAACGGCAACCTCTACGGTAAGACCTATCTGAACCCCGAGACGGAAAAGAGCGCAAACGCGCAGCTGCGCAGCAACGGACGCAGTTTGACAGGCACAAATATCAATGGAATCTCGAACGATGTGCGTTACCGGCAGATGCTGTCGAACGGCCGCGTGCACGACACGGACGGCTTCTTGTTCGACGGCGAAAATACGCACTACAACACCTTAAAGTGAAGAAAGCGGGAGCGGCATGCTCCCGCTTAGCTTTTGCCGTATTGACGAACCGCATTCACCTGGATATAATGAAATACAACAGAAAGGAAGTGCCGCCCTATGGATCGTGAGCTCCGCGTTGTTCTCTCCGCCCGTGTGTTTTCCGACCAGAAATGCTTTGGCCCAGGCGTGTCCCAGCTTTTGAAGCGCGTAGACGAGCTGCATTCGCTGCGCGCGGCGGCGCTGTCGATGTCCATGGCCTATTCCAAGGCGTGGACGGTCGTCCGCAATGCCGAGGACGGGCTGGGCTTCCATCTTTTGACCTCCACGGCGGGCGGCAAGCACGGCGGCGGCGCGGTACTGACGGACGAGGCGCGGCAGATGCTCACCGCCTACGATGAATACTGCGAGAAGCTGCGCGCCTACGGCGAGAAGCTCTTTGAAGAGACCTTTGCCTTTTACGATGACATTCCCAAGCAGGAAGTGCATAAAAAGGAGGAACGATATGCTCGGTAAGCTTTTGCGTCTGCGGACACGAAATGAAGCCTCAGGGAAGCAGACCCTCGAGATGAACGGCTCAAGCCCGGTTCCGAATCTCTGGACCGATCATGTCGAGGTGGATATGTACATCTGCTCGTGGTGCGGCCGCATGGCATTCTTTGAGCCGGAGGACGTGCGCGAAAAGCGCTTTCGGGGATGCCTGCGAGGAAATGACGATGGACGAGTTGCGTGCGATCGTTTACGATGCCAATCCGATATGCTGCGCGCTGTTGCGCGCGAGCGCATTGAAGAGCTGGAGTCGATCGAGCGTTACAAGGTGGAGCAGAAGCAAAAAGAGGAGGAAAGGCGTGCAAAGCGCAAAAAACTCTTTTCGGGCATTCTCGGCAGAGACGAGGACGACGGCAAGCCGCCCAAAAACCGCCCGCCGGAGTTTTGATGAATTTATTGTAAAAGTGCGCACACTGTGCACACTTTTTGCTTGACAAACGCGCGCGGCGGGTGTACACTCCCATCATCAAAATGGCTTGGATAGGGAAGAAACCGGAGTTCGCCGCCAAGAGAGGGACGCATTTGGTGCAAGCGTCCTGCGTGCAGAGCCGGCAGTACCACCCTTGAGCCGTCCGCGAAACAAGCGGGACGGGATCGCCCGTTACAGCGGACACAAGCGGCGCAGAATGCGCAAGCAGGGTGGAACCGTGGAGTATTTCGATGCTTCACCCCTGATAGACATCGGGGGTGGAGCTTTTTTGCACCCTCAAGTGAAAATGGAGGTAAATAACATGTCTGAAGAAGTCAAGATCAGCGAAGAGAACCAGTTTTCGTTTGAAAATCCTGAGTACCGCAAGACCTATTGGCACACCTGCTCCCATGTGCTGGCGCAGGCCGTCAAGCGCCTCTGGCCCGAGGTGAAGCTCGCCATCGGCCCGAGCATCGACAACGGTTTCTACTACGATATGCTCGCCCCGTTCTCCTTCACGCCGGAGAATTTGGCTGAGATCGAAGCCGAGATGCGCAAGATCTGCAAGGAGAAGCTCAAGCTCGAGCGGTTTGAGCTCCCGCGCGCCGAGGCCATCAAGTTTATGGAAGAAAAGGAAGAGCCGTTCAAGGTCGAGCTTATCAACGACCTGCCCGAGGATTCCGTCATCAGCTTCTACCGTCAGGGCGAGTTCACCGACCTCTGCGCCGGTCCCCGCACCTCGACTCCACCGGCCGCATCAAGGGCAACGGCATCAAGCTGACCGCCTGCAACGCCGCCTACTGGCGCGGCGACTCGAACCGCGAGACCCTCCAGCGCATCTACGGTGTCGCTTTCCCGAAGAAGGAAGAGCTGGATGCCTACCTCAAAGAACGCGAGGAGCCGTCAAGCGCGACCACAACAAGCTCGGCCGCGAGCTCGAGTATTTCACCACGGTGGACGGCATCGGTCAGGGCCTGCCGGTGCTTCTGCCCAAGGGCGCGCGCGTCGTGCAGGTGCTCCAGCGCTGGGTCGAGGATACCGAGCAGAAGCGCGGCTATCTTCTCACCAAGACCCCGCTGATGGCCAAGCGCGACCTTTACAAGATCTCCGGCCACTGGGATCACTATCTCGACGGCATGTTCATCCTCGGCGACCCGTATGACGAGACGAAGGAGTGCTTCGCCCTGCGCCCGATGACCTGCCCGTTCCAATATCAGGTCTACCTGAACCGCGCCAGCGCTCCTACCGCGACCTGCCGATGCGCCTGGGCGAGACCTCGACGCTGTTCCGCAACGAGGATTCCGGCGAGATGCACGGCCTCATCCGCGTGCGTCAGTTCACGATCTCCGAAGGCCACCTCGTCCTGCGTCCCGACCTGCTCGAAGAGGAGTTCAAGGGCTGCCTCGACCTTGCCAAGTACTGCCTCGGCACCGTCGGCCTTCTTGACAAGTGCACGTTCCGCTTCTCCCAGTGGGATCCCGCGAACCCGAACAACAAGTACGAGGGCACGAAGGAGCAGTGGGATCACGCCCAGAGCGTGATGGAGCGCATCCTCAAGACCTCGACGTCGACTACACCGTCGGCATCGACGAGGCTGCATTCTACGGCCCGAAGCTCGACATCCAGTATAAGAACGTCTACGGCAAGGAAGACACCCTCGTCACCATCCAGATCGACATGTTGCTCGCCGAGCGCTTCGGCATGTACTACATCGACGAAAACGGCGAGAAGAAGCTGCCGTACATCATCCACCGCACGTCTCTCGGCTGCTATGAGCGCACGCTCGCCTACCTCATCGAGGAGTATGCGGCGCGCTGCCGACGTGGATGGCGCCCGAGCAGGTGCGCTTCCTGCCCGTCACCGATCGCGCCGCCGACTACTGCGCCGAGCAGGCCAAGAAGCTCGAAGACATGGGCTTCCGCGTCGAGGTCGACTACCGCAACGAGAAGATCGGCCGCAAGATCCGCGACGCGCAGATGGAGAAAGGTTCCCTACATGCTCGTCGTCGGCGACCGCGACATGGAGAACGGCACCGTTTCCCCGCGCCACCGCGCGGACGGCGACCTCGGCGCGATGAGCATGGACGAGTTCTCCGCGCTTCTCAAGCAGGTCGTGGACAACAAGGAAAAGAGTAAATAACACACGGATTTTGCATAATCAGTATGTGAGACCTTCATGCGATCAGGGCGGCGCTTTGCCGCCCTGATTTTATATACCTAAAGAAAAAATTGAAAACCTGATAAATGTTTAACGAAATAATCGGTCGAATGATGACGGAATTCAACGATAATTTGGCGAAATATCCAAAAAAGTAAAAACGTCTTGCAATAGACCTGTCATTCAGCTATAATGAGACTGCCTGAAAGAGGCAAGTAAATTTCGGAATTCAACGCTTCTCCAACGTAGGTGCTCCAGAAGCGCCCCCACGCGGCGGGCATGTGCCGGTGAAGCGGTGAATGCCGGAAGAATCAAAAAGGAGATTGCGTATGAAAAAGTTTTTAGCTCTGATCCTCTCTCGCGATGGTCTTCGAGCTGGTCGCCTGCGGCGGTGAGAAGACGGATGACAGCCAGAACACCGACGGCGATTCCAGCTCCCCCGTTGCGATCACTCTGGCGACCGGCGGTACCTCCGGTACCTACTACGCTGTCGGCGGCGTTCTCAAGACCGTCCTCGACTCCAAGCTGACCCTTTCCACCCTCAATGTTGAGTCCACCGGCGCTTCCGTCGCGAACGTCAACATGATCACCGACGGCGAGGCTCAGATGGCCATTCTGCAGTCCGACGTTATCAACTACGCGCACGAGGGCACCGGCCAGTTCGAGGGTGCTCCCGAAGATAACGCGCTTTGGGTCGCCGGTATCTACAACGAGACCGTTCAGATCCTTGCCAAGCCCGGCATCAACACCGTTGCCGACCTCAAGGGCAAGACCGTCTGCGTCGGTGACGTTGGTTCCGGTACCGAGATCAACGCCTGGCAGGTGCTCGGCGCTGCGGGTCTGACCAAGGACGACGTCAATGCGGTGAACGGCTCCTTCCAGGATGGCGTTGACCAGCTCAAGGACGGCAAGATCGATGCCGCCTTCACCGTCGCCGGTGCTCCCACGACCGCTATCGTCGACTACGCCACCACCAACACCCTCAACCTCGTCTCCCTCACTGACGAAGAGCTCGCCGCCATTCAGGAGGCCTATCCGTTCCTGATCCGTGACGACCTGCCCTCCACCACCTATACCGGCATGACCGGCGATGTCGTCTGCGTCGCCATTCAGGCTACTCTCGTTGCTTCCAAGGATCTGAGCGAGGATGTCGTTTATGAGTTCGTCAAGGCCATGTTCGACAACAAGGACGCTCTGACCGAAGGCCACGCCAAGTTCGGCTTCCTCGATCCCGAGACTGCCTCCGCTGGTGCTACCGTCACCATGCATCCCGGTGCTGAGAAGTACTACAAGGAAATCGGCGTCCTGTAAGCAGGATCGCTACCGTGTATTGACGTGAATTCTCATCTGCGGAAATACATAATTGCGGCCGCTGCAATAATAACGATTATTGCAGCGGCCGCCGTGCTTCTTCCTCGCTCCGGCTACTATCTGACCCTGCGCAACCGCGACACCGGCGAGGTCTACGCCCGGTACAAAATGGGCGAGGGAGACCGCTTTTCCGTGACCTTTATCCATTCCGTGAACAAATACCCCCTGACCGATACCTACGAGATCGAAAACAAAACGATCTATGTGGAGGAGACGACCTATTGCTCGCTTTGGCGCAGGCGTGCAGACGGAGCTCAACCCCGGCGAAACGCTTGACAAGGTCTATGTGGACCGCCCCGATTATAAGGGCTGGGCAATGGTCATCCGAAACATCCATCAGGACAGGACAAACGTCGGCTACATTGTCGGTACGGTCTCTGACCATGTACTCAATGTAAACGGCGAGGATGTCAGTCTGCGTGATTTGTGTGGAAAAAACGCGCCTGTGCGTTTTAATTACGAATTCTGGCTCGTCTGAGCGCACGGACGCTCTCAAATAGAATTAGGAGGAAATTGCATCATGGCTGAAAACGAAAAAGCTCAACAATGTTGCAGTCGACAACGACGTCGGCACCATGGAAGACGTCGATGCGATCATGAAAAAGTACGACCGTGAGTCGAACACGCGCGTCTGGGAGGGGACTCCCCGCAAGATTCTGCGTGTCCTTACGGCACTGTTCGGCATTTTCCTGATCGTGATGAACATGTGGATCAAGATGGACGAGCGTGCGCGCCGTCCGCTCTTCCTCGGCTTGGTCATCATTCTCGTGTTTATCTACTACCCCATCAAGAAGGGCTCTCAGAAGGTCAACTACATGCCTTGGTACGATATCGTCATGGCGGCAGTCGGCGCGTTCTGTTTCTTCTTCTACCCCTTAAATCTTGAAAAAATCGTGTCTGCCGGTACGCGAATCCAGAAGGCCTTTGTCGTGCAGATCGGCAGCATTTCCATCCCCCTTCTGATCGTTTTTGCAATCATCGGCACTTTGATCCTCGTCGAGTGCTGCCGCCGCGTGGTCGGTATGCCGATCATCTGCGTAGCGACGGTGTTCGTGCTCTACGCCTTCTTCGGTGCGGGCAAGGACTTAAAGACCGTCATGTATAACCTCTTCTACACCACGACCGGTATCCTCGGCACCCCGATCGGCGTCTGCTCGACCTACATCGCGCTGTTCGTCATCTTCGGCGCCTTCCTGGAGGCCACGGGTGTCGCAAACTTCTTCATCGACTGCGCGAACGCGCTGGTCGGTTGGGCTTCCGGCGGTCCTGCAAAGGTCGCGGTCGTTTCCTCCGCTCTGTGCGGCATGGTCTCCGGTTCCTCCGTCGGTAACACCGTTACCACCGGTTCCGTCACCATCCCGATGATGAAGAAGACCGGTTATCCCCCGGAGTTTGCCGGCGCGGTCGAGGCTGCATCTTCCACCGGCGGTCAGATCATGCCCCCGATCATGGGCGCTGCGGCGTTCCTGATGGCGGAAATGGTCGGCGTTCCCTATGCAAAAGATCATCGTGCGTGCGATCCTGCCCGCGTTCCTGTACTTCCTCGGCATCTTCCTCGGCGTGCACTTCAAGGCCAAGAAGCTCGGTCTGAAGGGCCTGCCCCGCGAGGAGCTTCCCAAGTGGAAGGTCCTGCTGCCGATGATCTACCTCATCCTCCCGCTGGTCGTTCTGGTCTACATGATCATGATCGGCTTCACGATGGCCACCGCCGCCGTGTATGCAACGCTGTACTGCGTGGTCGTTTCGATGATCAGCCGTGAAGAGGGCAAGAAGAAGCTCATCATGGCGGTTCCCCCCTGATCCCGCTTCTGTTCATGACGCTGATGAGCCGCAGCTTCCAGCCCGGCACTTTCATGGGCGAGAACGGCAGCACGCTCTGCCTTTGCCATCGCCTTCGCGCTGCTGGTTATCAACTACGCCATCAGCAAGCCCAACGTCAAGAGCCTGCCCACCATCATCGACGCGTTTGAAAACGGCGGCAAGAACTGCCTGAGCGTCGGTATTGCCTGCGGTATGGCTGGTATCATCGCCGGCGTCGTCACCATGACCGGTCTCGGCCAGTGCTCATCGGCGCGATCGTCGGTCTGTCCAACGGTCACCTGATCATCGCTCTCGTGCTGACGATGCTCTGCTGCATCGTGCTCGGCATGGGCGTTCCCACCACCGCGAACTACATCATCATGGCCACCACCTGCGCGCCGATCGCGCTTGCTCCGGCATGGGTCTCAACCTGATGGCTGCCCATGTTCTGCTTCTACTTCGGTATCGTCGCAGACATCACCCCGCCGTTGCGCTGGCTGCCTACGCCGGTTCCGCCATCGCCAAAGGCTCCCCCCGATGAAGACCGCCTCGGAACGCGACCCGTCTCGCAATCGCGGCGTTCATCATCCCCCTACATCTTTGCTTACAATAACGCCCTGATCTTCGTTGGCAACGACGTCAAGTTCCTGAGCGTTGCCTCCATCGTCATCTCCGCGACCCTCGGTATGGCGTCTATCGCCTCCGGCCTGATGGGATACCTGATCCGCGATATGAAGTGGATCAGCCGCATCGCGCTGGTCGCCGGCGACCTGCTGATGGTCATCCCCGGCACGGTCACCGACCTTGCGGGTCTTGCGGTGCTGGTCGTCGTCCTCGTTCTCCAGCGTATCGAGAACAAGAAGGACAAGGCGGCTGCGTCCGTGTAACGCAAAGCATCCTGCTAATGAAAAAGAGACCGCTTCGGCGGTCTCTTTTTGCATGTGCGCCGCTTTTCAAGCATAGACTGGAAACGACGGGAGGTTTTGCACATGCCCAGAATTTATTTGAGTCCCTCCACGCAGGATTGGAACCCGTATGTCGACGGCAGTGGCAGCGAGGAATACTGGATGAATCTGCTGGCCGACACGCTCGAGCCGTACCTTTACGCAAACACCATCTCCTTTGTGCGCAACACGCCGGAGATGACCGCGGCCTCGTCCATCGCGCAGGCGAACAGCCTCGGAGGCTTTGACTTTACCTTGCCCTGCACTCCAACGCCCGGGGAGGGGCAGGCGGGGAAACTGGCGGCATCATCGTCTTTTACTATCCCACGAGCAGCGACGGAAAGCGAGCTGCCGAGTTTTCGCCGCGCAGCTGCGCATGGTCTACCCGCTGCCTGCAAAGGTGACGACGCAGGCGACCACAACGCTCTCGGCGAGTGCGGCGGCCCAGATACCCTGCGAATCTCATCGAGCTCGGCTATCACGACAATTACGACGATGCGCGCTGGATCGAAAATAACTCGATGCCGCGGCGCAGGCCATCGCGCGGGGACTGACAGAGTATTTCGGCTTGCCGTTTCTCTACCCGCAGCTTGTGCGCACCGGCGTCGTCACGACGGAGGGATCGGCGCTGCGCCTACGAAGCTATCCCGGGCATCGACGGGGAAGTGGTCGGCAGCATCCCGAACGGCGAGAGCGTGCAGGTCTACGGGAGCTATCAGGGCTGGTACTCCGTGGGCTACAACGACCAGCTCGGCTACGCGGCGCAGGCCTACATCGCGGTGTGATCTTCGCCCGTTTCCGATATTTTCCGGGCGCGACTTTTCCTTGACAGCTGGTTATAAAAAGTTTACAATGTTTTTTGATTTATGGAGGGGAGAGAAGGGGAATCTCCCGTTTATGATTCAAAAACCCAACGATAGATCAATCGCATCGATCAAAAAACAGCACACAGGGGAGGAATCGCATGATCAGCTATCTCTACGCTGCGCTTATCGCGGTGGGGACGCTCGTCATTGGCACTCTTCTTGGTATTTGATTCGCAAGAGAGCCGCTAAACGCGCCGAGGAGAAGATCTCCAACGCCGATGAAGAGGCGCTTCGTATTGTCAACGAAGCGATCAAGAGCGCTGAAAACAAGAAACGCGAAGTCATGTTGGAGGCAAAGGAAGATATCCTGCGCCCAGAAACGAATACGAGAAGGAAGTCAAGGAACGCCGCGCCGAGCAGCAGAAGCAGGAGCGCCGGCTCCAGCAGAAGGAGGAGAACCTCGACCGCAAGACCGACGCGCTGGAAAAGCGCGAGGAGCCTCAACCAGAAGCATGCCGCTCTGGACAAGGAAAACGAAGAAATCAAGATCATCAAGCGCAGCCAGACCGAAATGCTCGAACGTATTTCCGGTTTTACCGCCGAAGACGCCAAGAAGTACCTGATCGAGCAGGTCGAGAGCGAAGTGACGCACGAGACCGCGCTCAAGATCAAGGAGCTGGAGCAGCGCGCCAAGGACGAGGCCGATTCCCGCGCCCGCGAGATCGTCGCCTCTGCCATCCAGCGCTGCGCTGCCGACCATGTTGCCGAGATCACCGTCAGTGTGGTGCCCCTGCCCAATGACGAGATGAAAGGCCGCATCATCGGCCGCGAAGGCCGCAACATCCGCACGATCGAAACGCTCACGGGCGTCGACCTCATCATCGACGACACGCCCGGAGGCAATCACCGTCTCGTGCTTCGAGCCCGTGCGCGCGAAGTTGCGCGCCTGGCGCTCGAAAAAAAGCTCATCGCCGACGGTCGCATCCATCCCACGCAATATTGAAGAGATGGTCAACAAGGCCCGCCGCGAGGTGGACGCCATCATCAAGTCCGGAGGGTGAGCGCGCCGTGCTGGAGACCGGCATCCGCGGCCTGCACCCCGAGCTTGTGAAGATGCTCGGCCGCCTGCATTACCGCACGAGCTACGGCCAGAACACGTCCTGCAGCACTCCATCGAGGTCTCGCACCTTGCTGGCATGATGGCCGCCGAGCTGGGCGCGGATGTTTACGCCGCCAAGCGCGCAGGCCTGCTGCACGATATCGGCAAGGCCGTCGACCACGAGATGGAGGGTACGCACGTCGCCCTCGGCGTCGAATTTTTGCGCAAGTACCACGAAAAGGACGACATCATCCATGCCGTGCAGGCGCACCACAACGACGTGGAGCCGCAGACCATCGTTGCCTGCCTCGTGCAGGCGGCGGATGCGATCTCTGCCGCCCGTCCCGGCGCCCGCCGCGAGAATCTGGAGAACTACATCAAGCGCCTCGAGCAGCTTGAGGAGATCACCGGCAGCTATCCCGGCGTCGACAAGGCCTATGCCATTCAGGCCGGCCGCGAGGTGCGCGTGATGGTCAAGCCCGACCAGGTCAGCGAGGACCAGATGGTCATTCTGGCGCGCGAGCTTGCCAAAAAGATCGAGGAAGAGATGGAATATCCCGGCCAGATCAAGGTGCACGTCCTGCGCGAGACGACCGCCATCGAATACGCGAAATAAGAAAAAGGCTCCGCTTTTGCGGGGCCTTTTTTCATGCCTTTCTTGCGTTTTGTCCCGCGCCTTGCTATACTGGGGAAAACGCAAAGCGGAGGAACGCCATGCTCTACAATATTCTGGCCATCGGCGATGTGGTGGGCGGCTGCGGTGTCAGCTGCCTCGAGCACCATCTGCGCGCCGTGAAAAAACTCAAGAACATCCACTTCACCGTGGTCAACGGCGAGAATGCCGCGATGGTCGGCCTGACGCCGAACGACGCCGAGCGCATCTTCTCCGCGGGAGCGGACGTCATCACGCTTGGCAACCACACATTCGGCAAGGTGCAGATATCCGACTATCTTGACGACTGCCCCTACATCCTGCGCCCGCACAACCTCGGCGCGCGCGTGCCGGGGAGGGGCTACGGCGTTTTTCGACTGCGGGCGCGCCCGCATCGCGGTGATGAACCTCATCGGCCGCTGCGACCTCGCGTTCCATGCGGACAATCCGTTCAAAACGGCGGACGGGCTGCTCAAAAGCGGCGAAAAGCCGACGTTCACGCTGCTTGACTTCCACGCCGGGCGACGAGCGAAAAAGCTCGCCATGGCCTATTACCTCGATGGTCGCGTCAGCGCATCTGGGGCACGCACACCCATGTGCCGACCGCCGACGAGGAGGTGTTCCCCAAGGGACGGGCTATCTCACCGACCTCGGCATGACCGGGGCGGTGCGCAGCGTGCTCGGTATCAAGCCCGAGCAGTCGGTCGAGACGTTTCTTGGCGGTCTCCCGGGCCGCTACCGCGAGCCGGAGAAGAGCGCCCGGCAAGATGCAGGGAGCGATTTTTACACTGGATGACGCGACGGGGCTCTGCGTGAGCGTCGAGCGCGTCGATGTGCGCTGAAAAAGCGCAAAATAGAAAGGAACAACGCAAATGTCCATCGAAAAAGTGAGAGCCTATTTTTTTGAACACTTCGGCATCGCCGACCGCATCCGCGAGTTCGACGTGTCGAGCGCGACGGTCGAGCTGGCCGCCGTCGCTGTCGGCGTGGAGGGCGCGCGCATCGCGAAGTCCATGAGCTTCAAGCTCGCGGACGACGAGCCCATCATCATCGTGACGGCGGGAGACAGGAAGATCGACAACGCCAAGTACAAGGCATATTTCCATGTGAAGGCGAAGATGCTGACCTTTGACGAGGCTTGCGCCTTCACCGGCCACGCGCCGGGCGGCGTGTGCTCGTTTGCCCTGCCGGAGAATGTGAAGACCTATCTCGATGTGTCGCTCAAACGCTTCGATACGGTTTTCCCTGCGGCGGGCAGCGCGAACAGCGCCATCGAGATGACCTGCGACGAGCTTGAGAAGTATTCCTCAAACTTTGTCGCCTGGGTCGACGTGTGCAAGGAGAAAGCGCCCGCCCCGCAGGCATGAGAGGAGAGAACACATGAGCGTGAAGATCGTCCACGCGGCGGACTTCCATTTGGACAGCGCGTTCGGCGCGCTGAGCGCCGAGCAGGCGCGCCAGCGCCGCCGCGAGAGCCGCGAGCTGCTGACGAGACTATCGAATTACGTGAATCAGAACGGCGTCGATCTCGTGCTGCTCGCGGGCGACCTGTTCGACAGCGACACGACCTATCGCGAGACGCTGGAAGCGCTCTCTGAGGCGCTGGGCGCAATGCAGGCGCGAGTGTTCATCGCCCCGGCAACCACGACCCGTACAGCGCGAAGTCGCCCCTACGCGACGCTTTCGCCGGAGAACGTGCACGTCTTCACGTCGAAGACGGTCGAGCGCGTGGAGCTGCCGGAGCTTCAGTGCGCCGTGTACGGAGCGGCGTTTACCGCGCCGGTGCAGGATGAGAGCCTGCTTGCGGGCTTCCGCGCACCGGAGGACGATTTCATCCATCTGATGGTGCTGCACGGTGATATCTCCGCCACGGAATCGCGCTACGATCCCCTCACGAAAGGGCAGATCAAGGAGAGCGGGATCGACTATCTTGCGCTCGGCCACACACACCAGTTCGGCGGTTTCCTGCGCGAAGGGCAGACGACCTACGCCTACTCCGGCTGCCCGGAGGGCCGCGGTTTCGACGAGCTGGGCGAAAAGGGCATCCTTACGGGCACGGTGGAGCGCGGGAAGGCCGAACTTTCGTTTGTGCCGTTCGCGCGCAGACGGTATGAGGTCCTGAACGTCGATGTGACGGGAAGATCGGCGGAGGACGCGCTGCGCGCGGCCCTGCCGGATGCGACTGTGCGCGATATTTACCGCATTATTTTCACCGGAGAGACGGATGAGCGTGGGCTTGATCTCAAGTCGATCGAAGAGCAGTTTGCGCCCGACTTCTTCCACTTGGAGCTGCGCGATGAGACGCGCATTGGCGAGGACGTCTGGGCGCGAGCGCAGGAGGATTCGCTGCGCGGCCTGTTCCTGCGTGAGCTGCGCACGAAATTCGATGATGCATCCTCCGGACGACGAGCGCGCGAAGATCAGCCTCGCCGCGCGCTTCGGCCTTGCCGCGCTTGACGGGTGTGATTTGTGAGGAGGAGAACTATGTCGATTTGGTACAGCCGGCGGAAAAAAAGAAGAAAAGTCTCTCTGTGCCCGCGGCGGTGGGAAAGTCTGCATTCTGCTTTGCAGAGCTCCATTATGACGCGCGCGCAGCCTTGCGCACGCCGCGGGAGTCGCGGCGGAGAGAGCGCTCCGCCTTTATCGCAAAATTGACCGAAAAAGATAAGAAAACAACCGAAAAAAGACCGAAAGGAAAGCCCCTTTCGGCCTTTTTGAGAGGATATTAAGTAAGAATTAAGAAACAATCGCTGTTTTTGTTTGAAAACGGCTGATACAATGACCAACATGAGGTGAGAAAATGTACAACATTCTGATTTGTGACGACGAGCAGGACATTGTCAACGCGCTCAAGATCTATCTCTCCGGCGGGGACTACTGCCTGTTTGAGGCGAGCAACGGGCGCGGAGGCTGCTGGAGGTCGTGGAGAAGAACGACATCCATCTGATCCTGATGGACATCATGATGCCCCAGCTCGACGGCATCGCCGCGACGGCGAAGCTGCGCGAAAAAGAGCAACGTGCCCATCATCCTGCTCACGGCCAAGAGCGAGAGCAGCGACAAGGTCCCCGGGCCTGAACATCGGCGCGGATGACTACATCACAAAGCCCTTTGACCCCGTGGAGCTGCTCGCGCGCGTGCGCTCGCAGCTGCGCCGCCGCTATACGCAGCTTGGGGCAAAGAAGGTGGAGGAGCAGGCGAACGTCACACCGTCGGACCCATCGTGCTCGACGAGGAGAAAAAAGCGTGACGGTCGACGGCGACGAGGTCGCGCTCACGCCCATCGAGTTCAACATCCTGCGGCTGCTGATGAAGAACCCGACGCATCTATTCCTCCGCCCAGATCTACGAGCTTGTGTGGAAGGAGGATTCGCTGGGGGCGGAGACGTCGGTGAGCGTGCACATCCGCCACCTGCGGCAAAAATTGGAGATCAACCCCTCCGAGCCGCGCTACCTGAAGGTCGTGTGGGGGCTGGGGTATAAAATGGAGGACAAGAAATGAAGGCTGCGTGGATACGCAATTTCTGGACAAAGACGGTCGCTTTTTTGCTGGCGGCGGCGCTCGTGCCGGTGATCCTCACCTATGTTGTAGGACTTGCCTACTCCTACGGCGGTATGGGTCGGGACTTTTACACGAGCGACCTCTGCCTGTATGCGGTCGGCAAAAAGACGTGGGAGATCTGCGACGACTATATTGCCATGGAAGGCGGAAACTATGATTTCGACAAGATCTACTCCAAGGGAGACAGCTACAGCAACATTCGCTTCCGTGTGACGGACGAGCAGGACAAGGTGGAGTTCAGCAACGTCAGCGACGGTGATACCTTCTGCTACAGCACCGTTTATGTTGACAAGACCTTTGATGTCTACCTTGTGAAGGGCCTTCCCGCGCAGGATGATATCTACTGGGCAAAGGTTTTTTACGACAAGGCAGAAAACTGGGGGCAGAACGCCCTGGAGATGCTCATCCTCTTTGGCGCGATGGAGCTGTTCCTGCTCATCTTCCTCGCCCGCACGGCGGCGCGGCGCGAGGACGGCGAGCTGCAGGGCGGCTGGCAGGAAAAAATCCCCTTCGACCTCTATCTTCTCGTTGACGGCACGATCATTGCGCTGCTGTGCGTGGCGGTGGAGGAGGTCTACTCCTATGTGAGCTTCTATACCCCGCCCTACGATGTGCTGCTGCTGGCGATAAGCTTTGCGCTGGCGGTGCTCGTCTTTGCCGCGTGGGTGACATTCTGTGCGCGCGTCAAGGTGGGCAGACTGTGGAAGGGAACGATTATCTACAAGCTCCTGCGCCTGTGCTGGAAGATCGTCAAGTGGTGCTGGAGAGTGCTCTGCGCCTTCTGTCGCGGCGTTGTGGGTTTGCTGCACGCCATCCCGCTCGTCTGGCGCACGGCGGTGGGCTGCTTTGTGGTCAGCATGATGCTCGGTATATTTGCGGCAAATCGCGCGGGAGGGGCGATGCTGCTAACGATGCTTGTGCTGTCCGTCGCCGCGTGCCTCTTCTCGCTCCAGCTTCGAAAGCTCCAGAAGGAGGGCGAAGCCCTCGCCGCCGGCAATCTTGACGCGCAGGTGGACACAAAGTGGATGTATTGGGACGTTAAGCGCCACGCCGAGAACTTGAATTCCATCGGCGACGGCATGGCTGCGGCCATCGACAAGCAGCTCAAGAGCGAGCGGCTCAAAACGGAACTTATCACAAACGTTTCGCACGACATCAAGACGCCGCTCACGAGCATCATCAACTACGTTGATCTTTTGCAGCATGAGCACACTCCCGAACAGGAGGAAGAATACCTCGCCGTCCTCAAGCGGCAGGCGTTCAAGCTCAAAAAGCTCACCGAGGACTTGGTCGAGGCCAGCAAGGCCACGACGGGCAACCTGCCCGTGAACGCCGTGCGGTGCAGCATGAACGAGCTTCTATCGCAGGTCGAGGGCGAGTACGGCGACAAGCTGAGCGCGGCGGACCTGACGCTCGTGAGCGTGATGCCGGACAAGGAGCTCTTCTGCAATGTGGACGGCGCGTTGATGTGGCGCGTGATCGACAATCTGCTCTCGAACATCTGCAAATACGCGCAGAATGGCACGCGCGTTTATCTGACGCTTGAAAAGACCGGCGGCGACGCGGTCGTGACCTTCAAGAACACCTCGCGCGCGGCGCTGAACATTCCCGCCGAGGAATTGATGGAGCGCTTTGTGCGCGGCGACAGCTCGCGCTCGACCGAGGGCAACGGCCTGGGTCTTTCCATCGCGCAGAGCCTCACGGAATTGCAGGGCGGCAAAATGTCGCTCGCCATCGACGGCGACCTCTTCAAGGCCATCCTCCGGTTCCCGACGGTGGCGTGAGAAAAATACAGAAAGGTGCGGAAAGGCGTTGCCGTTCCGCACCTTTTCCGCGCCTGTGCTTGACAATTCGGCGCAAAAACAATACAATAACAGTTCAGAACTCTATCCTGAAACTGAGGGAGAACATAAACATGGCAAAAGATAAAAAAAGGTAGAACAGATCACGAATCTGGAGGACGATTTTGCCCAATGGTATACCGACATCTGCCGCAAGGTGGAGCTTGTTGAGTACGCCAGCGTCAAGGGCTTCACCATCCTGCGCCCCTATGGCTTCGCCATCTGGGAGAACATGCAGCGCCTGATGGACGCCGAGTTCAAAAAGACCGGACACGAGAATGTGGCGATGCCCGTTCTGATCCCTGAGAGCCTGCTCAAAAAGGAAGGTGAGCTGGTCAATGGATTCGCTCCCGAGGTCGCATGGGTGACGATGGGCGGCAGCGATAAGCTTGAAGAGCGCCTTGCCTTTCCGCCCCACGTCCGAGACGATGTTCTGCGACCACTGGTCCCGCGTATTGCAGACCTACCGCCAGCTGCCGATGCTCTACAACCAGGTGGTGCTCCGTCATCCGCTGGGAGAAGACCACCCGCCCGTTCCTGCGTTCGCGCGAGTTCTGGTGGCAGGAGGGCCACACCATCCACGAGACCGCCGAGGAGGCGCAGGCCGAGACGATGCAGCAGCTCAACTGCTATGCCGACTTCTTCCGCCACGTGCTCGCCATCCCCGTCGTTCCCGGCCGCAAGACCGAGAAGGAGAAGTTCGCGGGCGCCGAGGCGACCTATACCGTCGAGTGCATGATGAAGGACCGCAAGGCGCTTCAGGGCGCGACGAGTCACTACTTCGGCGACAGGTTCTCCCGCGCCTACGATGTGACCTTCGCCGGCCGCGACAACAAGCTCCAGTACCCGTTCCAGACCTCCTGGGGCTCCACCACGCGCATGATCGGCGCGGTCATCATGACCCACGGCGACAACAACGGCCTTGTCCTGCCCCCGCGCATCGCGCCCACGCAGGTCGTCATCGTGCCCATCGCCGCGCATAAGAATCCCGAGGTGCTCGAGACAGCCAAGAGCGTGATGGCGGACCTCATCGCCGCCGACGTCCGCGTCAAGCTGGACGACACCGATCAGTCCATGGGCTGGAAGTGCGCCGAGTACGAAATGCGCGGTGTGCCCATCCGCCCGAGCTCGGTCCCCGCGACCTGACCGAGGGCAACTGCTGCATCGTCCGCCGCGACAACGGGGAAAAGGTCACGGCCAAGATCGAGGGGATCGTTGACGAGATCAAGGCGCTGCTTGACGCCATCCATGACAACATGTACACCGTGGCGGAAAAAGAACCTTGAGGACAACACGTTCGACTTAAAGACCATCGACGAGGTCAAGGAGATGGCCGCGGGCCGCGGCGGCTTCGCTCGCACCAAGTGGTGCGGCAGCCTCGAGGGTGAGCTCAAGATGAAGGAACAGGCGGGCGTTTCCTCCCGCTGCATGCCCCTCAAGCAGAGCGGCACGACGGGCAGGTGCGTCTGCTGCGGAAAGGAGTGCACTACTGATACTTTATTGGGGCGTTGCCTATTAAGTATCAGCTTTCCATCGAATGATATAGTTCCCTGCGCGTCGCAGGGGAACGGCAAAGGGGGGCATTCTCTTTCACAAAAGAGAATGGCCCCCTTTAGATCCCCCAAGAGAAAGGCTTGGATTGGCAGTCTCAGGGTTGAATGACCTTTATGCTTGCTCCGGAATGGGAATGTCTGCGCGCGGCGTCGCCGCGTTAGCATTGCTATACGATTTGACTTGCTCCTACTATCCGCTGTTGCGCAGCCGTTGGCGGCTCTGCTGCCTTACGGATGCGGCACACCCCTTGCGGGTGTCGCTCTGCCAATCTTGCGCAGGTGCAGTCTAATTTCCGTCTACTGATGGTGCCAATCAATGCGGCGAGCGCAGCAAAGCCGCATTCGGCACGCAGTCTGCCGCCGAGCAAACGTCACACGCGCCTCACGATAGTAAGGCGCGGTTGATATCGGCCACGACTCGCAGAAGATTCATGGCGAAGCCATGGTACACCGCACTTACATTGCGCAGCGCGTGCAGCTCTTCAAGCCCCAGACCGGCAATGTCGGGGGCGGGGGGAGCTCCCCCTCGCGTTCTTTTCAAGGGGGGCCATTCTCACGTGAGAAATGGCCCCTTTATTCACGCAGCCCTTGGCTGCAATATTCTTCCCCTTAAAAGGGAAATTTTCCCAAAAATCAAATGAGATTCTTTTTCAGAATCAGCATCAAACAAATGCACCAGTTTGGCATCAAACCCAAACTTCACCGCCGTATGCCGCGCATACGCCATCGGATCAATATTCGCGGTGGGAATGACCGCCACAACATCCTGCCCGTTTGCGGCAAGGTGCAGATGCAGCTCGCTGCCCATCAGCTCGCTGACGTCGACCTCGGCAGGGATGCCGCTCTCGCCGAGCGAGATATGCACAGGGCGCACGCCCGCGGTGACGCTGCGGCTCTCGACGCCTGCGGCGGCGAGCTTTTGCGCTCTGCTCCGCGGTAAGCGTGACGGTCTCGCCCATGACGGTGAGCGTATAGCTGTCGGCGGTCTTCGTGAGCTGGCAGTTTTCAAAGAAGTTCATCTGCGGCGTGCCGATGAAGCCCGCAACGAAAAGGTTTGCCGGGTGGTTGAAGACCTCCTGCGGCGTGCCGACCTGCTGAATGTGACCGTCCTTCATGATGACGATGCGGTCGCCGAGGGTCATCGCCTCGATCTGATCGTGCGTGACGTAAATGAACGTGGTGTCGATCTTCTCGCGCAGTTTGATGATCTCCGCACGCATCTGATTGCGCAGCTTTGCGTCAAGGTTCGAGAGCGGCTCGTCCATCAGCAGCACCTTCGGGCTTCTGACGATGGCGCGGCCGATGGCCACGCGCTGGCGCTGGCCGCCGGAGAGCGCCTTGGCTTGCGATCGAGAAATGGGTGATATCAAGGATCTCTGCCGCCTCGCGCACGCGGCGGTCGATCGTTGGGCATTTTCTTTGAGATGCGTCTTGCCGTCCGCGTCGGTCTCGGCGATCTTCTTGAGCTTGAGCGGGAAGGCGATGTTTTCATAGACGGTCATGTGCGGATAAAAGCGCATAGTTCTGGAAGACCATCGCGATAAATCGCGGTCTTTGGGCGCGACGTCGTTCATCTGCTTGCCGTCGATGAAAGGAAAACTCGCCGCCGCTGATCTCCTCGAGACCGGCGATCATGCGCAGCGTGGTCGACTTGCCGCCCGCTCGGGCCGACGAGCACGATGAACTCCTTTGTCGGCCACGTCGATATTGAAGTCCTGCACGGCGACGACGCCTTCGTCGGTGATCTCCAGATTGTTCTTCTTTTCGACGGCCTCGTCCTTCTTCTTTTTCTTCTTGCTTTCGGTGTTGGGGTAGACCTTTCGGACATTTTTCAGAATGACCTCTGCCATAATCGTGAACCGCAGTCCTGCCGCCCCTCCGCGATGCAGGACCTCGCAGCCGCCTGAGCGCGCCGCTTTACGGCAGGTCTCCACACTGCCGCACCGCCGGTTCGGCGGAAAACGTTCCTCCTTTTGTATTTCCCGCGAGCGGTACGTAAAAGGTGGAGTAGCACAGGCGGGAGGGAATGGAAGTGAGCAAAATTGCCCAAATTCAGTATACGGCAAAGCGCGGCTTTCCACAATGGAAAACCGCGCTTTCATACTGCATTTTGGTAAGATAGATAACAAAAAGAACCGAAATTTATGCCTTTTTACCACGGCGGCGGCGATAGACGACCGCCAGCCGGTCGATGAGCAGATCGTAGACAAAAAAGAGCAGCAGCCCCATCGCTGCCGTCGCCCACAGCAGCCAAGTCGCGCTCTCGGAAAACCCTGCACGACGGCGGGGAGCTTGAAGACAAAATGATGAGCGCGTACATGACGCCCATGCTCACGGCGCAGAGGCCGAGCTTCGCCAGAAGCCGCAGCACTTTGGACGAGATCGCGTCAAGATTCGGCTTCACGAGGGATAATAGCCGAGAACGCAGAAAAGAGCGCCGATTCCTTGTCCGCGCAGAGAAGAAGTCCTAAGACTGCCGCGGCGGCAAAGCAGCTCCATGCGTAGCTTTTTGCGGCATTCCTCGCGCGCGGGCAAAAGCGTAGCCGATGCGAGGATCGGCCAGGCGTAGGTCGAGAGCGGAATGACGCCGCTGAGCCAGAGGAAGGCGACCGCGAGCGCGCGCACGTACGCCGCACAGCGCCAGTTCATGTGTTTTCTTTGCCAAAATTTACTTCACATCGCTTTTACAGATATTCCGGCTCCATCGCGTCGTGGAGCACGGTGGTGATCGCGTCGGAAAAGATGCTGTCGGAGTGCGCGTGCAGGGCGTTGAGCGTCTCCGCCACGGCGGCGACCTTCACTTTGCCGGTGGAGTACACATCCTGATCGAAGATGAAGCGCACTTCCTTTTCTTGTACCTGCTGAACCTGATTGCCGCTGCGGATGTTGCGCTGGACAAAGCCTGGGCCCGCGTGCAGCTTGAGCGCCGCGAGCGCATCGAGCTTGCGCTCGACGTCGACCGAGCACTTGGCGACGCTCGCTTCGTCCACGCCGTCCTCGTCAAGAATGCCGAGATACGGCGGCTGGAGCAGATCGTTCCAGCGGCGGCCCGTGAGGCCAAGCTGCTCGCGCGAAATGGCGTTGACAAAGCGAAGGCCCACGCGGTCAAAGCAGTTGGGACGGTAAATCTTGATAAACTGGCCGAGCGGCTCGTCGAGACGGGCGGCAAAGTCCTCCCAGTGCGTGTAGCGCATGGTGGAAAGGGCGATGAAGTCCTTCGTGAGGCTCAGCTTGTAGCCGCCGTCTTCGGAAATGAACGTGTGGTTGTTGACCGTCCGCGCGGGCGCGCCGTTCACGCCGGGCAGCTTTTCCACCTGGCACTGGTAGCGCGGGAACGCCGCGCGCACGGTCTCCTGAAAGTCGGCGGGCTCGCGCGTGTCGATCGAGAGAATGGTGGGGAAGCGCAGCTGGCAGATGACTTCGATGAGCTGAGATTTGCCGTAGGCGTAGCGGCGGTTATCGGAAGAGATCATAACGTAAATACCTCCGTCATGTTGCATTTGATTATAGATTATAGAGGAAAGAAAAACGATTGTCAAATCAGCGTTCGTGCGCGAAGAAGCGCTGATAAAACTTACCAGCAGAAAAACTGCATATCCGATTTTTTATGAGTCAAACTACCCTTGCGATACCCAAACAGCAAAACTCTTTCAAACAGGTGAAACCAAAAACAATTATAGGAAAAGGAGAAAATCATTATGTCCAGCAAGAACAGCAACAAGCTCAACATCCCCGAGGCCAAGGCCGCTATGAACAAGTTCAAGATGGAAGCCGCCAGCGAGGTCGGCGTCAACCTCAAGCAGGGCTACAACGGCGATCTGACCTCCCGCGAGGCCGGCTCTGTCGGCGGCCAGATGGTTAAGAAGATGATCGAGAGCTACGAGAAGAACCTGTAAAAAAGGCTCTTTCGCAAATCACTGACAAAGGGCGCGGCCAACAGGCCGTGCCCTTTACTGTGGATGGACGAAATGACAGAAGATATCCTGCAAAGCCTTCCGGCACGCTCGCTCCGCGCGGGAATATTTTCCATTCCCGCGCGGAGGAGACAAAAGGGCAGGGGACTTGCCGCCCTTGGTGCTCATTTTGCGCAATTTATTTGCAAAAATACCTTATTGCATTTTCTGTTGATTTGATATAAAATTTCAATAACTGTGCATGTATTACTTCAAACGGAAACATACGCGCGCGGGAAAGCGGCGAACCGCGGCGGGCGGCCTGCCGGAATACGCAGGGAGGTGTCCGTATGCGCGCCATCGAGCACTTTAAAACCATCACGCATCATCGCCATCTGGTGCAGCAATACTGTTTTCGCCTTGGCCTGTACTATCAGGGGTTAACGCATGACCTGAGCAAATACAGCCCCTCGGAATTCTGGCGCGGCGTCAAGTATTATCAGGGCTACCGCAGCCCGAACGACGCTGAGCGGCGCGAAACGGCGTGAGCCTTGCGTGGCTCCACCACAAGGGCGCAACCGCCACCACTTTGAATATTGGATCGACTACTGCATCGGCGAGGACGGCAAGGTCTATATGGGCGGGTGCAAAATGCCGCTCAAATATGTAGCCGAAATGTTCTGCGACCGCATTGCCGCCTGCAAGGTCTACCAGGGCGACAAATATACCGACGCCTCGGCCTACGACTACTACGAAAAGTCGCGCGGCCATATCCTCATCCATCCCGAGACCGGCGAGCTCATCGGCAAGATGCTGCTCGTACTCAAGGAGCAGGGCGAGGACACGGCGTTCGACTATGTGCGCGCTCTTCTGCGCGAGGAAAAGCAATGTCCGACAAAATGAGAAAACTGTCAGAAGATCGCTTGCAATCCTGCATATTTCAGAGTAAACTATTTTCATTATAGAATTTTAACAGAGGACGGACAAGAACCAATGACTCATCCCTACAAGACGCGCGAGGGCGGCGCGACGGTAACGATCTTTGTACCCTACGATTGCCGGAACCACTGCCCGTTTTGCGTGAACAAGCAGGAATACGCCCATGCTGAGGGCTTGAGCGTGGAGGCGATCCTCAAGAGCATCGCCGTGATGGACGAGATCACGCCGCGCTGCGACTTTGTTTTTCACCGGCGGCGAGCCGTTTGCCAACTTAAAAGCGCTCCAGCGCATGCTCGACGCCATCCCCACGACCCACAAGGTCTATATCAACACGACCTTCCCCGTGCAGCCTGGATGCAGCGCGGAGGAGATGATCGCTTTCACCGAGCGCAATCGCGACAAGATCACCTGCATCAACATCTCGCGCCACCTGACGAAGTATGTCGAGGGAGTCGCCCGACGAGGTCGTCGCCCGTATCGCAACGCCCAAGCGTGTGAACTGCGTGCTGTACATGGACTATCCCGCCGACGAGCTTGTGGACTACGCAGAGCGCTGGCGCAAGTACAACATCCCCGTGCAGTTCCGCTACGACTACACCGAGACGACGCCCGAGAACCTCTATCAGGAGGAGGGCGACAAGATTTTGGCAGACCTTAAAAAGCGCTTCACCTACAAGGGCCTCGACGGCTGCCGCATGCGCAACGGCTACCACTTCGACTACAAGGGCCTGCACATGACCTACCATAAGACGCTGCCCTATTCCACCATCGTGGAGACGGGTGACGACGGCGTGACCTACGATATCCTCTATGATATCCTCATCAAGCAGACCGGCGAGATCCATTCCGACTGGACGGGTGTGAAGCTCGACGTGGACGCGTACCGCAAGGTGGTCTACGAGCCCTATGATCTGCGCGTGCGCGAGGGCACGATCGACTTTTGAGAAAGGCGGCAATGCTATGAGCTATCAGGCGGCAGTCATCACCGTGAGCGACCGCGCGTCCGCGGGCGTGTACGAGGACAAGAGCGGCCCCGCTGTGGCCGCGATGCTGAAGGAGGCTGGCTACGAGGTCGTGTACACGTCCATCGTGCCGGACGAACAGGAGAAGATCAGCGAAGAGCTCATCTCCTGCGTGGATGAAAAGCACTGCGACCTTGTCATCACGAGCGGCGGCACGGGCTTATCTCCCCGTGACGTGACGCCCGAGGCGACGCGCGCCGTGCTCGAGCGCGAAATTCCGCGATCCCGCAGGCGATGATCTATTACAGCTTTCAGCAGATCACGCCGCGCGCGATGCTTTCCCGCGCCGTGGCCGGCACGAGAAGAAACAGCCCATCCTGAACCTCCCCGGCTCGGAAAAGGCTGCGCGCGAAAACCTGAGCGCCGTGCTCGGCGCGCTTGACCACGCACTCAAGATGATCGCCGCGGCGGGCATTGAGTAAAAGTATAAAAAGTTCCCCACGTGAACGCGGGAACTTTTTTTATACCTTTGCAGGGGATCATGATTTCAGTGACGAACTTTTCCGTGTCGGGCGTGAAGCCGTAGTCGATGACTGTAATCTCGCGCGAAAATCCGGCGGCGGTGTAGCCTTCCTCGCGGATGAACTGCATCAAGCGACGGTACTGCGCGGGGCGACTCGGCGTGGTGTCCGCGGAAGCGCACGCGCGCAGAGCGAAGCAGGCAGATCAATGACGTCGCCCGTAAAGCGGTCGGCCTCGTCAAGCACGAGGAATTCGCCGTCGTACTGCCCGAAGCTGCCCTCGTTCAAGTGCTCCTGCGATACGCTGAAGCCGACCTTGCCGAGGAAGACCAGCGCCTCGGCCTGCGCGGCGGCAAGGCGGCTCGTGGAGAGCTCGAGCGCGGAGTAGTCCGGCGCGGTCAGCGCCGTGTCGATCCAGAAAAGGCGAAGCGCGGGCGAATGGATGAGCGTGATCTCGCCGAGCGGCGCATGCCGCACATCTTGGAGCTGGCTTTGGCGCGCGTCGAGCTTGCGCTCGATGCGCTTGAGCTCCCTTTTGCTTCGTACGACGGCGGCCTTCTGCGCGCGCAGCTTTCTTCGATCGTCTCCACGTCGCGGTTTTGCAGAAAGTCGGCGATCTCGGTGAGCGGCATGTCCATCGCGCGCAGATACCGGATGGTGTTGAGCGGCTCAAACTGGCGGACGCTGTAATAGCGGTAGTTCGTCGACGGGTCGACGTATTCCGGCGAGACAAAGGCCGAGCGCCAGCAGTGGCGCAGGCTGCTCACGCTGAGATGGAAAAATTTTTGCCATTTCGCCGATGGAGAAAAGCTGGGGAAGAGCCATTTATGATGCCTCCTGCGCACGTTTTTCCCGCCGCGTGAGGATGGCGTGAGCGATCACGCAGACGAGGATGGAGAAAAGCGACCCCGCGGCGTTGGCAAGGCCCATGGGCACCAGCGTCTGCGGGAAGTATTTGACGCAAGGTACGCGCCCGGCACGCGCACGAGCAGGATCGAGAGCGAATTGTGCAGAAACGAGATGCCCGACTTGCCGCAGGCGCAGAAATAACCGCTGAAGCTGAACTGCACGCCGGCAAAGAAGCTGTCCCCAGATGTAGCCGCGCAGGTACTGCCCGCCCGCGGCGGCGACGGCGGCATCGGGTGTGAAGAGGCCGACGAGCGGCTCGGCGACGAACTGGATGAGGATGACGACCGCGATGCCGAACGAGCAGGCGATCATCGCGGCGTAGCGCAGCGTGAGACGCACGCGTTCGGGCTTGCCCGCGCCGATATTCTGCGCGCCGAGCGCCGAGACGGTCGAGAGCATCGACGACGGGATGAGGAAGAGGAAGCCGATGATCTTTTCGACGATGCCGACGGCGGCCGCGTCCGTCAGACCGCGGCGGTTGGCGATGATCGTGATGATGACGAACGAGACCTGAATAAAGCCGTCCTGCAGAGCCACGGGCACGCCGATCTGAAGGAGCTTACCCATGACGGCGCGCTGCGGGCGAAAGTCCGCGCGGCGGACGGAGATGAGCCTGCGCTTCAAGATGACCGCGAGCGAGACGAGGACGCTCACCGCCTGCGAGAGCGTGGTGCCGAGCGCCGCGCCCGCGGGGCCGAGGTGCAGCGTGCCCATGAAGTAGTAGTCGAGCGCGATGTTGACGACGCAGGCCACGGCGATGAAGTACATGGGGCTCTTGCTGTCACCAAGGCCGCGGAAGATCGAGGCGATGATGTTGTACGCCGTGATGAACGGGATGCCGATGAAGCAGACCGTGAGATAGGCGAGCGTGCCCTGCACGGCCTCCTCCGGTGTGGACATGATGGAGACGATACTCCCGCGCAGCGCGAGCAGCAGTGCCGTCAGCGCAAGAGACAGCAGCATGAAGAGCGTGACCGTGTTGCCGATGGCAGAGGCGGTGCGCTTTTTGTCGCCGCCGCCGGCGGCCTGCGCGATGCTGACCGTCGCGCCCATCGCAAGGCCGACGAGCATGACTGTGAGCATGTGCATCACCTGCGAGCCGATGGAGACGGCGGTCGTGCTGGCGACGCCCTCAAACTGGCCGATGATGAAGAGGTCGGCCATGCCGTAGAGCGTCTGCAAAAAGTAAGAGAGCAGATACGGCAGCGAAAAGGACACAACATTGCGAAAGACGCTGCCGGTGGTGAGATCGTTTTGCATCGGAAAGGACTCCTTATCAGAATAGCATGGAGTCATCATAAACTCTATAACAATTGTAGAGTCAAGCGTAGATTTTTCCGCGCGGAAAAAGGTCTCACTTTCCCGGATAGCCCAGTGCGGCGGAAAGCATCTGCCCCGCGGCGACGACCGCGCGCCCGGCGTGCGCGAACTCGTCCGAGTGCACGGAGCGGAACATCCCCAGTACGCTGACGACGTATTTGAGCGCGCCGCCGCCGGTGAACACCGGCGCGGAAATGGAGCGAAGACCGATCTTATACTCACCGTTTTCCACGGCGAAGCCCGCTTCGCGGCAGGCGGGGAGCGATGCGAGCAAAGCACCCGCGTCCGTTTCTGTGTGCGGGGTGTAGGGCGTGAGCGGCACACGGGCAAGGAGAGTCGCCGCCTCGCTCTCACTCATGCAGGCAAGGACGATCTTGCCCTGCGAGGTGCAGTGCAGCGGCAGCCGCGCCCCCGGCGCGGAGACGATGCGAAGGCTGTCGCGCCCCTCGGCCTGGTCGAGGGCGACGATGTGCCCGTTTTCATAGGTGGAGAGCATGGCGGAGGCGCCGGTCGCTTCTGCCAGATGCTCGAGGTAAGGCCGCGCGAGGGACGAGATGTTCCAGAACGCGCTGGCGCGGCAGCCGTATTCAAAAAGGCGCAGGCCGAGGGCGTATTTGCCGTCTGCGTGCTGTGTGATGACGTCATAGTCGCGCATGGTGGTCAAAAGGCCGAACACTGTGCTCTTGGGCAGCCCTGCGCGCTCGCTGATGGCCGTGAGCGTCATCGCCTCGCCCGCGCCGCTGAGGAGCTGCAAAAGCTCCATCGCCTTCGCCACGGAGCGGATGGTGTTGCCGTCAGTCATAAATCGGCCCTCCCGGTCAAAAATCGTTGCTTGTATTCTAAAAAATACTGTGGAAAAAGTCAAGCTTACGATAATATAAAAAATACATTTCGACATTATCGGACGACTGTGTTGCGTAAGAGCGTGATATTTGCTAAAATATCATGCTGTACCATGGAAGAAAGAGGTGTTTCGGATGCTGGACGGCTTTGCAAGATCAATTACATACCTGCGCATCAGCATCACGGACCGCTGCAATTACCGCTGCCGCTACTGCATGCCGGACGCCGGCATTGAAAAGTGTGCGCACGAGGACATCTGTTCTTTTGGAAGGGCTGCGCGATATGGCCGCCGCGGCGGTCAGGTGCGGCGTCAAAAAGATCCGCGTCACCGGTGGCGAGCCGCTCGTGCGCCGCGGTGCGGTGGACTTCTGCCGCATGTTATCAGAAATTCCCGGCGTTGAAGAGCTCTGCGTCACGACGAATGGCAGCCTGCTCAAGGAGTTTGCCCGGCCGCTGCGCGACGCGGGCGTCACGCACCTCAACATCAGCCTCGACACGCTGAACGAGGAGCGCTTTCGCGCCATCACGCGCCTTGGCACGCGCGTGCAGGATACCTTGGACGGTATCGAGGCGGCGGAGCGCGCGGGCTTTGCGAAGATCAAGCTCAACTGTGTGCTGCTCGGCGGCGTCAACGACGACGAGATCGCCGATTTTGTGGACTTAACGCGCGAACATCCGTGGCAGGTGCGCTTCATTGAGCGCATGCCGATGGGCTGCGGAAAGGATTTCGGTACATACCTCCCTCGCAGGCGGTTTTGGACCGCTGTCCGGAGTTGGAGGCCGTTTCGCACGACGGCGTGGCCGCGTGCTACCGTCTGCCGGACGCAAAGGGGACCGTCGGTCTCATCGCGCCGATGAGTCATGCGTTCTGCGCAGAGTGCAGCCGCATCCGCATCACGGCGGACGGGAAATTAAAGCCGTGCCTGCATTCGGACGCAGAGATCACGCTGCGGGGCTTGTCCGGTGAGGAATTGAGCAGGCCATCCGCCGCGGCATTCTGATGAAGCCGGAGCGCCACCACATGGACGAGACCGGCGTCACGGAGACGCATCGCGGCATGTTTGCGATCGGAGGCTGAGAATGGAACTGACGCATTTTAACGAACAGGGCCGCGCCCGCATGGTGGACGTGAGCGAAAAGGTGCAGACCTATCGCGTGGCGCGCGCCGCTGCGACGGTCTGCATGGCAAAAGCGACGATGGACAAGATCAAAGAGGGATCCATCGGCAAGGGTGATGTGTTGGCGGTCGCGCAGGTCGCGGGCATCATGGCCGCGAAGAAAAACAGTGAACTGATCCCGATGTGCCACCCGCTGCTGCTCACGAAGGTGGACATCTCATTTGAAATCGAAGAAACCGCCCTGCACATCCGCAGCGAGGTCCGCTGCCACGGCGAAACGGGCGTTGAAATGGAAGCGCTGACAGCTGTCAGCGTCGCCGCGCTCACGGTGTACGACATGTGCAAGGCCGTGCAGCGCGATATGCGCATCGACGGCATCCACCTTCTCTATAAAGAGGGCGGCAAGAGCGGCGTTTATGAAGCGGAGGAATGAAGAAATGGCACAGGTGACCGCTGTGAACATCAGCGAAAAAAAGGGCGTGCGCAAGCACGAGGTGCCCTATATCGACGTAAAATACCGCCACGGCATTGTGGGCGACGCCCACGCGGGTGACTGGCACCGTCAGATCAGCCTGCTGGCCGACGAGAGCGTGGACACGATGCGCGCTATCTGCCAGCTTGAGCTGGATGCGGGTATCTTTGCCGAAAACATCAACACCCGGGCATCGAGCTCAAGACGCTCTCGTCGGCACGCGCCTGCGCGTGGGCGAGACGGAGCTTGAGGTCACGCAGATCGGCAAGCAGTGCCACAACGACTGCGAGATCAAGCGCACGACGGGCAAATGCGTGATGCCGACCGAGGGCATCTTTGCCATTGTGATCAAAGAGGGCCGCATTCAGGCCGGAGACGAGATCGAGGTGCTGAAGAAATGAGACTTATCAAAACCGAGGACGCGGTGGGCCATGTGCTCTGCCACGACATGACGCAGATCATCAAGGACCAGTATAAGGACGCGCGCTTCCGCAAGGGCCATGTCGTGACGGAGGAGGACATCCCCGTGCTGCTCAGCATGGGTAAGGAGCACCTCTATGTCTGGGAGATGACGCCCGGCATGGTGCACGAAAACGACGCGGCGGAGCGGCTTCTGGCCCTCTGCGGGCAGGAGAATATGATCCGCAGCGGCGTGAAAGAGGGCAAGATCGAGCTCAAGGCCGCCTGTGACGGCGTGTTTCTGGTCGATTCCGCGCGCCTTGTCGCCGTGAATAGCCAGGACGAGGTGATGATCGCCACGCGCAAGGGCGGCATGGCTGTACGCGAGGGCGACAAGCTCGCGGGCATGCGCGTCATCCCACTCATCATCGAGGAAGAAAAGCTCCGAAAGGCCGAGCAGGCCGCGGGCGATAAGCCGCTGCTGTCTCTCAAGCCCTATGTGCGCAAGACCGCCTGCATCGTCGCCACCGGCGGTGAGGTCAAAAAGGGCCTCATCAAGGATACATTCACGCCGGTCGTCATCGACAAACTCAAGACCTACGGCATTGAAACGCTCGAGGTCGTCTACTCCGGCGACGGGGTGGAGAATGTGTGCGCGACGCGGTGCTCGCGATGCGCGAAAAGAAGCCCGACATGATCCTCTGTACCGGCGGCATGAGCGTCGACCCCGACGACAACACGCCGGGCGGCATCAAGGCCGCGGGCGCGAATATCATCGCCTACGGCGCGCCGGTCCTGCCGGGCGCTATGTTCCTGCTCGGCTATTTTGACGACGGTATGCCCGTCATGGGCCTGCCCGGCTGCGTGATGTATGCGGGCGCGACGGTCTTTGATCTGGTGCTGCCGAAGATCGCGGCGGATGTGCCCGTCACACGCGCGGATCTCGCGGCGCTCGGCGAAGGCGGGCTATGCCTTGGGTGCAAGCCGTGCCACTATCCGATCTGCCCGTTTGGAAAATAAAACTTCAAAACGATGGCGGAGCCATCGTTTTGAGGGGGGGTACAGCCTGCTGCGCGCACTCGCTTGCGCTCGCACACTTGCAGGCTGAGAGGTGTTTTTTGCCACGCGCATGGAAATTGGCGAAGCGCCGCCAGCGGCGGATGAAGCGAGCCAGTTTCGAGGAAGCGGCACGATTGGCACGCCCAACGGGCGCGGGAATCGTAATGCCGCGACGGTGACCGCGGCAAAAAACGGATCAAGATTATTTGCCGTCTGCGGACGGCTTGGGCAGCCGTTAGCGGCTTTGCCACTTTACGGATGCCGCATCCCCCTTGCGGGGAAAAGTCTGCGGCGCTTAGATCACGCCCCAGGGGCGCGGGGTTAGGGGAGCAGGACTGGTGGATTTTTGAACCGAATGAGTCGGTGCTGTTTGACAACTTTAACGCTTCGCGCCTGCGGGCGCGAAATGTTGGAGGTGCGTTATCTATTTTGAGGATAGCGAAATGATTTTGTCCAAGTTTCCCGATTGGAATTGGAAATAAATTGCGTGCGGCGTGTTCTTGCGCGTTCCTGTATCGCCGCGCTTATCAATGAACGCGCGAAAAAGAAAAAATTTGAAAGGAAGTATCCGAACATGAAAAAGCTTTTGTCTCTGCTCCTTGCGCTTGCGCTCGTGTTCTCTCTGGCCGCCTGCAGCAGCAAGACTGACGACATAACCACCGATGACACCCAAGGCGATGCGAACGCCGAGAGCGTTGATCTCGTCGTCTTCGCCGCCGCCTCCATGACCGAGACCCTGACTCAGATCGCCGAGATGTACAAGGAAGTTGCCCCCAACGTCAACATCACCTACAACTTTGACTCCTCGGGCAAGCTCCTCACCCAGATCAGCGAGGGTGCTGACTGTGACCTGTTCATCTCCGCCGCCCCCCAGCAGATGAATGCCATGGACGGCAGCCTCATTGACGACAAGGACAAAAACCCCGACGGTCTTGACCTCATCGTGACCGACAGCCGCATCGACCTGCTTGAGAACAAGGTCACGCTCGCTGTTCCCGAGGGCAACCCCAAGGGCATCGAGAGCTTCGACCAGCTTGCTGAACTCCTCAAGAGCGGCGACATCATGCTCGCCATCGGCAACAGCGACGTGCCCGTCGGCCAGTACACCGAGAAGATCTTCGCCTATTATGGCCTTGACGAAGCGGCTCTCGCCGACTCCCTGACCTATGGCAACAACGTCAAGGAAGTTACCACTCAGGTGAGCGAGGCCAGCACCGACTGCGGCATCATCTACGCCACCGACGCTTACTCCGCCGGCCTCACAGTCGTCGACAGCGCCACCGCCGAGATGTGCGGCCAGGTCATCTATCCCGCCGCCGTCCTGAAGGGCGAGAAGGAAGAAGTCGCCCAGCCTTCCTCGACTACCTCCAGACCGCTGACGCCATGTCCGTGTTCGAGAGCGTCGGCTTCTCCCCCGCTAACTAAAATAAAAGCCTAAAAGGCTTTCATTTTAAAGAGCTGCACTACGCTCTGCGCCTTGGCCGCTCACTTCGGTGAGCGGCCTTCGACGCTCGCTGCGTGAGAGGTATTTTTTGCCACGCACATGTCGCGGCAAAAAATTTCAAGATTATTTGCGCCGTGCGCGGCGCAAAGTCTGCGACGCTTTTTGATATCTCTTTCGGAAGAGATATCCCCTTTTGTCCCGTTCCCTGCCGCAGGATGCGGCACAAACTTCCCGCCGCCACTGGCGGAAAACCCGCTTGTCTTGTGGCAAACTTTTTTCACCGCATTTGCGGCAGCTGGAGATCGCCTGAATCTCCCAAACTCCAGAAAATCGGAGGTCACTTATGGATTGGTACCCCTTATGGAACTCGCTGCGCATTGCGGCGCTCGTCCCATTGGGCTGCCGCCCAACGGGAGCCCTGATTTGAAAAGCACGGTCGGAAGTGAATTCCGTCCGCGCCAAGGTTTTGCCTGTCGGCAAAACGCTTGAACGCCGCATTTGCGGCAGATGGAGATCGCCTGAATCTCCCAAACTCCAGAAAATCGGAGGTCACTTATGGATTGGTATCCTTTATGGAACTCGCTGCGCATTGCGGCGATCTCCACGGTCGTTATTTTCTTTGCCGGCATTGTTGCCGCCTATTATATCGCAAAGCTTCCGCGCCTGGTCAAAGGTGTGCTCGATGTGCTTCTGACGCTGCCGCTCGTGCTGCCGCCGACGGTCGTGGGCTATCTGCTGCTGCGCGTGTTCGGCCCCAAGCGCGTCATCGGCGCGTGGGTGCTCGAAACGTTCGGCGTCAAGATGGTCATGACCGGTGGTCGGCCATCTTTGCCACGGTGGTCGTCATCTTCCCGCTAATGTACCGCACGGTGCGCGGCGCGTTCGAGTCTTTTGACGAGACGCTGGCCTATTCTGGACAGACGCTGGGCCTGTCGAATACCTACATTTTCTGGCGTATCCGCATGCCGTACTGCCGTCAGGGCGTGCTGGCCGGCACAGTGCTGGCCTTTGCCAGAGCACTTGGCGCATACGGCGCGACGAGCATGATCGCGGGCTACACACCCGGCAAGACCGCGACGATCTCCACCACGGTCTATCAGCTCTGGCAGACGAACAACGATGTGCTGGCGACGAAGTGGGTCTTGGTCAATATTGCGATCTCCGCCGTCGTGCTGCTGGCGGTCAACATGCTCGAGCGGCGTGACTTCCTCACGGATGCGAGCAAGGCGAGGAGGGCGAGAAGATGAGTTTGTCTGTCGATATTGAAAAAAAGCTTGGCGCGTTTCATCTGCGCTCACAGTTTGAAGCGCCGGACGAGACGATGGCGCTGCTCGGTGCCTCGGGCTGCGGCAAGAGCATGACATTAAAGTGCATCGCAGGCATCGTGACGCCCGACCGCGGGCGCATCGTGCTCGGCGGCCGCGTGCTGTTTGACAGCGAGAAGAAGATCAATCTGCCGCCCTCAGCAGCGCAGGGTCGGATATCTTTTTCCAGCAGTACGCGCTGTTCCCGAACATGAGCGTGGAGCAGAATATCCTCTGCGGCATCCGCAGCGGAGACAAGGCGGAAAAGCGCCGCGTGCTGGCAGAAAAGATCCGCATGTTCCGCCTTGAGGGCCTTGAGAAAAAGCACCCCGCGCAGCTCTCCGGCGGTCAGCAGCAGCGCGTGGCGCTCGCGCGCATTTTGTGTTCCGAGCCGGAGGCGATTTTGCTCGACGAGCCGTTCTCCGCGCTGGACAGCTACTTAAAGTGGAATCTTGAGATCGAGCTTGCCGACCTGCTCGCGACGTTCAACGGCCCCATCCTCTGGGTCAGCCACGACCGCGATGAGTGTTACCGCAACTGCCGCAGCGTCTGCGTGATGGAAGACGGCCGGACCGGCGAGGTCACGCCGATGGACGAGATGATCCGCCATCCGGGCAGCGTCAGCGCGGCGCGCCTCGCGGGCTGCAAGAACTTCTTCGCCGCCGAGGCGAGAGACGGCAAAGTCTACCTGCCCGAGTGGAACGTGGCGCTGCCGCTTGCTGGCATGGAAAATACCTTTACGACGATTGGCATTCCAGACAATGCCGTCACCATGAGCGAGAACGGCGCCATGAGCTGCACCGTCTGCCGCGTGATCCTCGGCGTGGAGGAGAACATTCTCCTGCTGTGTCCGGAGGGCAGCGCCGAAGGCGCGCCGATGCTGCGTATCACTGTTGGACATGAAAGTGATCTGCAAGCGGGGGCAGCCGTCCGCGTTGCACTGGACGACAGCAAACTGTTACTCCTGTGAATTGAAAAAGTGAGAGCAGGGCAATACCCAGCTCTCTTTTTCCGTCAAAATATAAATACAATTCGTAATATTCTGCCGAAATATAACGAAACACGGCGGTTTTGGGCGTATGCCCAAAACCGCCGTGCCATATTTTCCTTACAGGCGCCCGTAGATGCGGGTCGTCTCGTGGATGGACTTTGCGAGCTTTTTGCTCGCCTCGCCGCTCAGCATGCGCCACTGCCAGTTGCCGCTGCTCGTGCCGGGGGTGTTCATGCGGCAGCCCTTGCCAAGGCCCAGATAGTCCTGCATCTGTGCGACAAACAACCTGCTCTGGCAGCTCATGCCGCCGCGGATGATGCCGGCGTTGAAGCCCTCCTCGTCATTGAGACCGAGGTACTTCTTCGCGAACGCGATGTCCGCCTTATCCGCCTCCGTGCGCCAGAGGGCGAGGGGCGCGTTGTCGTGCGTGCCGGTGTAGCAAATGCTGTTGAAGTTGCAGCTATGCGGCAGGTAGTCGCTCGGGTCGCGCGAGTCGAACGCAAACTCGAGGACCTTCATGCCGGGAAGACCGGAATCGGAGAGCAGCTGCACGACCTCGGGCGAGGGATAGCCGAGGTCCTCGGCGATGAAATCGAGGTCGCGGAACCAGCCGGTCAGCACGCCGACGAGCGACATGCCGGGGCCCTTGACCCAGCGGCCGTTTTTGGCGGTCGTCTCGCCGTAGGGAATGGCCCAGTAGCTCTCGAAGCCGCGGAAATGGTCGATACGGATGACGTCGTAGAGCTTCTGCGCGCCGCCGATGCGGCGGATCCACCAGCCGAAGCCGTCCTTCGCCATGGCCTCGTAGTTGTAGAGCGGGTTGCCCCAGAGCTGCCCGTCCTCGCTGAAGCAGTCAGGCGGGACGCCGGAGACCTCGGTGGGCACGTTGTGCTCGTCGAGCTGGAACATTTCGGGTTCTGCCCACACGTCGGCGGAGTCCATCGCCACATAGATGGGCAGGTCGCCGATGATGCGGATGCCGAGCGAGTGGATGTACGCCTTGAGCGCTTCCCACTGGCGGAAGAAGAGAAACTGAATGTAAGTGAAAAGCTCCACATCCTCGCGCAGCTCGGCGCGGTAGCGCTCGATGACCTCGCTGCTTGTGCGGCAGCGGATGTCCTCGTCGTCCCATTCCGTCCAAGACTTCATGCCGAAGTGGCGCTTGAGCGCCATGAAGAGGGCGTAGTTCGGCAGCCAGCGCTCATTTTCCCGCTCAAATGCCGCGACGGCCTCGCGGTCGCGCGTAAAGCCGCGCGTCTTGGCCTTTTCGAGCAGCGTGAAGCGGCTCGCGTAGATTTTGCCGTAGTCGACAAAGCGGGGATCGTCGCCCCAGTCGCAGGCGTTGACCTCCGCGCGCGTCAGGAGCTTATCTTTGACGAGCAAGTCCAAGTCGATGAAATACGGGTTACCCGCAAAGGACGAAAAGCTCTGATACGGCGAGTCGCCGTAGCTCGTCGGGCCGAGCGGCAAGAGCTGCCAGTATTTCTGCCCCGCGGCGGCGAGAAAGTCGGCAAAGTCATAGGCAGCCTTGCCCATCGTGCCGATGCCGTGAGGCGAGGGACGAGATCGGCATCAGAATGCCGGAGGAACGTTCGATCAATGGAACCACTTTTTCTGAAAATGAAGGATGAAAGGCGTTAACCCTTTACCGCGCCTGCGGCCACGCCCTTGATGATGTACTTCTGGCACAGCAGGTAGAACACGATGACAGGGATGATGCTCAGCAG
>VOFK01000117.1_pt1 | contig 60385 bp, 65 predicted proteins | sample 5384121 | NCBI WGS metagenome assembly VOFK01 (sample SAMN12384730, study PRJNA508395) | human gut metagenome | isolation source: healthy gut J | host: Homo sapiens | reverse complement strand
TCAGATCAAGGGTCTGGGCACGCGCGGAGATGATGCGCCCGGCCTACGCCCGTAGAATACGCCTACGTCGACCCGACCGAACTTCTGCCGACGCTCGAGAGCAAGAAGATCCCGGGCTATATGGCGGGACAGTTCAACGGCTCGTCCGGCTGTAGAGGAGGCCGCCGTACCAGGGCTTTTGTTGCGGGCGTGAACGCGGCGCTGAAGATAAAAGGCGAAGAGCCGATGGTCTTAAAGCGCTCCGACGGCTATATCGGCGCGCTCATCGACGACCTCGTCACGAAGGGTACGAACGAGCCGTACCGCATCATGACCTCGCGCTTCAAGAGTACCGGCTCCTGCACCGGCAGTGACAACGCCGACGAACGCAGATGCCCATCGGGCACCGCATCGCCTTGTGTCGGACGCAATATGCTGCCGTGCAGGAAAAATACCGAGCAATACGCGTCATCGCCCTGCCGGAGGAATACACCGCGCTGGATCTGCAGCAGATGGATCTGCTGGACGAAAAATACCCCCGCGTGGCCGCCCGCGTGCGCCAGCATCTGGAAACCGGCTGGGAGCCCACCCTCGCGCTGCTGCAGCAGGCGATGGAACAGGGCGTCATCCGCACCGTCTCGCTGCCGGTGCTGCAGCGGATGATTTCGGCCTCGATCGAGAGCTTCCTCGCCGACCGCACACTGGAGCAGCAGGGCATCCCCTACGCGGGGGCGCTGGACGAAATGATGGATATACTGCTGGACGGGCTTCTGATTCGATGAACGCCGCCCGCTGACAAAGGGAGAATACAGCATGGAACTGACAACCAGGCAAAAGGCCGCTTTTGGCATCGGCGCCGTGGGCAAGGATATGGTCTACGCCCTCTCGGCGTCTTACGTTATGTACTACTATCAGGACGTGCTCGGGCTTTCGGCCACCTTCGTGGGGCTGATTCTGATGATAGCACGTGTTTTTGACGCCTTCAATGACCCCTTTATGGGGGTCATTGTCGCCAAGACGCGCACCCGCTGGGGCCGCTTCCGGCCGTGGATCTTCTCCGGCACGGTGCTCAACGCCGTGGTGCTCTACGCGCTGTTTGCCGCGCCGGTGCTGGAGGGCGCGGGTATGATGGTCTATTTCAGCGTCATCTACATCCTGTGGGGCGTCACCTACACGATGATGGACATTCCCTACTGGTCGATGATTCCCGCCGTGACCCGCACCCCCGCCGACCGCGAGAAGCTGTCGGTCATCGGCCGCACCTGCGCGGGCGTCGGCTCGGCGCTGATTGCCATGTTCACGATGCTGCTCGTCGGCGCGTTCGGCGGCGAGAGTGAGCGCGCAGGCTTCCGCTGGGTGGGGCTGCTCGTGGCCGTGATTTTTGTTGTGACCGAGACTCTCTGCTGCACCAGCGTGCGCGAGACCAGCGGCGGCGAGATGAAAACCGCGACTGTACGTGAAATGTTCAAGGCGCTGTTCTCCAACGACCAGGCGCTTGTGGTGGTGGGCAGCATCGTTTTGATCAACTCGGCGCTCTACCTGACCGCCAACTTCGTGATTTACTTCTTTAAATATGACTTTGGCGGCGCGGGCTGGAAGGCCAGCTACACGCTGTTCTCGACGATTGGCGGCGCGGCGCAGATTCTGGGTATGATGGTGCTCTACCCGCTGCTGCGCAAAAAGCTCAACAATACGCAAGTTTTTACCGCCAGCCTTCTGGCGGCGCTGGGCGGCTATGCCGTGCTGCTGGTGATGTGCCTGACCGGCTTCTCCGGCAGTCTGGCGCTGCTCTGCATCCCCGGCGTGGTGGTGTTTGCCTGCAATGGTATGCTCAGCGTGCTGACCACGCTGTTTTTGTCCAACAGCGTGGATTATGGCCAGCTCAAGACCGGCCGGCGCGAGGAGAGCGTGATTTTCTCGATGCAGACCTTCGTGGTCAAGGCCGCGTCCGGCGTGGCCGTGTTCCTGACCGGCATCGGGCTGGACTTGATTGGTCTGGCGGGCAACACCGACGAGACCGGCCCCATTGCCGCGCAGAGCGCCTCGACCCTGCTGGGCCTGCGGCTGATGATGACCGTGCTGCCGATGGTGGTGCTGGCCGCCGCGCTGCTGCTCTTCCGCCGCAAGTTCACCCTGACCGATGCGCGCGCCGCTGAAATCAGCGCCGAGCTGCACGCCAAGACAGAAAAGGAGGAGACCTACCATGGCTGAACTGCACTGGCACGCCGCCACAACGGCGGGTAAGTATGACGATACAGCGACGATTCCGGCGGGGCAGGGGGCTTTGCACCTGACTGCAGCGCTGCCAGCCGGTACGCTGGAAAACGCTGCCGCCACGCTGCCGTGGGCGATGGCGGAGGACGAAAAGCTGTTTATGAACGGCTACCAGACTTGGACAGAGTGCCCCGAATTGTCAAAATGGGACAAACAGCGCGGCACCGACCGCATCCCCAAGCCCCTGTTGGACAAGTACGCCTTTGACCGCTACGGCGACTACTATTTTGTGCGCTACAGCAAGCAAAAGGGCTGCAGCCACGGCTTTTCCTACTGCTATTTCCGGCGCGGGGCGCACTACCGCCTTGTGGCCAGCCTGGATGAGACACCCGGCTACACGATTTTCTACTATGACGCCAAGGCCGCGGCGCTGCGCATCGAGCGCGACTGCGCCGGGGTGCGCCACAACGGCGGCGCGTTTGCCGCGTTTGACCTCTTTTTTGCCGAGGGCACCGAGGACGAGGTCTTTGACGCGTGGTTTGCGGCGCTGGGCTGCCGGGCGCGCACCGGCAAAAAGCTGGCGGGCTATTCCAGCTGGTACAACCGCTACCAGAACATTGACGAGGCGGGCATCCAACAGGATTTGGACGGCTGTAAGTCACTTTTTAAGCCGGGGGATTTGTTCCAGATCGACGATGGCTGGGAGCCGAAGGTCGGCGACTGGCTCGAAACCGACCCCGCCAAGTTCCCGCACGGCCTGCGCGGGCTGGCGGATGCCGCCCACGCGAGCGGCTTTCTGGCCGGGCTCTGGCTGGCACCGTTCGTCTGCGAGAAGGAGTCGGCGCTCTACCGCGACCACCCTGACTGGCTGCTGCAGGTCAACGGCGCGCCGTGGTGCTGCGGCGGCGGGTGGAGCAGCTCCTACGCGCTGGACATTGACAACCCCGCGGTGCTGGACTACCTGAAGCGGGTGTTCGACCGCGTGCTGAACGAGTGGGGCTTTGACCTTGTCAAGCTGGACTTTTTGTACGGTGCAGCGCCGTTTGGCAACGAGCGCGAGTCCCGCGCCGCCCGGATGCAGCGGGCGATGGCGCTGCTGCGCGACTGGTGCGGCGACAAGCTGATACTGGGCTGCGGCGTGCCGGTTATGCCCGCGTTCGGCGTGGTGGACTACTGCCGCATCGGCTGTGATGTGGGGCTGGACTGGGACGATGTGTGGTATATGCGGCTCTTCCACCGGGAGCGTATCTCGACCCGGCAGAGCATCGGCAACACGATTTTCCGCCGCCAGCTCAACGGCCGCGCCTACGGCAGTGACCCGGATGTGTTTTTCCTGCGCGAGGAGAACTGCAAGCTGACCGCCGCGCAGAAAACCACCCTTGCCACGGTGAACGCGCTGTTCAGCGGCATCCTGCTGACCTCCGACGACCCCGGCCGCTACACCCCCGCCATGCGCCAACAGTACGCCGCCGTGCGCGATATAGCCGAAAATGCACAGGATGTACAGGTCAACGCGGATGCCGGGAATGGCGCGGTTGAGATTGGGTATACCCTCAACGGACAGCGACACAGTATCCGGGTCGGTTGACCCCGCCCCGCCGTCGGTTTGCGGGATGGTACAAAAGTTGGACGCAATAAATTCCCCTATTATATATGTATTTTTTTCGTTCAACTTTTTGCACAAAAAAACACATAGAATTTTGGTTAAAAAATTGAACGAAAAAAATTATAATGATAATAGAGAGTTTTTTTCATCCAACTTTTATCTGCTGTGTGGAAGTGCCCGGCAATAACCACCAGTCTTTTCGTGTGGCACCGCCGCCTGTTTGCATATGCTTCAACCCCAGCTGCCTTGCCGCATACTGCAACGTGCGCATCTGATACCCCTTCTCCGCGCACAGCTGCCTCACCTCATCGGCGGTGACCCAGCCGCGGGGGTGCAGCAGCGCCAACAAATCCTCGGCGGCGCGGCTGCCGGTGGGCCGCCCGACACTGCGGGCCGTGGCGCGGATGATTTCATTCGCGGTCAAATCACAGGTGTCCAGCAGCTGCACGCCGCTGTCACCCACACGGTAGCGGCGGCTTGCGCCCGGCTCGCCCAAAGAGTTTTTGGCGTGGGCAAACACACGCACCTCGGGGTCATCGGGGTCGCGGCCCACAATCACAATACTGCGCGCCGCATTGCGAAAATCACTTGAGCCCAGCAGCCTGTCCAGCGCATCCGCGTTGGTGGCGCTGGGCTTTGCCGTATGGCTGACCAGCACCACCGCGCAGTTGTACCGCTGCGCAAACCGGCCCAGCCAGTCCAGCACGGGGCGCACCTCGTTGGCCTTGTTCATCTCCACCCCCGCGCCGAGGTAGCTTTGTATCGGGTCAAAAATCACCAGCTTGGGCGGCACCAGCAGCGCCGCCGACTCAATGCGGGCATCGTCCAGCGTCAGGCCGGACGCGCGCTCGTCAAAGCGCTGGATGGCCACCCGCGTCTGGTCGGCACCCAGCGCCTCCAACCGGGGCTGCAGCACGATGGCGGGGTCGTTCTCCTGCGTGAAGTAGTAGACCGCGCCGGGCTCCTCCGGCTTAAAACTGTGGCTGACCCGCGCCGCCCAGTGCAGCGCCAGCCACGTTTTACCCACGCCCGACACGCCGCCCAGCACGGTCAGCATCCCCTTGGGCAGATAGGGCGGGATGAGGTACTCGGCCTTTTTGGGCGTCACGTCCGAGACGAATTGCAGCACGGTCATAGCGGCCTTCTCGCGGCGCTCGTAGGCGTAGACGGCCTCGGCAAAGAGCGCGGGGTCGGATTCATACATACCACCGTTGGTTTTGTGCCAGCTGGCGATTTCCTCGGCGGTTTTACCGGCGCGCTGGCTGATGCTTTCCACCATGCCGAACCGCTGGCAGACCTCGTCCGGGCCGCAGCCGTCCACGCAGAACAGGTACGCCTTGGGCGTCAGCAGCCAGCCGGGCTCCTGCAGAACCAGCCATTTTTCAAATTTTTCCAGCGAAATCCGGGGCTTTGGGGTTTGGTTTTGTTCGCTCATAGAACCTCCTTGTTGTAATTTTACGTTATATAACCACTTAAGGTTGTATCTAATTGTACACGAAAGTTCTGTGAAATACAATGAAATTTTGCGAAATGTTTGGGAAATATACTGAAAAAATAAGAAATAATAAATAAGAAATAATAAATAGTTTGGGTGGGTGGCGAAGCGGGGGATGGGTGGCGAAGCGAGGTTGCGGCGGGATGGGGTCATCCCGCCCTACAGTCTCCCGGAATAGTGCGGTAGGGGCGGGGCTCTGCTCCGCCCGCAAGGTTGCCATTACCCGCCGTTCATCATCCGCCACCCGGTAGGGGCCGGGTATGCCCGGCCCGGGCGTGCCCCGGTGACGGCAGCTTGCGGGGGGGCGGGCGGATATAGAATCCGCCCCTACGGTGCAATGATTTTGGTTATGCGTAGGGCGGGGATGAAGTCACCTTCAAAAAATTCCAAATTTCGTGCAAAAATTTACACACATTTGCGGCGAAATGTGGTTTAATATAGGTATACGAAGCCGTTTCAGTGAAAGGATGCGCATTATGGTTCGTTCGACTCTGCGGGCGGCAGCATTTTCCGCGGTGCTGCTGTCGGTCTCTGTGTTCGCCCCGGCTGCTTTTGCGGACAGCGACGCCGGGTATACCTATACCATCGGCGCGGATGGTACCGCCGTTATCACCGGCTATGACGGCACCGACACCGCGCTGGTACTGCCCGAAAAGCTGGGCGGCGCGGCGGTGACCAAAATCGGCGAGAGCGCCTTTGCCCAAAACCAGAGCCTGACCGCCGTCACCATCCCGGACGGCGTGACCGAAATCGGCGATTTCGCCTTCAATGACTGCACCGGCCTGACCACGGTCAGCCTGCCGGGCAGCCTTGTCACGGTGGGCGAGGGCGCGTTCTTCAGCTGCGCCCGGCTGGAGACGGTGGAACTGCCGGACAGCGTAAAAAGCCTTGGCGACAGCGCCTTCTACTACTGCCGCGCGCTCACCGCCATCACCATCCCCGACAGCGTGACCCAAATGGGCATCCACGCCTTCTCGGAGTGTACGGCGCTGACCAGCGCCACCATCGGCAAGGGGCTGACCACGCTGCCCGCGCAGACCTTTTACGGCTGCACCGAGCTTGCAAGCGTCACCCTGCCCGACACGATGACCGCCATCGGCGACCGCGCCTTTGTGAACTGCGGGATGAAAACCATCGCGCTGCCCAGCAAGCTCACCAGCATCGGCGACTATGCGTTCCTGCACAGCAGCTTGAACAAGGCCGAGCTGCGCTGCGCCGCCATTGGCGAGGGCGCGTTTGCGGAGAGCCGCCTGACGGAGGTCACGCTCGGCGAGGGCGTTACAACGATTGGCAAGCGGGCGTTTGCGGGGCTGACGCTGGACGAGCTGAACATCCCGGCATCAGTCACGAAAATCGGCTTGCCGCTGAATGACGTGAGCACGATGGGCGGCGGCCTTGCGGCCTACACCGTGGCCGCGGGCAACACGGCCTACACCGCCGTGGACGGCGCGCTGTACACGAAGGATGGAACTGCGCTGCTGAGCGTCCCGGCGATGTGGGGCGCACCCGCGGGCGAACCGGAAACGCCTGCAGCGCTTGACGAGGACGGCGGCTCCAGCGCGGACCCGGTGGTGTTTACCGTGCCGGAAGGCGTGACAAAAATTGCCGATAATGCGTTCTTTGAAGCAAGCTATATTACGGAAATTCAGCTGCCGGACAGCGTGAAGGAAATCGGCAGCCGGGCCTTTGCCATGTGCAGCGGCCTGCAAAGCATCAACATTCCGCGGGGCGTGACCGTGCTCAAAGCCGGGACGTTCCAGGGCTGCCGGGCGCTTTCCACTGTGACCCTGACCGAGGGCCTGCGCACGATTAAGGACGGCGCGTTTGCCTCCTGCAGTGCGCTGGAAACGCTGGCGCTGCCGGATTCCGTGGATGGCCTTACCGCTGCGGCCTTTGCCGGGTGCGGGCAGGGCATCACGCTGACGCTGAAGCCCACCAACCCGCACTACACCTGGGCGGACGGCGCACTGTACGCCGACGAGGGCGCGACGCTGGTGGCGTATCTGGGCGGGGCGGAGGCCTTCACCGTGCCGAGCGGCGTGACCAAAATCGGCCCGCACGCCATCGTCAGCACCACTACCAAAACGGTGACGCTGCCCGACAGCGTGACCACGCTGGGCAAGCGTGCGGTGGGCTATGGCGATGATATGGGCGAGGAAAAGCACACCGAGGGGTTCTCGCTCCGTGCGGGGGCCGACAACACGGCCGTGCTGGACTACGCGCTGCAGAACGAGGTGGCCTGCTTTACCGGCGAGCCGCAGGCCAGCGCGGCGGCGTTCCGCCTGCAGGCGGGGGAGAGCGCCGATTTTACCGTGGCCAACGCCCCGGCAAAGCTGGTGCAGTATGCATCCTCTGACAACACAGTGGCAACCGTGAGCGGCAGCGGCACCATCACCGCCGTGGCCAACGGCACCGCCGAGATTTATGCCGTGGTCGGGCAGCGGTATTTTGTTGCCACGGTCACAGTCAGCGGCGGCAGCGCGCCCAAAGCGCCGTACGCCGACTACCGCACCTTTGCCGACAACGCCGCGATTGACACGTGGCTGCCGCTGTATCAGGCGTTCAACAGCGGGTTCTCGCTGGTGGCGGAGGACAACCCCAACATTGTGAACTATTCCGCGCACAATTATGCGTACATACTGGCCTGCCAGAACGAGAACAGCCGCTATAAACAGCGTGCCATCGCGGAATATGGCGTGGGCGGCTATGACCAGTTCAAGACCGTGGGCGAGAACCTGCACTGGGAGGCCGCCCGCTACACCCTGAGCGAGAACGTGGTTGGCTACAGCGGCACAAGCGACATCAGCGGCATTACCGGCGGCGGCAGCACGCTGGCAGATTTGCTGGGCTGTGTCGGCAACGAGGTCACGACCAAGGAATTTACGAGCACCGCGCTGCTGCACAGCTCGGCGGATGAGTTTGCAACCGGCGAACACCCGATTATACTGGAATTTTATCTGCCGAAGGACTACCCGGGGGCTGCGTACATTGGCGGGATTTCGGTCTACCCGAGCGAGACGGAGCTCTTTTTAAATGACGGTGTAACGTATAAAGTGGTGGATGCAGGCGTGCGCAGCTGCGAGCGGAAGGCCACGCCGGAGTGGTACCTGAAGCTGGAGGTGCAGGAAGTACCCGCGCCCACGGCCACGCCGACCCCCGCACCCACGGCCACGCCGACCCCCGCACCCACGGCCACGCCGACGGCAACCCCTGTGCCGACGGCCACACCGGCCCCGACTGCGACGCCCGCGCCCACGCCGGATGACAGCATATACTACACCTGCAAGCAGTGCGGCTACCACAACTGGACTGCCGTGGCAGACGGCTACCGCTGCGACCACTGCGGGGCGGTCACCACCGTGCAGCTCAGCGGCTACCCGAACGTCAAGGGCTACACCGACACCGCCGCGCTGGCCGCCACGCCCGCGCCTGCGGCTGGCTCTGCGGGCAGCACGGCAAGCCGCCCCACGGCCACCCCGCAGGCCACGCCGACCGCAGCCCCCACCGAAACACCCGCACCGACACCGACCGTGACCCCGGCACCGACCGCGACGCCCGCCGTTGAGCCGACCAAACCGGCCCGCACCGGGCTGCCGGTCTGGGGCATTGTGGCGATAGTTGCCGCCGCCTGCGGCATTGGCGGGCTGGTGGTTGTGAGGGTTGTTCTGCCGCGGCGCAGGGAGAACAAGCATTATTATAGGCGGTAAGAGGGTGGCTGGCCGGTGAACGGCAGCCGCCCGGGAGGAAGCCCTCCGGCTGTGCGGCACGTATGCTACACGTACACGATGGACAACAAAAAGCTGTGCAGTACCAAAAATGGCGCTGCACAGCTTTTTTATGGAAGATAGGAAGAGAATGGTAAGGGAATTACTCGCCAAAAACCTTACTGTAGTCGGCCTTGAACTTCTCAATGCCGGCATCGGTCAGCGGGTGGTGGACCATCTGCTCGATGACCTTGTAGGGGACGGTGGCGATGTCCGCACCGGCCAGCGCGCAGTCCTGCACGTGGATGGGGTTGCGCACGCTGGCGGCGATAATCTGGGTTTTGATGTCAGGATAATTCAGGAACATATCATGGATGTTCTGAATCAGCTCGATGCCGGGCTGGGAGATGTCGTCAAGACGCCCTAAGAAGGGGCTGACGTAGGTGGCACCGGCGCGGGCGGCCAGCAGGGCCTGATTGGCGCTGAAAATCAGCGTGCAGTTGGTGGGGATGCCCTTGGCGGACAGCGCCTTGATGGCCTTGAGGCCCTCAACGGTCATAGGAATCTTGACAACCATATGCTTGGGGTCAAGCGCGTAGATGGCCTCGCCCTCCTTGACCATCGTCTCGGCGTCGGTAGTGGTGGCCTTGACCTCGCCGCTGATGGGGCCGTCCACGATGGTGGCGATCTCGGCCAGCGTCTCGGCGTAGTCGCGGCCTTCCTTGGCAATCAGGCTGGGGTTGGTGGTGACACCGGCAATCACGCCCATATCATTGGCCTTGCGGATTTCGGCAACGTTGGCAGTATCAATAAAAAATTTCATTGTACATCGTCCTTTCTTGAATGAATAGCAGCCGTTATTTCTGGCCGTAGTAGGCGTTGGGGCCATGCTTGCGCAAGTAGTGCTTGTCCTGCAGATACTGCGGGGCGGGGTCGGCGTTGGGGGCAACTTGCCGTGTCAGCAGGGCCATCTTGGCGACCTCCTCCAGCACGACCGCGTGGTAGACGGCCTGCGCGGCATCCTTGCCCCAGGTGAAGGGGCCGTGGCTGTGGCAGATGACCCCCGGCACGGCCACCGGGTCAATGCCGCGGCCGGTAAAGGTCTCTATAATGACCTTGCCGGTGTTTTTCTCGTAATCCTCGTCCAGCTCTTCTTTGGTCAGGTGGCGGGCGCAGGGGATGGGGCCGTAGAAGTAATCCGCGTGGGTGGTGCCGTAGCAGGGGATGTCCGCCCCGGCCTGCGCCCACGCCACCGCGTAGGGGCTGTGGGTGTGCACAATGCCGCCCAGCGTGGGGAACGCCTTGTAGAGCTCCAGATGGGTTTTGGTATCACTGGAAGGGTTGAGCTCCCCCTCCACACGCTCGCCGTCAAGGCTCATCACAACGAGCTTTTCCGGCGTCAGTTCGTCATATTCCACGCCGGACGGCTTGATGACCACGAGGCCCTTTTCGCGGTCGATGCCCGACACATTGCCCCAGGTAAAGGTCACAAGGCCGCGGCGGGGCAGCTCCATATTGGCCGCGTAGACCTGTTGTTTCAGTTCTTCCAGCATAGGGTGCCTCATTTCAGCTTCCACGCAAGGTCGGCCAGGAACAAATCGTGCTCCAGCGCCTCGGGGGTGGTGTCCTTGCCAATGTGGACAAACTCAATGTCCATCATGTTGGCCCAGTCGTGCATCTGCTCGGCGGTCACGTCATAGCTCAGCACCGTGTGGTGCGCGCCGCCGGCGGTGATCCAGCACTCCACGCCGGTGGTCAGGCTGGGCAGGGCCTTCCACATCACGCGGGCCACCGGCAGATTGGGCATGGGCAGGATGGGCTTGACGCACTCAATATCCTGGCAAATCAGGCGCAGGCGGCCGCCCATATCAATCAGGCTGACCACAATGGCCTTGCCGGGCTTGCCCTCAAACACAAGGCGGGCGGGGTCCTTCTCGTTCATACCGATGCCCAGCGGGTGGGTCTCGATGCGGGGACGCTCGGCCGCGCAGCAGGGGCAGACCTCCAGCATATGGGCACCCAGGCTGTACTCTGCGCCGGGCACCAGATTGTAGGTGTAGTCCTCCATAAAGAGCGAGCAGCCGTTGCCGCCCTCGCCCATGGCCTTCAGGATGGCGGTCATGGCGGCAACCTTCCAGTCGCCCTCGCCGCCGTAGCCGTAGCCCTGCGCCATCAGGTGCTGGCTGGCCAGACCGGGCAGCTGCTCCATACCGTACAAATCCTGGAAGGTGTTGCTGAACGCCTTGCAGCCCTCGCTGTCCAGCATCTTCCGGATGGCGATTTCCTCCCGCGCCTGATAGCGCACCGCGTCAAGGTCGTCGGTGGCAAAGTCATAGCTGGCGCGGTAGACCTCCATCAGGGCGTCAATCTCGGCGTCGGTGACCTCGTGCATCACCTTGACAAGGTCGCCCACGGCCCAGGTGTTGACCTGCCAGCCCAGCTTGGTCTGCACCTCGACCTTGTCGCCCTCGGTGACGGCAACCTCGCGCATATTATCGCCAAAGCGCATCACTTTCAGCTCGCGGGAGACGGCCACGCCGACTGCGGTGCGCATCCAGCGGCCCAGACGCTGCTGGACGTCCGCATCCTGCCAGTACCCGGCAATGATTTTGCGGGGCATACGCAGGCGCGCCGCAAGGAACCCATGCTCGCGGTCGCCGTGGGCGGCCTGGTTCAGGTTCATAAAGTCCATATCGATCTCCTCGTTGGGGATCTCACGGTTGTACTGGGTGGCAAAGTGGCAGTACGGCTTTTGCAGGCTGGCAAAGCCGTTGATCCACATCTTGGAAGGGCTGAAGGTGTGGCACCAGGTGATGATACCGGCGCAGTGGGGGTCATAGTTGGCCTCGCGCACCACATCGGCGATTTCCTTGTTGGTCTTGGCGGTGACCTTGTAGACCAGCTTGCAGGGCAGATTGCCGGAGGCGTTCAGCGCCCCGACCATCTCCGCCGCGCGGTTGGCCACGGTTTCCAGCACCTCGGGGCCGTACAGCGACTGGCTGCCGACCACAAACCAGAATTCATAGCTTTGCATTTCCATGGTTGCATCCTCCTACGTATGCCTTATTGCATCGCGTCCGCGGCGGCACGCTCCACCGCAAGACACCGGGTATACTGCTGTAAAAATGCGGCAAAACCGCGGCTGTCCGCTGCGTCAGGCTGCACGGTGCTGCCCTCGGCGTTGGCAAAGATGGCGTCGCGCAGGTATTCCTCCAGCGTCTGCCCGGCCTGACGGTGCAGGCGGTAACCGGCCAGCAGGGCCATACCCCACGGGCCACCCTCACCGGCGGTCTGCATCACCGAGACCGGCACCCCCAGCGCCCCGGCCAGCAGCTTCTGGCCCACCACAGGTACTTTGAACAGGCCGCCGTGGCCCAGCAGATTGTCCACCGTGACCCGCTCCTGCCCGAACAGAATGTCGAGGCCGATTTTCAGGGTGGCCATACAGGCGTAGAGCTGGGCGCGGGCAAAGTTGGCCAGCGTGAAGTCGGCATCGGGGCGGCGCACAAAGAGGGGACGCCCCTCGGTCAGGCCGGTGACCGGCTCGCCGGAGAAGTAGTTGAAGCTGACAAGCCCGCCGCAGTCGGGGGCCCCGGCAAGGGCCTTCTGGTAGAACAGGGTGTACAGCTGGGTTTTGGTCAGCGTCACGCCCGCGGCCGCGGTCATCTCGCCCAGAAGGCTGACCCAGCCGTCCAAATCGGAGGTACAGGTGTTGCAGTGCACCATGGCCACAGGGCGGCCGTCCGGCGTGGTGACCATATCAATCTCGGGGTGCAACTGCTGCAGCGGGCGCTCCAGCACGACCATCGCAAACACGCTGGTGCCCGCGCTGACGTTGCCGGTGCGGGCGGCCACGCTGTTGGTGGCAGCCATACCGGTACCGGCGTCCCCCTCGGGCGGGCAGACCGGGATACCGGCGGGCAAATCGCCGGTGGGGTCCAGCAGCCGGGCACCCGCCTCGGTCAGGGAACCGGCATCCTGCCCGGCGCAGAGCACCGTGGGCAGCAAATCGCGCAGATGATAGGGCAGGCCGTTCTGGGCAAGAAGCTCGTCAAAGGAGGCCAGCATGGCCGCGTCATAGTCGCAGCGGGCGCTGTCGATGGGAAAGACGCCGGAGGCATCGCCGATGCCCAGCACCTTCTTGCCGGTGAGCTGCCAGTGGACATAGCCCGCCAACGTGGTCAGGAAGGCAACGTCCCGGACGTGCTCCTCGCCGTTGAGGATGGCCTGATAGAGGTGGGCAATGCTCCACCGCTGCGGGATGTTGAAGTGGAAGCGCTCGGTCAGCGCCGTGGCGGCGGGCAGGGTGGTGGTGTTGCGCCATGTGCGGAACGCCGCCAGCTGGTGCCCGGCCTTGTCAAACGGCAGATAGCCGTGCATCATGGCCGAAACGCCCAGCGCGCCCACGGTCTGCAGCGGCTGGCCGTACCGGCTGCGGTAGTCGGCCTTCAGCTGGGCGTAGGCGTCCTGGATCCCGGCCCAGACATCGTCAAGGTGGTAGGTCCAGTAGCCGCCCTCCAGCCGGTTCTGCCAGTCATGGGCACCGCTGGCCAGCACGGTACCGTCCGGCGCGGCCAGCACCGCCTTGATGCGGGTGGAGCCGAGCTCAATGCCCAGTGAATTGGATTTTTGTTCAAATGTGTTCATTATGCCACCGCCTTTGGTAGGTAAAGCAATACCGCATAATTCTAAGTGCCGCCGCAGCGGTGCTTAAGCCGTCAGGCGGGAATTGTGCGATGTTGCCTTAAAGATTGACAGCGCTGCAGGCAGCCGCTACAATAGGAAAAAAGAGCGAAAGAGGGGATACCCGTTGCGCGTCATTTTTGATAAGGAGAAGCTGCTGATTCTGCTGCGGGATTTTTATGAGCTGACCGGCCTGCGCACGGTCATCTTTGATGAATGGGGGATGGACATTCTCTCCTATCCGCAGGAGCTGCCCGCCTACTGCCGCCTGATTCGCCAGACGCCGGAGGGGGAGCTTGGCTGCCGCCACTGCGACCAGACGGCCTGCCTGTGTGCGCGGCGGGAGGGCAAGGCCCGGATTTACCCGTGCCATGCCGGGCTGCTGGAGGCCATTACGCCCATCCTGGTGGACGATGTGATTGTGGGCTATATGCTGCTGAGCCACATTGTGCAGGGCGCGGACGAAAAGGCGGAATGGCAGCGTGCGCGCCATCTTTGCACCAAGTACGATATTGACGAGGCTGCGCTGTATGCGGCCTACTGCCAGCTGCCGCGGACGCCCTACAACCTACTGCGGGCCGCCTGTGATTTGTTGAGCCTGTCGGCGCAGGCTATCTGTCAGGCGCAGATGGCGCGGCTGGTGCAGGGCAACCCGGCTGAACGGCTCAACCGTTACCTGACCGAGCATCTGCAGGAGGATTTGTCCAGCGAGAAAATCTGCGAGGCGATGGGTATGGGCCGCACCGCGCTCTACCGGCTGGCTAAGCAGACCTACGGCTGCGGCGTCAAGGAGTATCTGCGCACCCTGCGCATCCGCCGCGCCGCCGAGCTGCTTGTGACAACCGAGCTCACGAACAGCGAAATCTGCCAGCAAATCGGCATTGCGGATTACAACTATTTCTTCCGCGTATTCCGCGAGCAGACCGGGCTGACCCCGCAGATGTACCGCCGCCAGCTTTCCGGGCGGTGGTAACACCCGAAATCCCGGAATCTATAGGTATCATACCACACCGCACCCCGGATGTATAGGGATGGCTGTTCTTTTTACTGGATTTTTGTTCACGTGGGCGGGGTGGGCAGCATAAAAAAGGCAGGGCACCCCGATGAGGGGGTGTCCTGCTTTTTTGGGGATGATTAAAAAGGTTGCTGCACGCTCTTTCGCCGCAGCGGCTGGGGGCGCTTTGCGGCAGGCCGGAATTTCTGGCAGCCGCAGGGTCAGCCCTTCTCGTAAATGCAATGTGTGCCCTGGTGCTGCTGCAGGCCGCCAAGGCATTTCTTGTTGCAGCGCACACAGCGGTGGATTTCCTTGCACTGACCGGCGGCCACCTTGTTGGGCCATGCCGGGTCAGCCAGCAGCTGGCGGCACATGGCGGCGCAGGCAATGCGGCCGGTGGCGAGCTGTTCCTCCACAAAGTCGGGGTCACTCAGGCCGCCGACGCCGGTGATGGGCTTGTCGGTGTAGCGGCGCACCTCATCACAGAATTTCAGGAAGCAGCCCTCGTCTTTGAAATAGGGGTGGTTGCGCGGGGGAATCGTGTCCTCCAGGCTGGAATGGTTCGCCAGCGTCACATGGAAGCTGGTGACACCGGCCTCCACAAGCATCGGCACAAAGATGCCCAGCTCGGACTCGACCACACCGGCGTTGCCGTAGTGGGGGTCCTCCTGCCGGACAGCCAGCTTGTAATCGATCGGCAGCTCGGGCAGGCGGCTGCGCACGGCCTGCACGGCCTCCACGGCAAAGCGGGCGCGGTTCTCGGCACTGCCGCCGTACTCGTCGGTGCGGTGGTTGAAGATGGCCGAGCTGAAGCTGCCGCACATTCTGTCGCCGTGAATCTGCACCATATCAAACCCGGCGTCAACGGCTAAGACCGCTGCCTCGCCGAAGCCGTTGATGATGCTGCGGATCTTGCTCTTGGACAGCTTGGTGATGTAGGGCGCAACCTCGTTGTTCAGCAGGGTGCGCAGTTCCTGCATCGAGATTTTTTTGGTCAGCACGCCGGGCACATATTTGAGCATGGCCAGCATATTGGAGTCAGACTGATGCAGCTGGGCGCAGATGCGGCAGTCATAGCTGTGGGCGATTTCGGCCAGCTTTTTGTAGTAGGCAAAGCCCTTTTTGTCGAACAGGGATTTTTCAAACCGGCTTTTGCCCACGGGGACATCGCCGATGATAATCATACCGCAGCCGCCCGCGGCAATGCGGCGCATTCTCTCAAAATATTCCTCCTCGGACACACCGAGAGTGGTCGGGGCAAAGATAATGCGGTTTTTCAGCTCCAGACCACCGTAATTGACAGGACTGTTAATTGTTTCGTACATGATGTGGGACTCCTTCCGCGGCTTTGTTCAGCAAAGCCAATAATTGTGATTTTTCCTCCGGCTGCAGGCCTGCCATAAAGGCATCGTCCCAGCCAAAAAAGACATGATGGGCGGTGGAAAAGGCCTGCTGCCCGCGCTGCGTCAGGTTCAGGATGTAATGCCGTCCGGATTTTTCCTTGGTGATGAAGCCATCCTCCACAAGGCGGGTGATGCAGCGCTGGCTGTGCCCCCAGTCGAGGGACAGCGCCTTCGTCAGCTCCGAGGGGGTGCAGCCGGGGCACTTGCCGATGTATACAATAAAGAACAAAAGGCCAAAGTTCAGGCCGACCTGCTGGAGCTTTTCGCCTGAGTAGTCAGAAAAACTGCGATATAACAGCGTAATAAAGTAAGAAATGGCTTTCTGATACATTGTGGGAACGGTCAACTCCTTTCATAAGGAAAGTATAGCGCTATTACTTGACTTTGTCAAGTATTTGTGGCAAAAAATATTGCCCAAGGGAGGCCGAAAAGCGTGCGGTTGCCAATAACACTTCCGCTTGCCGCGAAGTTCTCTCCCACAGCCGCCGCGGCAGCCCCCTCACAGAGAGGCAAAAGAATCCGCAGCACTTTTAGACCTGTTTGCAAAGGTAAATGCAAAGGTTCGCGTTAAGTACTACAGAATTGCGGGTACTTTTGTAAATGACAAGCACGGCCGGCAGCGCCGCAGCAAGCGCGATGCGGACAGGCGCGGCCGACTTGGCGTGCGTATCTCTGGCATTTGTTCCCTATATTTCGCTAAACTCTGATTTAGCGAAATGTTATAAACTGCATTTAGCCACGTTGTTTTTATGCGCATCCCCCGCCGCTTCTGCCCTGTTCTTGCCATAAGTTGTGCAAAAGAGAAAAATGCTATAGAGCAGTGAACCCCACCGCAGCCGGATTGCAAAATCTGCCCGCTTGCGGTACAATAGAGGCAATAAACTGTGAAGGAGCAGATCGTGATGGATAATAAAGTGATTCTTGACGTTGTGGTGGATGTGCAGAAGGATTTTATCACCGGCGCGCTTGCCAACCCGGAGGCACAGACCACCGTGGCGCACCTTGCCGAGACGGCCCGCCAGAACGCCGAGGCCGGGCATTGGATGTTCTTTACCAAGGATACGCACCCCGACAATTACCTCTCCACACGCGAGGGCAAGGCTCTGCCGGTTGCCCACTGCATCGAGAACACGGACGGCTGGAACTTTGCGCCCGAGCTGGAGGACGCCATGGCCAAAACCGAGCCGGAGGTTTCCCACATCTGCTGCAAAAAAACCTTTGGCGATTATATGCTGCCCAGCGATATTCTGGATGAGCTGATGATGCACAACAAGGCGGTCACCGACATTGAGAAAATCATCATTTACGGGTACTGCACGGACATTTGTGTCATCAGCAACGCTATGGTGCTGCGGGCGGCCTTCCCCGAAACGGAAATTGAAATCCAGGCCGACTGCTGCGCCGGTGTAACACCTGAATCGCACGAGACGGCGCTGAACGCAATGCGTGCGTGCCAGTTCAGAGTAAGCGGTCAATAATCCCTCGTCAGGTCTAAAAAAGGAGCATTTCAGAATCGAAATGCCCCAAAAGTCAAGTGAGATGGCAATATGCAGGGATTGTGTCAGACTGGTGTTGTACAATAAAAGTTGACATAGGAAACTTAAAGAGCCAATATGATATTGTCAATATCAGTATGGCCTCGTTGCACAATAAAGATATGGAATATAACGATAATTAGCACGCATATCCTTCGTGTATTCTGACGGTGCAACAAAGCTCCCGTCTTTTCCAAATCCAAAGAACGGATATTCACCGTTTAATTTGTCTTTTGAGTGAACAATCCTACTCCGATAAAGATATTTTTTTGTGAATCGAGAAGAAGTTCAGGATTTGTTTCCATTTCCTGTAGCATCTTTAATACGTTATTATATACCGGATTTCGATTTTTGTTTTGAGTATGTATTATCTCTCATTCTTTATCTTCCAGGCTTTCCATATATTTTTTTGCATCTTTCATAAAACTCACTGCAATCATCACGATTACAGCACCAATCGGGAATGCCGCAACAATACTCACTGACTGAAGATTGTTCATGGAACTTTCAGCAAACAGCAGAGCAATCGGAAGTAAAATCAGCAAAATGCACCACATCAGCTGAATACCCTTATTCGGCTGTTCACCATCCTCTAGTGTATGATAGCTGTAGCAGGAAGCCGTAAGTGCAATGGAATCAAAGGACGTTGCATAGAAAGCAATCATCGTCAGCAGAACAACAACCATAATCACAGGCGCGCCCGGCATTGTTTTTATAATGCTCACAATCATTCCGTAAAGGTCGCCATCAGCCAGATACTGTGCTATAAAATCTGCTTTTCCTGTAACCTGCATACCCATTGAGTAATTTCCCAGCACAATAAAGCTCGTCAGGGTTGAGCCAACACCGAACACATAACCGCCGAGAATCGTCTGGCGTACCGTTCTACCGCGAGATATGTTTCCGATAAAAAACGGAGCTGCCACGCACCATACCATCCAGTATGCCCAATAATAAATCGTCCAATTCTGGGGGAAGCTCGATGTGCGAAGTGGGTCGGTGAAAGTGGACAAATCAATAAAGTTCTGAACCATCTTGCCGAGCGAGGAAAAACCGGTTTCAACAATATAACGTGTTTCTCCACCGAACAGCAGGACAAAGGCAATCAAGCCAAAGAACATATAAATACAAATGTTCGCCAGCTTGCTGATTCCCTTAAATCCATGCAGCAAGGAATATGTATATACAGCGCAGGTAATCAGAAGAATAATAATGTTAATTACAGTACGACTAACGGCAACATGGAACAGTTCGCTAATAATGGTCGCCATCAGCGGTGTCGCCACACTGAACGTAGTAGCCGTACCCGCCAATAGAGCGAACACCGCCAAAAGGTCAATAATCCGGCCAGCCCATCCATCGGTATGCTTTCCCAAAATCGGGCGGCAAGCTTCAGAATATTTCTGACGATTTCTTTTTCTCACATGGAGCATAAAGCCAAAGGCAACAGCCAGCACCAAATAGAATCCCCACGGAATAAAACTCCAATGGAACAGCGGATATACACCTGCCCAATCCTGGATACTACCCATCTCTGCCAGATGCGGATCAGTTGCATACAGCACCCACTCCGAGAACGAATAGAACAAAATATCTGCTGCAAGACCACAGGTAAACATCATGGAGCCCCACGCAAAGAAGGAATATTTAGGCTTCTCATTCTGCTCACCAAGGACGATGTTACCGTACTTAGAACTGGCAATATACAGAGAAAGAATGAAAATTCCCAATCCAATTACTAAGTAATATGTCCCAAAGGTATCACCAAAGAAAAAACGAATCTGGCTCAGTACAGCATTCGACTGTTCCGGTGCAAAAAAGAAAAGAACGCATAATGCAATTACGATTGCCAAAGGCACCAGTGTTATCATCCAGTCTATTTTCCCGCGTTCTTTTTTCGTATTCATTTACTTTTCCTCCACATATTTTTTGTAGCTGGCATCCAAGGCAATTAGCTCGCTCAGATTATCCACCTCTATAATATCGTCTTTATTCATAGGACGAATACCCAATTGATACTCCTCCGGGTAACAGAACATCGCCACATCATCCCAGTAGATTTGCCGATTCTTCTTTTGTTCAAACTCAATTTCGAGATGATGTTTCAGTTTTTCCCATCCTCTGCAGTCCAGCGGGAAATACTATACAACTGCCATCCGCCTTTTCCCCCTGTCCGGCTGCAAGCCGTTACAATGCCATTCTCAACAGTCTGAAGCCACTCATCCGTTTCGCCATCTGTCCAAACACTGTTATAACCAGAGCGTTCAAATTCCGGCGATAGAATATCCGGGTTATAAATAATCTGATCGCCATCCAGAATAATCGCATTTTCAATGTAATCTCTTGCCACGTAAAGCGATGCAATGTTATTACAGGTATCATAGTAAGGATTTTCAATCAGCTTAACACCAGGATACTCCTTTTCAAGTGTCACAAACTGCTCTTTCAGATATCCAACAACAACATAAATCTCATTGATTCCGTTTTTATGTAGTCCTTCGATCACGGTATCAATCATCCGCGTCCCATTCACTTTGACCAGCGGTTTCGGTGTTGTCAGCGTTACTGGGTGCATTCGATTTCCCAATCCCGCCGCCATAATAATAGCTCTTTCTACTTTTGGCATTTACTTTTCCTCCCCTTGCTTTTTCAGTTCCTCTTGAACAATTCGGTAGTAGTCCTTTGCATAGTGATACTGTCGAAGCGAATATTCGCCAAACTCTACACCAAGATTGCGTTTATATTCACACCAGTTGCTCCACAACAGACCACAGGCTGCAATATAGCAGTAAATTTTGATTCTGGTCGCATCATCACAACCTTCTGTAAAGTAAGCAGAAATCAGGCGATCCACCTGACGCTTATTGTAAAGTGAGTAAATACAGAACATTGCCACATCCACATGAGGATCTTGCATTCCTGCATACTCCCAGTCAATCAGTCGGATTTCTTCCCTGCCCTCTTTCTCCACAAAAAGGAAATTGTCCGGCACTGCATCAATATGGGTAAGAACCTTTTCTCCGGTATGTGCATCAATATAAGGCTTTAGTGACAAAACATTTGCTTTTGTTATTTCATAATCCTTATAGGCAGAAGGTGTTCCCTCCCACAGCGTTTCATAGAACTCCATCTGTCCGAAGATATTAAACTCGTGATTCACCTTCAGCTTTAGCTCATGGAATGCTCGTAGACGCCTCATGCACTTTTTGACATCTTCGTAGTTCAATGGATCGCATACTCTTGCGCCTTCCAGAAATTCCGTGATCTTGTAGCCATTTTCCGGGTTGATATACGCAATATCATCGCAAATGTGCTTTCCATCAATCGCTTGGTAAACTGCAGCTTCTTGTCGGCGGTTAATCAGCTGGTCTGTTCCTTCTCCCGGAATACGCATGATATATTTCTTTCCTTTGCAGGTAAACAGGAAAGAACGATTCGTCATGCCTTTTTAAGAACCGTAATTTCTGTAACTGCTTCTGGCTTTGCATCCAGAGCCTCACAAATCACCTGAATTGCATCCGTTTTCAACTGATTAGAATCACTGTCAATTTCTCGTAATTGCTCATAGGTGTTAATTTCCACAACGTCTGCGGAATGAACCACACGAGCCGCTACGATCATCCGGTCTTTATTATAAAGTGCTTCCTCCCAGAACGCTCCATCATACCGTTGATTTTTGCAAAGTTCATCAATTCGTTCTGCAACGGTGTCTGCATCCTCTTTCACCAAATAGCAGATACCAATCATTGCATTGCCGCCAGAGCTTTCTGGAACAGTCACAAGTTCCATTTTACGATTAACGCGGACATTACTTTCGTTGTCTACAAGATCGCTGACCATATACCATGAATATAGTTCATGTCGATGGAACGGATTTCTGTCACACCAAATATCACAAGGAATAATGTACGCATTCTCCAAATGTTCTTTTACAAGTTTGACGGAATGCAGATTGTTCTTTGCGGCATAGTCGGCATTAACTACAAGTTCTACTCCATACTCGTCAATCAAATACTCATATTTTTCTTTCATGAAACCTACAACTACATAGATTTCTTTAATCCCCACCTCATGAAGTTGCTTGATGATACGTTCAATCAGAGGCTCACCATTAACTTCCAAAAGACCCTTTGGCATTTCTGTGTTGATTGGAACCATACGCATACCAAACCCCGCTGCCAAGATAATAGCTCGCTGTGGGGTTTTCTGCTTAAACTCAGTTATGGCTTTCATTGTGGGGCGAATAGAATCATCCAGATACTCAGCTTTCATGAGTTCCTTGAGTGAACGATTTACTACTCCTAACGAATGTCCTGACACTTCTGCTAAAATCCGTTGATTGATGAAAGGTTCCAGCAAAAGTGTGTTCAAAATATCGCTTTCTTGCTTGTTCATGTACTTTCTTCCTTTCGTTTTTATGAACAATGAGCACGCTCAAACAGCTTACTTCCTATACGGTATAGCAAGCTGTTTTAAGCATAAAGTTATAAACAATTTTCTTCTATAGCTTGAATCTGGTTTTTTAATGAATAGTTTATCACGTAATTACTGCAGTATTCGCTCATGTTTTTATACAATTCTGGGGTTGTTAACAACTCAAGTAATTTTATAGCAAATTCTTCTTCATCTCTTCCAACAAAACCGCAATTTCCATTTTGTGACAGCTCATCTGTACCTGCTACGGGTGTGGAAACAAAAGGCTTTCCAAAATACATTGCTTCAACTAATGTTGTTGGAAATCCCTCACTATGTGAAGTTAAGCAGAAAACCTTGCAGTGCTTATAGTACGCATATGGATTTTTCTTGTATCCAACACATTCAATCTGCGCTTCCAGTTTGTATTCTCTAATTAATCTGACGGCCTCATTAAATAAGACACCCGTACCAAGCATTTTTGCTGTTACAGAAAGCCCCAAATCATTTAATCGTTTAACAATCCGAATAAACTGCAAAGGATCTTTATTCTCGTCAAAACGATTACAATACAGCAGCTGGAAATCCGTTACAGTTCCTTCCGGCACCATACCGGAGAAATCATAACCGTTATATATTTTTATAATTTTGTCTTTGTATTCAGGGAATACAGAAGCAATTGATTTCTCTGTAGCATTCGATATTGCCACAATCTTATTTACAGAGCTTAATGCTTTTCTTTGCTTGTTTTTTAATCTCTTATTTTCCTCCAAATCATAAATCGAACCATGTATCCAAGCTATACGCTTTTGGCTATTTCTGCTCAATAGAAACGTTGGAATAAGGTAATTAAATGATATTTCTACATCATATATCTTTCTAAGATGCATTTTTCTTATTAGACCCGGGAATAATTTAATTAAGGCAGAATTCATTAGTTTATTGTATATTTTTTGAAAACATATCCTGTCGCGTAATGTCGACAATCGGAGGCAAAATTTTGATATTGCCATTTACGGGTTCCATTTTATCTGCGTGAAGGTATTCCAGAACATCAATATCGTATTTTTCTGTAATCCAGATTGTTAACAATATTTGCAAGTATCTTTTCTGCACCGCCGCCATAACTAAAGGACCAAATAATAAACAGCACTTTTTTCTTTTTTCATTTTACATAAGCTCCTGGTAATTACGTTTCCGCATAATTACCTCCTTAATAAATACAACAGCTAACGCTTGAAGGAGGTAAGTAGCAATTACACCGGTCAAGACCATAATGCTGTACGGAGAAGAATAATAGCCCCAAATATCCAGCATTTACAACTATTAATATGGGAATATTGTATTTAACATAGCCCAACGCCATGAAAAGGTTATGGGTACCCATCGAGGAATTTGAATAACAACTATATCCAATGTACAGAATCAAAGGAATTACATACTCGTTTGGATTACTAATGAGATATTTCAGCCAAAGGGAATGTGTTGCTACTACGAATATAGTACTGACGCTAAAAAGCGATAACATAATCAGCTTTAAACGATTGGATAATTTTCTTGCACTTGCGACATCTTTTTGCGAAATCATCTTATTCATTTCAGGATAGATTACCTGACTTATTGGATCTCCTAATTTATTTATTACAGATCCGATATTTCCGAACACACTATACACGGATGTGGCTTCAAATCCCTAAATATTTATTGATGATCAGTGATGTAATTTGATTTACCGGCAAATCAATGGTTGAAGTCAAATTGCTGTATAAGCTAAACTTTAAAAAGTCCGGACACCATTTTAGTTTTACTTTATAGAAGTCAAGTAACTTATGCTGAGCCAGAGTTTTTAGAGTATAAAAGTTCATTAGTAAAAATTTTGCTGCGTTCGCTATACAGTCTACTAAAAAAAACGCTTTAAAATCACACCTGAGTACAAAGCACCCTAAGAAACCTACACATCGTATAACTGCACAAGATATATTAGATGTTACAACGTACTTATAGTTTTCAAAGTATCTTAGTACTCCAATTGTGGTTCCCTGAAAATAGAGCATATAAACACATAGATAGAAAATACAATACTCTGATATTGCACGATCCCAACCCATAATATTGATCACAACGTCCTTTAGTATCACTCCAAAGAACAAAGTTGCTACAAGGCAAAATGCATCCAACATTACAGCCCACTTAATATAAATCTTTTCGGACTCGTGATCATTGTCCCCTTCGGCTTTGGCTAAGTACTTAATTAAGGATTGAAACGTTTTAAACGAAAACAAGCCATAAAACAAATTCGTATATGTCTGAACGGCAACAAGAATACCGTGTTTATATGAACCAATTGCGTTAATTATAAATATGGTTGCCAAAAAGCCAAATACAGAGCTTATTCCCTCGCCAGAAAAAAATCAGCAAGAAGTTTCTGGCAAGGTGACTCTTAAATATTCGGTCCTTAATATTTTTGATTTTTTCTTTCATGTGTTACAGCCATTTCCTTTACGACTTCTCTTACAGAATCATATTGTTCACAGAAAATTTTTCACGCTCTACAGAAGGAAAATCATATAGATATTGTGACAATTTGCTTTCAATATAATGTGCTTCGTTAGAATATTCCATATTCCTATTAAATATTTGTGTGTTCTTTTTTGATTTTTCCGGAACAAATTTAGTCATTTTGTCCTTATGCAAAGTTTTCGGAATATCAAGAAAAGAAAAGAATTTGAAAAACTGAACTATCATAATTATAAACCAAGTCTTCAAAGTGAATTCTTAATATATTTTTATTTTCCACCTGTTTTTCGGCCTGCCTCATCTTACTATAATTGCTACAGAATTTCTCTGCATCAAATGAATATGGAACAGTCGCATTCGCTTTTCTCCAGTAATATTTGTTCAGAAGAAAAACATCCCTTGGATCACGATCAACCACAATCACCTTACAATTATCTTCGAAGTAATTCTCTATTCGATACAGGTTATGCGGCAAAACAAACTGATCTAATATTATATTCGAATTCGATATTCCCATTTGCAGGAAAAATATTGTCCAGTGCAAAATCTTTGCTCTCGAATAGAACTCGGACGGAGTCGTGTATGAAAGCCACATTTCCTCATACCTTAGACCCGGCTTTGCTACCACTTTTCCAAGCGATATTAATTTTATGATCTTAGCCAAGGTTTTCTCTATATATATTTTTGCATTAGGGTTTTCTTGATAATACCAATAGACATCCTTAGTTCTTTCATCCATGAGCGAGCTGATGAATTCCTCGCACCAGCTCATAAAATCAGAACCAACTTTATCCTTATAATTAGCAACCCAATAATGTTTATTGGCATATAATGTTTTCATACAACTATAAAATGTATGAAGGGCTTCATCGCTGCGAAGAGCATTGTTTCCTTTTAAGAGTTTGTCTTCCAAATCAAATACTCCGTTAGGGCAATGCATAAAAACATACTCAAAGTTTCCGTTGGAGCAAGAGTATCCGTCTACCTCACTCAGAAGATCTGTTACAGCGGACGAACCCGAACCCATATAACCTGTTGGTATAACAATTTTGTTCTTCATATGGTTACCTCTTGACTTTATAATAGAATAGGATTTAATTCCTCTGGCTCGGTGAAGTATCTTATGTTTAATCGCCAATCTTTTAAATACTGTCGCAAAGCAGATTGTTGACATTTTATGATAGCTCGTATTATATGTGCCTTGTCCATCCTAGTTTAAATTGTTTTGAGTGGTAATATACTTCTCTCTTTCCTTCATTTTCAGATGCTCAATCAGATTCCTATAAAAGTACTTGTTTCTAATAATTCGAAAGAGATCATATATTCTGACTAAATTGGATTTTTTAGCCTTCATATTAGCCTTTATAAATTCATACATTTCGAGAGTTGCAAAATCGTCTTTATATTTGACTGAATTCAAGTACTTCTCCAGCATTTCCACAGACGGAACATTTTGATAGGCTCCATTGTCAATAAGATAGTACATTGTCAGCTTTTGTCGGATATTTGCCTTACTTGAAACACTCTCTGTGCGGATTCTATAAAACAACCCATATGCAGGCATATTACCTATTTTAAAACCATTTTGATTGCCCTAAGAATGAAGTCAAAGTCCTCACAAGCATAAACTGATCTATATCCTTTTAATTTTTTTTCGAATACTTCTCTTTTCCCAAGCCACGTTGGATGTAAGACACAGCCTCCATATAATTGATATTCTTTGATTTTTTCATGAGCGGTTGGGACGTTTAAATATCCTATTTCTTTCCCATTTTCATCTATTTTTATAGCATTACACCCTACCATATCGTAGCTTTTTACCTGTAAAAATTCGAGCTGCTTTTCTAAGCGATCTTTTGTTGCAATATCATCCGCATCCATTCTTGCAATATACTTGCCGATGGCGTTCTTCAATCCAGCATTAAGTGAACTAACAAGTCCAATATTGCTTGGGTTGACTATATATTTTATTCTTGAATCTTCTCTTGCATATGCAGCAAGCAAGTCTGCCATATCTGCTCGCTTTGGATTGTCATTTACGATAATCAATTGAATGTTTGTATATGTTTGAGACAGTATTGACTCTATGCTAAGTTTTAGATATTTCAGTGGCTCATTATAAGTACATAACAGGACACTTATTATTTCCATCAAATTTCCTCTCAATCTTTTTGGCTGGAATAACTTTTATGATTATCTCTTTAAGTCAGGTTGTTCAAAGGTCGAACAATAGGGTTCTTAAAGAGGCAGCATATAATCAGCAGTTGTAAAAACGGCGGAGTTTCATCATGCTTCTCAAAAGCAAACTAACTCTTGCAGTATTCATCGCTAATTTCAGCAGCGAGAATACATACCATGAATATCCTGCGAAGAAACGCTGACCACAAACGGCTTTGTATATACAGTCGATTTTTCCTCCACGCAGTGCTTGATAGGTTCCTCCACAATAACCAAGATGTTCTGCTGCAAAATACTTCTTCTTTCTCTCGACAGAAAGTCTGTCTCCTTTTACTGTGCGTCACCCGGCATAAGCAGTAGCAGGTAGCGATAGAACTCTGTGTGCCCCAGTAGTAAGTTTCATTAGCTGAATACATAGTTTACCAGTAAGGCAACTCTAGATTGGGTTATAGATATTTTACTGGAAACCATATCTAAATACATTCTATCACAAATAATTTAACTAATACTGTAAAGAACCCCATTAGTGTTTGCCTGCATCTTTAATTTCTTTCTTTGCCAATTCGTAATTTGCACTTGATTTTAGGCAAATTTCTTATACCTATTATAATAAATGGTAAGCACTCGTAACTTAATAAGTCATTATCAATTGTGTTTGCTACCACAACTGCTATAAATGCCGCTTTTTCCATCATGCTTATATTTGGCTTTTTTTGATATGCATGAAGCACCATCCATAAAAATAGTAGCATTGCTATTCCATAGCGAACTACCATATACATATAAGCACTGTCCAAAACCACGCCATTGTTCATATAACCATCTATATAGACCGGTGTGTTCGTGTAAGCATTATAGTTCATAGTGTTCACAATAGGTATACCATAGCTTTGAAATGCTGAAGCTGCCAGCATACTTCTATTTGTAAATATTTGATCAAATGCATACCAATAATTCAACAGGACTCCTTTATATCGAAGATATCCCGGTAGAATGGAAAAAACTATACATACAAAAACGATCCAACTGGATACCAAATTAAGCGGTTTTTTTAATTTTGTTTTTAATTCTTTTTATCTCTTAACAGAAATGCTAACATTAATAATCCTACCGTGATCACTACTGCATTTCGGCTTTTGCAAATGCTATATAAGACTATTCCTATAAGTGAAAGCACTCCTATTTTTTTCATATTTCTATTGGTAGAAATACAATATGTCATCATATAAAACACAATCAGCGGTAAGCATGCGCTATGAACAAATCCTAAAGAGTGTCGTGCTTCTGTGCTAAAAATCCGTTCTATATGTCAAGCAATCCGAAAGTATCCCTAATGCACATAACACCAATGTGTTAGGCTAGTCATACCTACTATAGTTTGCATAGACACATTATATATAACCTTTTCATCAACATCACAAAAAACTTCCGCAATCAGAATTACGATAAACCAAAAAAAATCTCCCGTAAGAAGAAGCGTCAATGCTCCACATAGCACTCCAAATACAACCCAAGCGAACCCCTTCTTTTTCCAACTTTTGCCCACCACTGACAGCACCAGTAAAACCACAACAGTCGCTTTAATTGCTTTGACAATTGGGGCTATATTTCCTGTTTTGAATGCCATATCCTCTAAAAAAAGAGCAATCATAAATGGAACATAGCACAAAATAAACATCTGTTTTTTTCTTTTAACATTCACTTGACTCATCACCTGTATATAATCAGCTTCCTTAATTCCACCTTTTATTTAGTTGTCGTACCCTGATTACCATTTTTCTAGGCAATCTCATTATCAGCAATGCTATTTTCAACTTATTTCTTGCCTTCGAATTTTTTAGAGTTTCTTTTTTTGTGCAGTTCAATATATTCTCTGCAATAATTTATATCGTTTTTAAATCTTTCGTCTCCTGATTCCGTAAGGTATACTCTTAAGCAATTTGTCACCTGGTAAGTGTGTACGGCCAAACTCAATTCTTTAGATTTATATTCATATCGACGTAGTAATTCTTTGCCGATATCTATGATGTCAAGATCTTTTTCAGAAAAAAGTTTTGTTGTAATACTATTGGCTCTATGCCTATATCCATAACATTCTTGTTTGGAATAAGGCACTTTATCCACACATTCAAAGACATCACTCAAGAACAAATTATCCTCATACAGAATTCCGGGTTTAAATCGGATGCCACTGAGTATACTGGCACTATACAGCTTGCCGCATGCAGATGTTGAAATTTCTTTTTGATATAGAAAATCACAAATAGCTTCTTCCCTATTCAATAATTTATCTTTCGTACTTCCTTTAAAATCGGGCCTTTTTCCATCCGTGAAATGACAGATAGAATTCAACCGCTATATCTGCATTATATTTTTTGCATAGCTTATATAGCGATTCTATAGCGTTGAATGAAAGTAAATCATCGCTATCTACAAAGAGTATGTAGTCGCCTGTTGCTTTTTCTAAGCCGACATTCCGAGTATCTGACAGACCACTGTTTGCCTTTTCGTAGTAAGAGATCCTTTTGTCTTTTTCTGCAAGCTCAAGACAAATGGCTTTACTCTTATCGGTGGACCCATCGTTTACAAGTATTACCTCAATATTTTTATACGTTTGTTCCAAAATGCTTTCTACGCAAGGGCGCAGATATTTTTCGACATTATATACAGGAACGATTACTGAAATTAGGGGTTGCTCACTCATCATAGTTTCCCTCGTATGCTACTTTTGTAAACACATCTTCATACTGCTTACAGATTTTATTCCATGTGTACTCTTCCGCCACACGTTTCTTAGCTCTCCGGCCCATCTCTGCAATCTCATCTGCACTCATTTGGTCTGCCTTTTATCAATCAGTTCCGCAAGGTTGCCTGGCTTGCGGCTCCAATACAAGGCGCAGTCCTCTGCCACTTCTTTGTTGAACCCAACATCAACCAGTAAGTTCAAATCGGTACTTCCAAGGGCTTCAATCAGCGAAGGATTTGTACCGCCCACTGTATGTCCATGGAAATATGCATAGGCATTTTCCCGAATCTTTTTAAGAGTTCCTGGTCGTACACTGTACCAACAAACTTAATCCTCTTGTCGCTCTTGAAATGAAGTTTTTCTTCCAACTCATTCAAGAATTTATCGTTCACATTCGTAATGAGCGCAAAATCTTTCTTGCTACTGCACTGCATAAACTCGCGAATCATAACCTCAAAAGAATTTTCCGGCACAAAGCGACCTACAACAAGATAATAGCCCTTTTTAGTCAATCCTTTTTCCTTATACCAGCTCACCAGTTTTTCATCATCGTCAGCCAGCTTACTAAGGGTAAGATCCGCACCGTACGCAATGAAGGTTGTTTTCGGACTACTTCCTTTGATGCCCTTACCGTCATAGCATTCATGGATATACTTCTCAATGTTTACAGAATCACAGATAGCAAGATCACAGTATTTGACCATCATCTGTTCAGAAATCTTCCAGTATTTACGAATCGGAGCTGACCACTTCGCTCTCATCCATTCATGACCATCTGGATTCAAGTAAACCGTGCCGCCAAGTTTATGGATTTCGTGATAAAAAATGCCTAGCAAATGGTCCTATTCGGCAAGCCAATATGTAAACGATTGGATGGGGAATGCAATTCTTTTTGATATGTTCGCAGCAAACTTTTAATGCAGCCACATCATAATAGATTGCCTGTGCAGAGCCAATTTGTGGAACATCAATCTTAAAGCAATGTGCATTATGAAGCTCAAATTCATGGTCATTGATTTTAGTTACGCCCTCAAATTTGCTCATCCCTACACCCATCGCCATTGGCTTTGCAAGCAACGTGATACTTAATATTGTCTTTATTCTGGTGATACTCTGTAAGTTTATATACAAACGTTTCGTATCCTCCGTAGGCTCCCATAGACTTAGCACCTACTAAGTAAACATGTTGTACATTTTTCTTTGACTTCATTCTCTACCCCATCCTCAAAATTCTTTTTATATACTATACGCAAACAAAATCACAGTAAAACACACCATGTTCTTGGTATTTTGTTGATTTTTGTGAATCAAAACAGCGGCTTTTCAAAGCGGTCTCCCCCAAAACCAATGAATTCTGCCTTCTTGTAACTATTTTGACAATAAATATACAGGATTCCATTCCAAGTGTATATTCCTAAATATACAGATTAAATTTTATCACAAAAGCCATAGCTTTTCAATATATTATCCATATGTTTACAAAAAATGCACGTACCAAAGCCGCATTCATTAAACAGGCTCTTGATATTTCAAACAAATCGCATATGGTATTGAAATTGCTGTACTATGGTTTTCTTAGCCTACATACTGTTTTTGCAACCTCTCAAACGTGAGTTCCTAATCGCCTTCTTCCATTGCGCATAAAGTAGTGCCTTGCTATTGTCACAAGTTTGAGGACACCTTTTTGGAGGAGAACAGCTCACTGAAAACCGGTGGTATGGCCGAAAAAGTCACCGGCGCCTACCAGAAAATCGAGGACAGCGTGGTCGGCGGTTATAAAAAGGTAGAGAACGCCTTTGTGGATGCGTTTCTGGAAAAGGTTGATTCTGACGAGGACAAAAAGCAGGATTGACCCGGAAAATTTCAAACAAAAAAGACGATGGCAGGAGATTTCCTGTCATCGTCTTTTTTTGATTATTGAAGGGGGATACGGCATCCCGCGGGCCGGTGTGGGCATCGGCCCCTACAGAACCACCGCAATTATTGCGCGGTTGGGGCTTACAGCATTGTGTTTCCGTTTTACCGCTTGCGTCTGCGGGAGAGCACTACGGCTATGGTAAGGCCGCAGGCGCTGAAGGCCAGCAGCAGAAGCACCGGCACCAGCGGGAAGGCATCCGAGGTGTTCGGGATGGGTGCCGCGCTCTGGGCGGTAGTCTGTGCGGCAGAGCCGGTCTGCTCCACGGCAGGTGTCTGCGGCGTGGCGGGGACGGTGCTGCTTTCCGCTTGCGCCGGTTCCTCCGTCAGCGGCTGCACTGTCTCTGCGGCGGGGGGCAGCCTCCTCCGCCATAACGGCCACACTGCCAACGCTGGTGCAAAAAGCTCAGCGCCGCCAGCAGTGCGCTGAAAACGCAGCCCCATTCCCACAGAGCCCGGTTGGTTGTTGGTATCGTTTTTCATAGTCACTTTGCCTTTTGAACGAGGACACACCCAGTGTGCACTTTTTGCTATCTGTCAGCTACAGTATAGCACACCCGTTCTTGCAAAACCCTTGCAAATTTCGGCCTTCGGCGCTATTTTTTCAAAATTTTTTATCTTTTTCCAGCGCCAGCAGACGCGCTTTTTTGTCAATGCCGCCCGCGTAGCCTGTCAGGCTGCCGTCTGTGCCGACAACGCGGTGGCAGGGTATGATGAGGGAAATCGGGTTGTGCCCGACCGCGCCGCCCACGGCCTGCGCGGACATTTTGGCAAGGCCGCGTTCCGCCGCCAGCCGGGCGGCCAATGCACCGTAGGTTGTGGTCTGCCCATACGGAATCTGACGCAGCAGCGCCCATACCTCCTGCCGGAAGGCCGAGCCGCAGGGGTGCAGCGGCGGGGGTGAAATCCGGCTCCTGCCCGCTGAAGTAGATATCCAGCCAGCGTTTTGCCTGCAAAAGGGCCGGTGTAGCTTCGGCCCGGTACGCCGGGTCCAGCCCTGCCGCAAAGTATTTTTGCGCCGTCAAACCACAGCCCGGTCAGGCCGACTTCATCCGCCGCCAGCAGGATGCCGCCCAAGGGGGAATCATAATGCTGTGTGTATTGCATCGCTTTCACCTCAACGATTGATTCTAGGAATATTGTACCCAGGGCGTCGGCCTGCGTCAAAGGTTGTGACGCAATTAAAAAAGCCTTCCCTTTGCGGGAAGGCTTTTTAGGTGTTCTTTTCAAAAATCTCGTCCAGCTTTTCGCTGCCAATATTTTTGACCCTTCCGCGCCAAGGGTGGCCACGGTGGTGAAGTGCAGCTGCTCCACTAGCAATTTCAGATAATCCTGGTTTTGCATACGCGCAGCATCCTTTCAATCAGCGGTATCGCTGGCTGTGAATCAGAACTCGTAGGGAGGGTTGCCGGAGAAGTCGGCAATCAGACCGTGGGCGTTTTCCAGATAGAACACCTCAAAAATCGGGTTGGTGGCCTCGCCGTACTGACCCTTCACAATGGGGTTGGCAATGCACATCTCCTTAGCGGCCATATTGTTCTCAAACACAGCCTTGCCATGCAGGCGAATCCACGCATACTCGGGGCTGGAAACGGAAATCTCAATCTCCGGGTTCTGCTGCATATCCTTGTAGACGTCCTTGGTGCTGTTGGTGCAGAACCACAGCTTGCCGTCCATCTCGCCGGCGAACATAAAGGGGCGGCACTTTGCCTTTGCCGTCGCGGCCGACGGTTGCCAGATACTGCACAGGGTTTGCGTTCAGAAATTCAACAACTTTGTTCATGATAGGTACCTCCAAAATGGTTTTTTCTGCGAAAGCTTGCGTTTTTCTTTCGTTGGCATTATACTATCACTGTACAGCCCATTTGTGAAGTAGGCACTATATTGTGCTGTAGTTACCAAATGGGAACTATTGCACCGTTACCGCAAGGGAACCAATGCGCCGCGGCTGCATTTTCCGCCCCTTCGGGCCTTTAATAAAATTTTGGAGGTTGTTGCTATGGATGAAGTGAAAAAAGAGCTGCCCGCCTGCCCGGTAGAAACTACCCTGACCCTGATTGGCGATAAATGGAAGGTGCTGATTCTGCGCGACCTGATGACCGGCACCAAGCGCTTTGGTGAGCTGAAAAAGTCCGTGGGCAATGTCTCCCAGAAGGTTCTGACCGTCCAGCTCCGTGCAATGGAGGCAAACGGCCTAGTGCACCGCGAGGTATACGCCGAGGTACCGCCCCGGGTGGAGTATTCCCTGACCGACCTTGGCCGCAGCCTGAAGCCTATCCTTGACGCCATGTGGAGCTGGGGCGAAAACTATAAAAGCATGAATGAGTGAGCGACGCTTACGTTTTTCCTTTGTAGGGGGCGGCGTCCTCAACGCCCCGATACGCCCTTAAAAACCACCACGCCCCGCAGAGCTGCCTGTTACACGCAGCCTGCGGGGCGTATGCTTTATCTGCCTGCCGGGGTTTCCTCCCGCAGGGTTGTGGTGATTTCATCCAGACTGATGGGCTTGGCAATGTAGCCGGTCATGCCCGCTTCCATGCACTTCTTCCGGTCCGAGGAGAAGGTGCATTGCAGGGGCGGATGAGGGGGAATCTTCCCGCAAGCAACCGTCTATTGGTAACTATTGGTAGCTCTGCCCGGTAATGCCCGCTTATGGAAAACGGACCGGGCCGGGCGTGCCCGGCCCCTACAGAGCATCCGTTAATCGGTTGTGCGTAGGGCGGGGTGACCCCACCCCGCCGATGTTTGCGGCAGTATGCTGTTTCCGGTTTATTTGTAGGGGGCGGGCTCTACTCCACCAGGAACACTTCCCTTCCCCCTTCCTGTACAAAAATCATCGGGCCAATGCCAAGCATTGACCCGATAGTAGCATCAATATTTACGTGTGAAACAGCCCACTGAATATCTCATTATTGAGCAGCATCCCAGGAATTATTTTACGATATGTATAAGTTACATTGCCATTAACAATTCGTAAACCCTCCGGGTTGTTCCGGGTGATGCTGTTCAGCGTTTCCATGTCCTCCCTGCTGAGCCGCACCGAAATCTGCCCGGTGCTGCTTTTGGCCTTGTTGCGGTTTGTGGGAATCATCTCCACCCCAAGGCGGTTCAGGGCGTATCGCCTGCAGTCTGCACTCTCCCCTGCCCTGCGCGCAGCCTCACACTGTTCGTGCAGAATTTCGGAAATCAGCGCGGCCACCTTTTTGTCCGACCATGCCGCGTAACGCTCCAGAACCTCGTACAGCTCCGGCAGCAGGCGAATGACTATTTTTTCCCTTGCCATACTCACATCGTACTCTGAATGTTCTGGCGGATGGTATCGGCCAACGCAATCAACTCATCCAGATTCTGGATATATGCCTGCCGTTCCTCAACGCTGCGGGCGGTAATAATGCTGAGCCCGCCATCCGCGTTCAGTGCTTTCCAGCCGCCGCAGCTTTTTGGTGACAGCCGGAACCTGCTCGCCAATCACAACACTGTCGCGGCCATAGCTGGTTTTTTCTTTCTTCTGGGCGTTGGTCGGCTTTTCGCAGAGCTCCTCCACCAGTTTTTTTGTTGCTGAAAGAATGTCGGTTCTCTGGGTCAGGTCATTGCTGTCCAGCACATCGCGCAGGCCTTCTGCAAGCTGCTTTTTGGCCTTTTCGCGCCGGGACTGCGGCTCAATCGTTTCCGCCAGTGCAAAAGTTTCCGCAGCCGATTTCTGCTCGGCGTTCGTAAGGTTCACATAGCTTTCCGCCGCCGTGCGGGTAATGATGCCATCATCCAGCAACGCCTTCAGCTCCGGCACCAGATTTTTTTCAATGGATAAGCCCTTGTCAATCGTTCTGGGCTTCATCGGGCTCAGCTCTTTCAGCTGTTTTTTGGCTTCCTGTTCCGTCATATTAAAAGGTGGCTTCTGCAGGTTTTCAACAAAACGGACGGTTGCCTTTCTCGCAATTTTTTCGTTGCCGAAGCCGCCGCGCACCATCAGGTTTGCGGTGTCCAGATAGACAACTTTTTCCACCTCGCTCAATCCCTCGAGTTTGATGCAGTAGGGCCGGTTCCAATCCGGCGCATTCTCATCGGTGGAGTGCTCCTGCACCAGATAGCTCAACGCCTTGTAGCGTCTTTCGCCGGAAAGCAGCTCATATTTGCCCTTGTTTTCACCGCTTTCGCATTTGCAGACCACCAGATTGTGCAGAAGGCCGACCATACGGATGTTATCCGCCAGCTTTTTGACCTCCTCCTCGGTATCCTCGGTGCGGTAGAGCTCATTGTCTGGGTTGGTCACAATCATAGCCAGATCCAGACGCTCCGGCTCCACATCGTTCACTCTCTTTACGATGCTCTGCGCGGTAATGCGATTCTGCGCCTCGTCCATTGCCTCTGTGCGCGCCGCCGATTTCTTCTTCAGCTTGTCCAGTCTGCCCATGCCGTTCAGTCCTCCTCGCCGATTTTTGCCAGAATTTCATCACACAGGCTCATATACTCGCTCGCTGCCTTGTAAACTCCGGTTTCTTTTTTTTCTTCTTGCCGCCCGTTGACTTGCGTTTATCCGATACATTAAAGATGGCCGGGCCCATAATTTCGCCTTCCACAATCGCCTGATTGTTGCTGATGGTGCTCTTGAAGAACTTTGTTTCATCAATGCCAAAATGCTTGTAAAGCTCGTTGTCGCGCATTTTTTTTCATCAAGGTTATCCTGCAGCCAATCGTTCATGGCTACACGGCTTTTTACCATGCTAAGCACAACGCCCAGCACGTTGATTTCGGTATCCGCCGTCTTTTCCAGCTCAAAGAAAAAAGGCGCAGCATTTCGCCCAGACCCTGCAGGCTATAGTAGGTGCTGTGAATCGGAATCAGCACGGCATCGCTTGCATACAGCGCGTTCTGCACAAGCAGCCCCTGGTTCGGCGGAGTGTCAATCAGAATCACATCGTAGTTGTCGGCAATCTCGCACAGGCAGAGCGCCAGCATCTCATACTTGTTGATGGTCCCGTTGGAGGCCGTTGCCGACATTTCAATCAGTCCGGGGACCAGCGGCGTGTTGGCGTTTGCCGGGATAATATCAATGTTTTCATACTGCGTGTGGGAGACATAGTTGGCCGCAACCGCAATATCATGCGCGTGAATCATATCATACACGCCTTTTTTGGCGAAATGGCCGGTGGAAACAGAATATTCCGTGGCCGTGCTTGTCAAATCGCCCTGCTGGTCAGTATCCACCACAAGAACCTTTTTGCCTTGCTTTTGCCATACAGGCAGCAAGGTTAATGGTCAGCGTGGTTTTGCCGACGCCGCCTTTCTGCATACAAACCGTAATGCAATATGCCATATGTACCCAGCCTTTCCGTGCCGTGTCACTGTCGTTCATTCATCGTTGCCGTTTTTGTCGCGTCTCCGATGCTGTTTTGTTGCTTCTATTATACCTTTCCTTTTGTATACTGTCAATAAAAGCAGCACAATTTTGTCGTTCCTTCATCGTTGCCACTTTTTATATAAAACAGGCGGCACAGAAAACAGGAAATTCCGTTTTCTGTGCCGCCCTTACTGGCGTTCATTCATCGTTGCCGTTTCGCCGTGTTTACTCATCGTCAAATACGGACATATCCACCCGCATCGCGCTCTTGCCGTCCAGCTGTTCGGCTTTTCGCTGCCCGGCCATCACGGTAGCGGCCGAGTTGTCAATCAGTTCGTTGTAAACCACCACGCGGTAATACTGAGCCGACTTTTTTCAGTCGCTTTTTGCAGCATATCCTTGAATTTTTCTTCCATCCCCAGCACCCAGAGCTTGAGGTCGCCGTTATTTTTGATAATCCGGTTCAGCGCCTCGAGCGATTCTTCCGCCTGAGCTGCCTTTTTCTGGTTTGTCAGCAGCTTGGATGTGTAGGTAAGAATATCCGCAAGGATGTTTTTTTCATCGGAAACCAACTTTTTTTCATAAGAAAAATATCGGATGCGGCTTTCCAGCTCATGCCGCGCCATCACATAGGACATTGTCAAGATTTCGTCGGGAAGCGGCGTAGATACGTTCTCTCCGGCCGTAAAACCGACATTTTTTCTTTTTGTTTTCCGTGGCTTTTTTGCAACCTCTCCATCCGGACCCGCGTTGGAATCGTGGAACGCCCGCACTTTTTTCATCTCATCCTTCGATTTGTATTTGATGAAGAAATAGAGGTATTCATATTTGCGCGTGCCCTTGATGCGAACCGGGATGTACTCCACCCACAGGTCGGTCATCTCGTTGATTTCTTTTTTTGCCGGCTTTAAAACGTGTTTATCAAAATCGTAGTAGGTGGGGTATTTCTCATCCAGCGTTTTCTCGCGGCTATATTTTGCCGGTTCATCGCTGTTTTTCTTTTTGCCGCGGCCGCGCTCCTCCGGCGTGGGAACAGAAAGCAGGCTGCGCAGCTCATCACATTTAAAGCGCTTATATTTGTAGCCCTTCAGCTCACTGCGCATATCGGGAAACTTTTTCAGGATTTCTTCCGTCACCGGCTCAAAAACAAGGCCGTTGTTATAGCCGTAGTTGCGGCTTCCGTTGTCATAGGAAAGGATGATTTCGTACACACGCATACTGTACGTTGACTTCATCATCAGCAGATACTCGATGGAATAGGACGTGTAGTTGCTGGTCAGCTGGGCCACCTGGGGCCACAAATCCCGGTTGAACCGGATGCTGATGGTTTTATCGCGGGTGTCCACCACCGTGCCGCGGTCCAGCCAGGACATACTTTTGTACCGCCCGTCCGGCAGAACTACCCAGAAGTCGCGGCGTTCCAGACTTTGCACAGTGTCCTTCAGATAGTTGATGTAGCCGGGGTCCATCGCGTTGACGCCTGTCAGCTTGGAAAACTCCGAGAAGGTCAGCGTGTATGTTTTTGACGGATCCTTATCCTTTTTCTGGTCAATTTTGGACAGCAGCATAAACAGGATTTTTTGTTCGGTGCGGGGAAGGGAATACTTGGTCTTTTGAATCAAATCGTTAGATTTCGTAACAAAAGAGCCAAAGGAAAGACTTTTGCTGCTTGCCGGGTCAACTGCCAGCGTATGGTCGAGGACTTCGCCGGTTACAACCTCGACCTCATTGTTGTCATTGTTTTTTGCTGCGTTGTTTTCTTTCATAAATGGTCACGGCCCGAAGCAGTTTCCACTCGGGTTGTCCTTTCCTCAGCACTTTTCGCACAAATCTGCACACTACCACATATAAGTATAATAAAGGGAAGCTAAGGCTTTGTCAACTATTTTTCATTTTTATGTTTTCTTCTTTACTTACTTATTCTCTTATAATTTATATTTTTATTTATATATAGAGGAAACCAACTTTTTTTCTTGCCAAAACCGACTTTCTTTCATTGCAAAACAAACCTATTTTCATTCCGGAACCGACTTTTTCTCATAACAAAACCGACATTTTTTCAGCTTTCTTGGTGGGAATAAAAGTCTGTTTATAGCTGAAAAAAAGTCGGTTTTACAATGCTGCGGCAGGGCCGGGCAGGGGAGAAGCAAATACCGTTTTCTTTCGCAATAGATGAAAAAAGTCGGCTTATAGTGGCGAGGAAAATGAATTTTACTGAAAAAAAGTCGGTTTGTATGGTGGAAGGAAAAGAAAAGGGGAGTATTGATGGGGTTTGAAGGCAAACTGACAGGTTTTTTTAAATAAGCGATAACAGACTTTTTTTCTTTGGCAAAAAGAATAAGAAAAGATATAAATATTATACGATAATACGGGAATATATTACAGACGGAGAAAAACAATGCTGGAGGTAAACCGACTTTCTTTCAGAACATCACAAAATACATATTGGATATTATAAGAAATAAAATACAAAACGTATGCTGGATATGGGCTGGTTTTGAAAGGATTTCTTATTTTGGAAAGCGAGTTTTGTCGGGGAGGGAAGCACACCAACTTTTTTTCATGAAAAAAAGTTGGTGTGTGAGAAAAGAAGAGGGGCAGCAATTAAAATAAATGAGTAATTTACATACCATATACGCTACAGACTGTACAAATTGAATATAAAATACAAATAGGATAACATATATGTTGAAATGGCAACGATGTATCAACGGCAAGTATAACTGTGGGTTGGCTGGCCGCTGATGGGTTAGCCTGTCAGTAGGGGCGGGGCTCTGCTCCGACCGGGTGCTTACCCGCCAAATGCTGCTTACAGAAAACCCGCGGGCCGGGCGTGCCGGGCCCCTACTGCGTGGCGGCGGGTAGTACGGCACATACCAGGTTGGCGTAGGGGAAAAATCACTACCATGTATCAGAATAGCCCACCCCACTCCTAAACCGACAAATTTTCATCAAAAAAATAATGCCGCGGCGGGGGGCCGGGCATTGGGATTATAATAGCTCCATCATACTGATTTGGTCAACCAGCCAGCTTTCCTGCTTGGCTTTGGTGTATCACATCTTCGGGCTGACTGTGGCCAATCAAAAACGGAGACTGCGGGTCATGCTGGCGCATATTCTGCGCGACCAGCTCCTTGCTGTAGTTGGCGTAGCAATAGCGGCAAAGGTGGCCGCAGGTGTTGTAGGCGCCAATGTCTGCAGTGAGATAGCACGCGCACTCCTTGCGGGCAGATTTTTGCGGGGGCAATTTCAGGCGGCGGTTCAGCGCAGTCTCAAAGGTTTCGGCGGTCATACAGCCGCGGCAGTCTGCGCCAAAGCGCGCCAAATCGTTGCCCTCGGCACAGGGGCGGATGGTCATACCGTATTTTTTGGCCAATCTCTACAAAAGGCGCGGCCCAGCCGCTCACGCTCGGCGCGGGGGACAGGGCGCACCTCCGGGAAATTGCGCCGCACCTTTTCATACAAATCAATAAAGCTGATGACGCAGGTTTTCGTGTGCCCGGCCAGTTTCGCGGCCATATGTTCAAATGCGGCAAGGTGGCGCTCGACCGTGTAGACATCGGAAAGAAAAATCGGGTCATACCGCCAGCCGATAGAGTTCACGCCGACCATTTCGGAAAGTGTGATAAAATCCCGCAAAACAGCTTCCACAGGGGGCACGTGCGGTTCAATTTCCGGCCCATAGGGGTGATGGTGACAAACCAATACTGCCCATAGGGGCGCAGCAAATCCATATGTGGCAGCATGGGCCCGGGATTTTTGGTGCAGAAGCCTATCAAATCCACCACATCCGGGTTGATTTCATACCGTGTCACAGCCTGCGGGTTGTAGGGGTTGCGCACCAGCACAAACCCGGCCTTGAGCCGATTGACAAACCATGCGCTGTAAAAGGCCGGAATATCGGTGCGGAAGCCGGTCTGCAAAATCATGGCGTATTCACTCTCCTTGTGCGTCTTGTCTATCTATAGTATAAGGTAGACGCACCCGCCGTGCAAGCAGTTACCGAAAGGTGCCTGTACGTCCAAAGTCGGCTCTTGCGTTTCTGGGCTGTGTGTGGTATACTACCAACGTAAAACTGAATACGACAGTAGGTGCCTTTTTGTACGCGGCTGCGCGCACAGAAAAGGGTAAAAGGGAAACAGGTGCAAATCCTGTACGATCTCGTCACTGTGATAAGGGAATCTGCCGCCAGGGTGCGTATGCGCCGGTCACTGAGCCTGGCTCGGGAAGGCGGCGGCGGGTGTTGATCTTTCAGCCAGGAAACCTGCCCACTGCCGGGTACGGGGGCGAACAGCTCCAAATCACGAGGAATTGGTTGTACCGCAAAGAACCTGCCAAACTACGGGGCTTTTTTGTGTTGCCATTCTGCACACAAAAAGGCCTCGCTTTTATTGTGGGCTTATTTGAGTGTTCTTTTGGTAACACGGCGTGAGCGCCGCGGCCGCTGCTGTCCTCTCCCGCACCCATAAAAAAGGAAAGGAAGCAAAACACAATGAGAAGAATCCACTACAAGAAGCCCGCCGCCGTGCTGGCGGCCCTGGCCCTGACCACCGCCCTGCTGGTCGGCTGCGGTAGCACCGCCGCAACCACCGACAGCGTTGCCGAAAGCACCGCCAGTGAGAGCGAGGCTGTCAGCGAGGCAACAGCAGAAGAAGGGGATGCAGACGAAGTGGCCGCGAAGAACTGTGCAGACCTGATTGACGCCATCTATGTGCAGGAGCGCAATGACGATACCGACGCCCAGTGCGAGGCCGCCAAGGCCGCATGGGATGCCCTGACCGATGCCCAGAAGGAGCTGGTCGAGGGCGAAAACGCTGACCCCGATTACTTTGGCCGTGACACCGGCGATGCCGCCGAAGATGACCCCCGCAACGCGGATGACATCGGCGAGAATGAGCTGTTGGTTGTCAGCTTCGGCACCTCTTTCAACGGCAGCCGTGCCGCGGACATCAAAGGCATTGAGGATGCCCTGCAGGCCGCGTACCCCGATTGGAGCGTCCGCCGCGCCTTCACCGCGCAGATTATCATTAACCATGTGCAGGCCCGCGATGGCGAGAAGATTGACAATATGCAGCAGGCGCTTGACCGCGCTGTGGCCAACGGTGTCAAGAATCTGGTTGTCCAGCCTACCCATCTGATGCACGGTGCCGAGTATGACGAGATGTGCGAGGCCATTGACCAGTATAAAGACAAGTTCGAGAGCGTTGCCATTGCCGAGCCCCTGCTGGGCGAGGTTGGCAGCGATGCCACCGTTATCAACGAGGATAAGGAAGGCCGTAGCCGCCGCCATCACCGCCGAGGCCGTCAAGGCCGCCGGTTATGAGGATGCCGCTGCTGCCGCTGCGGACGGCACCGCCTTTGTATTTATGGGCCACGGCACCTCCCACACTGCCAAGGTCAGCTACAGCCAGATGCAGACCACGATGCAGACCCTCGGCTATGACAATGTGTTCATCGGCACGGTGGAGGGCGAGCCGGAGGATACCGCCTGCGAGGCCGTCATTGAGAAGGTCAAGGAGGCCGGCTACACCAAGGTCATCCTGCGCCCGCTGATGGTCGTTGCCGGTGACCACGCCAACAACGATATGGCCGGTGCGGACGAGGATTCCTGGCTGAGCCTGTTCAACGCCGCAGGCTGCTTTGATAGCGTGGACACCCAGATTGCCGGTCTGGGCGAGATTGCCGACGTTCAGCAGCTGTACGTTGCGCACACCAAGGCCGCTATCGACACCCTGAACGGCTAAGAGCGATACATTCTGCCCGATGGGGAATGTCCCTCTCGGGCAGTTTGTGTTTGTGGAGAAGCCGTGAGCCAGCGGGCGGACAATGCCCGCCGAAACCGCCCGGCTATATCCCATTCCCGGCTTGCCACCTCCCAAAAACGCGCCCCATATATAAAGGAAAGTAGGAACCCCCAATGAAAGCAAAAAACACCAAGCTCATCTCCTTGATTCTGGCGGCGGCGCTGCTGGCAGGGTGCGGTGCTGCGGCATCCACCCCCGCCGAGAGCACCGCAGAAGCCCCCGCCCCCGCTGAGTCCGCACCGGTGGAAACCGCCGCCCCCATGGAAACGCCCACCCTGCCGGACGGCGTCTATACGGCGGACTTCAACACCGACAGCAGTATGTTCCACGCCAACGAGGCCTGTGACGGCAAGGGTACGCTGACCGTCGAAAACGGCGTTATGACCTTCCACGTCAGCCTGCAATCCCAGAAAATCGTGAATTTGTACCTCGGTATGGCGGCGGATGCCCCGGCGCATGAGGCCGACTGGCTGCAGCCCACCATCGACACCGTGACCTACAGTGACGGTATGACCGAGGAGGTCTACGGCTTTGATATCCCGGTCGAGGCTGTGGACACGGATTTTCAGCTGGCGCTGCTGGGCACAAAGGGCAGCTGGTATGACCACACGGTCAGCGTCTCGAACGCAGTGCTGTCCGGTGTACAGACCGAAACGCCCGCCGATGGCCGCTATACCTGCGCCGTGACGCTGCAGGGCGGCAGCGGTCGCGCCACCATTGAAAGCCCTGCCGCGCTGACGGTGGCAGACGGCGCCATGACCGCCACCATCGTGTGGAGCAGCCCCAACTATGACTATATGCTGGTGGACGGCGAAAAGTACCTGCCCACCAACACCGAAGGCAACTCCACGTTTGAAATCCCCGTCGCCGCGCTGGACACCGCGCTGGCCGTCACGGCGGACACGGTTGCCATGAGCACCCCGCATGAGATTGACTACACCCTGACCTTTGACAGCGCCACGCTGGCCGCCGCCGAATGAAGCGGCTTTTACTGTGTCTGCCCGCTGTGCTGTTGGCGGGCTGTGCGGCGTCCACACAGGCAAAAACGGACGGATTGACGACAGAAAAAAGCTACCCACTGGACTATGCGCAGCAGTTCACAGCGGACGAATGTGCAGACGGCTGCACCCCTGATTACGATTGCAGAGGACCGCTATCTGGTGGTACCGCAGGGCACGGCTGTGCCGCAGGGACTGGACGCCGACATCACGGTGCTGCAGCAGCCGATTGAAAACATCTACCTTGTCTCTACCTCGGCGATGGACCCTATCCTCAGCATTGACGGGCTGGACGCGGTGGCGCTGTCCGGCACGCAGGCCGAAAGCTGGTATCTGGATGCCGCCAAAGCGGCGATGCAGAACGGTCAGATTGCCTACGCGGGCAAGTACAGCGCGCCTGACTATGAGACCATCCTGACCGCTGACTGCGGCCTTGCGATTGAGAACACGATGATTTACCATACGCCGGAGGTCAAGGAGCAGCTGGAAAAGCTCGGTGTGCCGGTGCTGGTAGAGCGCTCCAGCTATGAAAGCGGCCCGCTGGCGCGGATGGAATGGGTCAAGCTCTACGGCATACTTCTGGGAAAAACAGACGAAGCAGAGCGCATTTTTTCCGACGCCGAGCAGCGCATTGCCCCGCTGGCGGACAAGGCCCCCACCGGCAAGACGGTGGCGTTTTTCTCCATCACCTCCAACAACCTTGCCACGGTGCGCAAGGGCGGCGACTATGTTGCCAAAATGATTGAGATGGCGGGCGGCAGTTACGTCTTTGCCGACCTGACCGACAGCGGCAACAATCTGGCCACCGTCAATCTCTCGCTGGAGGATTTCTACGCCGGGGCACAGGACGCCGATGTGCTGATTTACAACAGCACGATTGAGGGCAAAATCACCACGCGGGAGGAGCTGATTGCCAAGTGCCCGCTGCTGGCGGATTTCAAGGCCGTGCAGACCGGCAACGTCTGGTGTACATCGCAAAGCCTTTTCCAGCAGAGCATGGAGCTGCCCGACCTGATTCTTGATATGAACCGCGTTTTCACCGAGGGAACCCCCGACAGCAGCGAGCTGAAATTTCTGACCCACATTCAATAAAGGAAGAATCGTATGCACAACCGCAAACGCCTGACAATCGCATATCTGGCCATGGCGGCGGCGCTGCTGGTGCTGCTGGCCCTGAACCTGTTCTGGGGCAGCGTGGCGCTCGCCGTCCAGTGTGGCGGCGGCACTGTTGGGCCGCGGGCAGGACGCCCTGACGGCGAACATCCTGTTCCAGCTGCGCCTGCCCCGGGCGGTGATGGCGGTGCTGCTGGGCGCGGCGCTGTCGGTAGCGGGGTATCTTTTACAGACGTTCTTCGCTAACCCCATTGCGGGGCCATTCGTTATGGGCATCTCCAGCGGTGCCAAGCTGGCGGTTGCGCTGACGATGGTGATTTTTCTGAACCGCGGATTGCTGACAACCTCGCTCACGCTGATTCTAGCCGCGTTTGCGGGCGCAATGGCCGCCATGCTGTTTGTGCTGGCTGTGGCGCGCCGCGTGCAACGAATGAGCATTCTTGTCATCTGCGGCGTTATGATCGGGTACATCTGCTCGGCTATCACGGATATTGTGGTGGCCTTCGCGCAGGACTCGAACATTGTCAATCTGCACAACTGGTCGATGGGCAGCTTCTCCGGCATGATGTGGGGCAACGCGGCCACGGCGGCGGTGATTGTGCTGCCCTGCCTTGCGGCGGCGTTTGCGCTCTCCAAGCCGATGGCCGCCTACCAGATGGGCGAAAGCTATGCCGCCAGCGTCGGCGTGCCGGTGCGGGCGTTCTCGGTTGCGCTGGTGCTGCTGTCCAGCCTGCTGGCGGCCTGCGTCACGGCCTTTGCGGGGCCCGATCTCGTTTGTCGGCATCGCGGTGCCGCATCTGGTAAAACATACGCTGGGCAGTGCAAAACCGCTGCACGTGCTGCCTGGCTGCGCTCTGGGCGGCGCGGCGTTCTGCCTGCTGTGCGACCTGATCGCCCGCAGCCTGTTTGCACCCACCGAGCTGTCGATCAGCTCGGTCACGGCGGTGTTCGGTGCGCCGGTGGTCATCTGGCTGTTGGTGCGCCGCCAGCGGGGGGAGGCACAGCGATGAGCTATTGTGAGACACACGCCCTTGCCGTTGGCTATAGCGCGCCGCTTTTGCAGGACATTGCCCTGCAGGCGGAGCGCGGCAAAATCCTGGTGCTCATCGGCCCCAACGGTGCGGGTAAATCCACCGTGCTGAAAACGCTGGCGGGCCAGCTGGCCCCACAGGGCGGCGCGGTGCTGCTGGACGGACAGAGCCTGACCGACTACACCCCCGCGGCCCGCGCCCGCAAGCTGGCGCTGATGCTGCCCCACACCCCGCGCACCGAGCTGACCACCTGTTTTGAGGTGGCCGCAGCCGGGCGCTACCCCTATACCGGGCGGCTGGGCATCCTTCTCCGCGGCGGATAAGGCCGCCGTGCGCGAGGCGCTGGCACTGGTGCAGGCGCAGGAGCTGGCCGACCGCGATTTTACCCGGATCAGTGACGGCCAGCGCCAGCGCGTGCTGCTGGCACGCGCGGTCTGCCAACAACCGGAGCTGCTTCTTCTGGACGAACCAACGTCCTTTCTGGACGTGAAGGGCAAGGCGGAGCTGATGGAAAGCCTGCGCACCTTAGCGCGGGAGCGCAATATTGCCATCATCGTGACGCTGCACGAGCTCGAGCTGGCCCGCAAGCTGGCCGATGCCGTGGTCTGCGTCTCGTCCCGTGGCGTTTCCGCCGTGCTGACGCCGCAGGAAGCCTTCGCGGAGGAGAACATCCGCACGCTGTTCGGCCTTTCGGCCGAGCAATATGCGGCGCTCTTCGGCAAAACCGCGGCAAAACCGAAATTTGAGCATTACATCCGCAGCGGGCAAAAGCTGCTGCGCTGCGGCTACACCACAGGCACCTGTGCGGCGCTGGGTGCGGCGGGTGCGGCGCGGCTGCTGCTGACCGGCCGCGCACCGGAAACGGTCGGCCTGCGCACGCCGAAGGGGCTTGTGGTGGAGGTTGCCCCGCAGTTCTGCCGCCTTACGGCAGCGGGGGCCGAGTGCGCCATCGTCAAGGATGGCGGTGACGATGTGGACGCCACCACCGGCCTGCCGGTCATTGCTGCGGTTGCCCTGCGGCCCGATGCACCGCACACTGTCACGATTGACGGCGGCGTAGGGGTGGGCCGGGTGACCAAGCCCGGCCTTGACCAGCCGGTCGGCGCGGCGGCCATCAACCACGTGCCGCGCCAGATGATTGCCGAGGCTCTGCACCGCGAGGCCGAAGCAGCGGGCTATGACGGCGGCTTTGCGGTGGTAATCTCAATTGACGGCGGTGAGGAGGCCGCCAAGCGCACCTTCAACCCGCATCTTGGGGTGGAAGGCGGGTTGTCTGTTCTGGGCACCAGCGGCATTGTGGAGCCGATGAGCCAGCAGGCGCTGCTCGACTCGCTGCAGCTGGAAATCCATCAGGCCGCCTTGCGCAGCCGCCGCCTGATACTGGCCCCCGGCAACTATGGCCTTGACTATCTGGCGGAAAATCTTAAGGAGCTGCGGGAAATCCCCGTGGTGAAAATTTCAAACTTCATCGGTGATGCGCTGGATATGGCGGCATCCGAGCAGTTTGTGCAGGTGCTGCTGGTCGGCCACGTGGGCAAGCTCGTCAAGCTGGCGGGCGGCATTATGAATACCCATTCCCGACAGGCGGACTGCCGCACCGAGCTGTTCTGCACCCACGCCGCCCTCTGTGGGGCGGATACGGTAACCTGCCGCGCCCTGATGGACGCCGCCACAACAGACGCCTGCCTTGCCGTTCTGGACGGCGCGGGGCTGCGCGGGCCGGTTATGGCCAGCCTGCTGGATGCGATACAGACCCACCTTGACCGCCGCGCAGCAGGGGCGTTCACGGTGGGGGCAGTGGTATTTTCCAACCGGAGCGGCCCGCTGGGCCAGACAAAAAATGCTGATACACTGTTAAAAATGTGGAAGGAAGGCTGACGATGGTACACTTTGTGGGGGCGGGCCCCGGCGCCGAGGAGCTTATCACTCTGCGTGGCGCGGCTCTGCTGCAGGCGGCGGACTGCATCATCTACGCGGGCAGTCTCGTCAACCCGGCACTGCTGGGGCTGGCCGGGGCGGACTGCGCCATCTACAACAGCGCCGAAATGACGCTGGAGCAGGTGATAACCGTTATGCAAAAGAACGAAGCAGCGCATAAAACAACCGTGCGTCTGCACACGGGTGACCCCTGCCTGTACGGGGCCATCCGGGAGCAGATGGACGCGCTGGACGCCGCGGGCATCCCCTACGACGACACGCCGGGCGTTTCCAGCTTTTGCGGCGCGGCGGCGGCGCTGAACGCCGAGTACACGCTGCCGGGCGTCAGCCAGACCGTTATCATCACCCGGATGGAGGGCCGCACCCCGGTGCCGGAGGGCGAACGGCTGGCCTCGCTGGCCGCGCACGGTGCCACGATGGTGATTTTCCTCTCCATCGGTCTGGTGGATAAGGTGCAGGCGGCGCTGCTGCAGGGGGCCTACACCGCGGCCACGCCCGCCGCCGTGGTCTACAAGGCTACCTGGCCGGAACAGAAAATTGTGCGCTGCACAGTGGGAAATCTGGCCGAAAGCGTCCACGCGGCGGGCATTGCCAAAACCGCGCTCATCGTGGTGGGGGACTTTCTGGCCGCGCAGTATGACCGCAGCAAGCTCTATGACCCCGCCTTCACCACCGGGTTCCGCAAGGGGGCGCAGGGATGAGGTGTGCCTACATTGCCTTCACGGCGCGGGGTCTGGCGCTGGCGCAGCGGTTGACCGCAGCCTGCCCCGGCAGCGTGGCCCGATGCGGCGCGGGCGGTGTCACACTGGCAGCGTGGACGCAGGAGCAGTTTGCCGCCGCAGACGCCCTTGTTTTTGTGGGGGCGGTCGGCATCGCAGTGCGGGCCATTGCGCCCTGCTGCCGCAGCAAGGCGGCTGACCCCGCCGTGGTGGTGCTGGACGAGGGCGGACAGTTTGCCATACCACTGCTGTCGGGGCATCTGGGCGGTGCCAACGAGCTGGCGCGGCGGCTGGCGGCGGTCTGCCGCGCTGTGCCGGTCATCACCACGGCAACGGATGGCCGGGGCCTTTTTGCGGTGGACGAGTGGGCCCGCTGCCACCGGTTTGCCGTGGCCGAGCCCGAGCGCATCAAGACCGTCAGCAGCGCGCTGCTGGCCGGGCAGACCGTGCATTATGCGTCAGACTGGGCCATTGCCGGCCCGCCGCCCGCCGGTGTGTGCCCCGCCTGCGATGGCGATGAGGCCGATTTTGCCCTGACGCTGACCCCGGCAGGCCGGGCGCTGCACCTCATCCCGCGCATTGCGGTGCTGGGGGTCGGCTGCAGGCGCGGCATCTCGGAACAAAGGCTTGCGGAGGCGTTCCGCGCGTTCTGCGCCGAGACGCATTTTGCGGCGCAGGGCGTCTGCCGGGTGGCCAGCATCGACCTGAAAAAGAACGAGGCCGGGCTGGCGGCCTTCTGCCTTGCCAACGGCTGGAGGATGGATTTTTATACCGCCGAGCAGCTGCGGGCTGTTTCCGGCAGCTTTACGCCCTCACCCTTTGTGCAGAGCGTTACCGGCGTGGACAATGTCTGTGAGCGTGCGGCGGTGCTGGCCTCGGGCGGGGTGCTGTACCTTCCGAAATGGGCGCGGGACGGCGTGACCTTCGCTGTGGCCGTGCCGTCCTTTGCCCCGGATTGGAGATGGAAAAATGAACCATAACCTTGTCTATGTGGTGGGCCTTGGCCCCGGTGACGCGCAGCTTCTGACCGCGCAGGCCCGCGCCGCGCTGCAAAGCGCCGAGGTGCTGTGCGGCTACACGGTCTATGGGAGCTGGTGCGGCCGCTTTTCCCGGAAAGGAGGTCTACGCCACCGGCATGACGCGGGAGATCGACCGCTGCCGCTGGGCGCTGGAAACCGCGCAGCGCGGTAAAACACGTGGCGCTGGTCTGCTCTGGCGACGCGGGGGTCTACGGTATGGCCAGCCCGCTGCTGGAACTGGCCGCGCAGTACCCCGACGGCAGGTCGAGATTGTGCCCGGCCTGACGGCGGCGCTAAGGCGGGGCCGCCGTGCTGGGCGCACCGCTGGCGCATGATTTTTGCGTCATCTCGCTGTCTCCGACCGGCTGACGCCCTGGGCAGTGATTGAAAAGCGTCTGGCCTGCGCGGCGGCGGGGCGACTTCTGCGTTGCGCTCTACAACCCTCCCTCCAAGGGACGCGCCGACTACCTGAAGAAGGCCGTGCAGCATCCTGCGGCAAACGGCAAAAGCGGAAACCGTCTGCGGGCTGGTGCGCAACATCGGCCGGGAGGGCCAGACCGCCCGATCCTGACGCTGGCGGAACTGGAAAATACGGCGGTGGATATGTTCACCACGGTTTTTATCGGCAACGCCGATGCAACGCGCGCCTTTGGGCGGAAAAATGGTCACGCCAAGGGGGTACCGGCGATGAAGGCAGTGGTTTTCAGCGGCACCACCGAGGACGCACCTTCTCCGTGCAAAAAGCGGCGCTGGGCGCGGCGGTAACGGTGTGCGTGGCAACCGCCGCTGGGGGCCGAGGAGCAGGGCGAAATGGCGGACGGCATCTACGGTGCGCGCCGGGCGGCTGGATGCCGGATGATGGCGGCGGTTCTGCAGGGCGCGGCGCTCTGCGTGGACGCCACCCACCCCTATGCCACCGGATGCCACGCAGGAACATCCGCGCTGCAGCGGTGCAGGCGGGCGTGGAATACCACCGCCTGCTGCGTGCGCAAAGCCCCTGCCGCCCGGCTGTGCGGTGTTTGAAACAGCCGCCGCCCAGGCTGCCGAATATCTGGCCGGGACAGAGGGCAATATCCTGCTGGCCACCGGTGCCAAGGAGCTGGCTGTGTTTGCCGGGCTGAAACCGGAGCGGCTTTTTACCCCGTCCTGCCCACGCCGGATGGCATTGCCGCCTGCGAAGCGGCCAATGTCCCGCACCGGAACATCATTGCCATGCAGGGGCCGTTCAGTCTGGCGCTGAATAAGGCGTTGATAACACAGTTCCAGATCCGGTACCTCGTCACCAAGGACGACGGCGGCGCAGCGGGCGGCTTTGCCGAGAAGGTGCAGGCCGCTGCCGATACCGGCGCACAGCTGGTGGTGCTGCGCCGCCCGCCGGAAACTGGCGAGACGGAAACACAAATTTTAGCGTATTGCAAGGAGATTTTGAAATGGTCACACTGATCGGTATGGGAAGCGGAAAATGGGAAGCCCTCGGCGCAGGCGCAGCAGGCTGTGCGCAGCGCGGGCCTTTGTGTTCGGTGCAAAGCGGCTGCTGGCGGGCCTGCCTGCAGACTGCACGGCCCGGCAGTTTGCGCTCTACCAGCCCGCTGACATTCTGGAAACACTGGCACAAAACTCCGGGCAGGATGCTGCCGTGCTTACAGCGGCGATACCGGATTTTACTCCGGTGCGTCCGGTAAAGCTGCTCACGCCGCTGCGGGCGCGGGCATCCCCGCGCGGGTGCTACCCGGGCGTTTCCAGCATCCAGCTGCTTTCAGCGGCGCTGGGCCGACCGTGGCAGGACTGGAAGCTGGTTTCGGCCCATGGCTGCGCCTGCGACCCGGTGGCCGGTGCATGATGAACCGTTCGGTGTACTTCCTCACCGGTGGCACTGAAACGCCCGCCTCTCTGTGCCAGAAGCTGACCGATGTCGGTATGGGCGAAGCCCACGGCGTGGGCGAAAACCTTGGCACCGAGGCGGAAGCCATCCGCTACGGCTCTGCTGCAGAGCTGGCGGGCAGAGCTTTTGCACCGCTCAGCGTGCTTCTGGTGGAAAACTTTGATCTGCCGCAGCTGCGTGCGCCGCCGGGCTTCCCGGACGAAAGCTTCATCCGGAGCGAGGTGCCCATGACCAAGCAGGAGGTGCGCGCTGCTGCGCTGGCAAAGCTGGCGGTAATCTCCACCGACACTCTGTGGGATGTGGGCGCAGGCACCGGCAGTGTGAGCGTGGAGCTTGCGCTGGCGGCACCCAAAGGCCGCGTTTACGCCGTGGAGTGTGAACCGGATGCCTGTGAACTGATCCGTAAAAACCGGGCAAAGTTCCATGCTTGCAACCTCATCCTCATCGAGGGCCGCGCACCGGATGTGCTGGCAGACCTGCCTGCGCCGGATGCCGTGTTCATCGGCGGCACCAAAGGCGGCATGGAAGCCGTGCTGGATGAAGTGCTCGGCAAGAATCCGAACGCACGCATCTGCATTTCGGCCATTGCGCTGGAAACGCTGGGCGCTGCCATTGCCGCCCTCACGGCCCGGGGCCTGACCGCAGAGGTAACGCAGATCGCTGTCAGCCGCACAAACCGGCGGGCCGACTGCACCTGCTCATGGCCAATAACCCCATCTTCCTCATTACGGGTACACGCAAAATGATGCAATTCCTCATCGCTGCGCCTTCTTCCGGCAGCGGCAAACCACTGTTGTCTGCGCAGTGCTGGCGGCGCTGAAAAAGCGGGGGCCGACCCCTGTGCGTTCAAAAGGGCCGGACTACATTGACCCCATGTTCTACCGCCCGCTCTGCAGGTGGACAGCCACAATCTGGATCTGTTTCTTTCCGACAGGGAGATGGTGCCGGCGGGCCATTTGCCGCCGGGCATGGTGCCGCCGTGTGCGAGGGCGCTATGGGCTTTATGATGGTCAGGGCCTGACCACCACCGTGCCAGCGCTTGGGAACTGGCGGATACGCTGGCCTGCCGGTGCTGCTGGTGGTCCCAGCCCAGGGTGCCAGCGTGACGCTGGCCGCGCAAATCAGGGCTGTGAACTTCCGCAAAACAGCCATGTTTCGGGCATCCTGCTCAATGATTGTTCCGAAAAAGCTGTATAAAATGCTCAAAAGGCCCTGCTGGAAAGGGGAGACCGGCCTGCCGGTGCTGGGCTATCTGCCCCATTTGCCGCAGGCAGCGGTGAAAAGCCGACACCTCGGCCTGAAGACTGCCGGATGGAATTGCCGACCTGCAGGAAAAGATCGCCCTGCTGGCCGATGCACTGGTGCTGGATTGGCGCGCCTTGCCGTGCTGACCGAAAAGCCTGCGCCGGAAGCTTTGCCGGGAGCAGCTGCACCCATGCATCCGTCCGCATTGCGGTGGCAAAGCGACGAGGCGGCGTTTTGCTTTACCTATGCCGAAACGCTGGACGCACTGCGGGATGCCGGGGCGGAGCCTGTGCTTTTCAGCCCGGTGCAGGGATGCGGTTTTGCCGGAAATCGGCGGGCTGTATCTGCCCGGCGGTTACCCGGAGCTGTACGCCAAAAACCCTGAGTGAAAACAAAACCATGCTGGCTTCCATCCGGCAGGCCGTGCAGGCGGTCTGCCCCACAGCAGCCGAATGCGGCGGCTTTTTGTATCTGGGCCGGAGCGCTGGAGGATGCCGACGGTAAAAGCGCTGGCCCATGGCAGACGTTCTGCCGGGCGATGGCATCCGGGTGGGGCAAACTGGTGCGCTTTGGCTATGCCAAATGACTGCCAAAGCGGACAGTATGCTCTTTCCGCGCCGGGGAAACGCTGCCCATCCACGAATTCCACCACTGGGATTCCACCGAAAACGGCACTGCATTTACTGCCTGCAAAAACGAAAAATGCAGGGGAATGCGGCTATGCAAACGAAGATTTTTATGCGGGTTTTCCGCATTTATACTGGGCGGGCACGCCCCTGCCGGGACGCTTTTTGTACGTGCGGCAGAACGATACAGCAAAACAAAAGGATGACCAAAATGACCGAAACGGAACTGAATGCACTTTTGGCGGGTATCACCCCGGCCAACGAACCGCCCGCGCGGCGGCACACGCCCACTGGGCCAGCCTTGCGAAGCCCTCTGGGCGGGTTGGGCCGGCTGGAGACCATGCTGGAGGATGCCGCCGCCCCCTTACCGGCAGTGCGGAGCTTGATCTTTCCCCGGGTGGTGGTGGTGCTCTGCGCGGATAACGGCGTGGTGGCGCAGGGCGTGAGCCAGACCGGGCAGGAAGTGACCCGTGCCGTGGCCGAAAACCTGCAATGCGGCGCACCAGTGTGTGCCAGATGGCCCGCGCGGCCCACTGTGATGTGGTGCCCGTGGATATGGGCATGGCAGGCGAACCGGTGCCCGGCGTGCGGAACTGCCGCATTGCCGCCGGGACGATGGATTTACGGCAGGGCCCCGCCATGAGCCGGGCCGAGGCCGTGCAGGCCGTTGGGAGGGCATCACCCTTGCCCGGGAACTGGCAGAGGATGGCTACAGGCTCATCGCCACCGGTGAAATGGGCATTGGCAATACCACCACCTCCAGCGCGGTGGCGGCGGTGCTGCTGGGCCAGCCCGTGGAGACCATGACCGGGCGCGGGTGCGGGCCTCTCGGACGAAGGGGCTTGCCCGCAAAATGGATGCCATCTGCCGCGGCATCCCTTTGCAATGAGCCGGACCCGGAAGACACATTGGATGTTCTTGCAAAGCTTGGCGGCTTTGATATCGCGGGCCTGTGCGGTGTGTTTCTGGGCGGTGCACTGGCCGGTGCCGGTGCTGGCAGATGGCTTTATCAGCGGGTGGTCGCCGCGCTGTGCGCCGTGCGGCTGTGCCCGGGCGGCCGAAAAAGGCCGTGTTTCGCCAGCCACTGCTCGGCCGAGCCTGCCGCGCGCATCGTGCTGGAAGCACTGGGCAAGGACACCCATCATTACGGCGGGCTGCACCTGGGCGAGGGGACGGGCGCGGTCGCCAGCATCCCGCTGTGGGATATGGCGCTGGCGGTGTATCAGGACTGCTATTCGTTTGCGGAGGGCGGCATTGCGCCGTATACGCCGCAATGCTGACGCTGGTTATCGGCGGCTCGGCCAGCGGCAAAAGTGAATACGCCGAAGCCTTGGTGCTCAGGACCACCGGCCCCCGCTACTATCTTGCCACCATGCAGGTCTGGGATGCCGAGTGCGCCGCCCGGGTGGAAAAAGCACCGGAGGATGCGGGCGGCAAAGCAGTTTGAGACCGTGGAGTGTCCCCTGCATCTGGACAATGTGCGCCTGCCTGCGGGGGCACCGCCTGCTGGAAGACCTGGGCAACCTTGCGGCCAACGAGCTGTACGACCCGGCGGGGCAGGGGAAAACGCGGCCAAAAGCCATCCTGCACGGGCTGGAAAGCCTTGCCGACCAGTGCGAAAACCTCATCGTTGTTTCCAACGAGGTGTTCAGCGGCGGTGCCGGCTACGCAGGCGACACCGACCAATATCTGCTGGCGCTGGCGCGGGTGAACAACGCCCTCGCCGCCCGGCAGATGCGGTGGTGCGGGTGGTATGCGGCATCCCCGGTGTACTATAAAGGAGTGGAAAAATGATCGTTTTGCAGACCATCGCAGTGGCCTTTGCGATGTTTTCGGCGCTGCCGGTGCCGCAGTTCGCGTGGAACGAAAAAAATATGCGGTATGCGCTGTGTGCCTTCCCGCTGGTGGTGTGTCGTTATTGGTGCGGCGTGGTGTGTGCGGGCGCTGCCTGCCGGGCCTTTGCCCAGGCGGCGGTCTTTGCGCTGGTGCCTGTATGGATGACGGGCGGCATCCATCTGGACGGCTACGCCGACACCTGCGATGCCCTTTCCAGCTACGGCGACCGACAAAAAGCTGGAAATATTAAAAGACCCCCACTGCGGTGCCTTTGCGGTCATCCGGCTGTGCAGCTATTTTGCTGCATATCTTTTGCCCTGGCGCCTGTGTGCAGTTTACACCGCGCATGGGTGCTGTGGACGCTGGCACTGGTGGGGGAGCGGATGCTGTCCGGGTTGGCGGTGGCAGCGTTCCCCCCATGGCGAAAAAACACCGGTCTTGCGCACACCTTTGCCACTGCGGCAGACCGCCGGACGGTGCGCCGGGTGCTTTGGCGGCTGGCCGCAGTGCTATGGGCGTGGGCATGGCGGCGCTGGGCGGCTGGGCGCTTTTGCTGGCGGCAGGGCTGGTGTTCCCGGTATCACCGGGTCGCTGTCAGGCAGTTTGGCGGTACACCGGCGACCTTGCCGGGTGGTTCCTGCAAAAATGCGAGCTTTGGATGCTGGCGGCACTGGCTGCCTGCCAATGGCTGGGGGTGCTATAAATCTTTTTATCACGGGGCCGCTTTTTAGCGGCAAGCACGTTTGCTGCGCAGTTCGGCGGGCGGCAGATCTGCGAGGTGGGGACCGCGCCGCAAAAATGACCGCCTGCAGGCGCTGGCCGATGAGCTGGCCGCCTGAATACGATGTGGTCACGCCACCGGTGTAGGCGGCGGTGTTGTGCCGATCGACCCCCGCCGAACGCGCCCGCCGCGAGGCGGCGGGCAGTCTGGCCTGCCTGCTGCGGCCCGGTCAGACTGCGTTGTGCAGATGTTCTGCGGGTTGCCCACGATTTTGAAAGGAGAATTGTCTCAAATGCTGATCTATCTTCTGCGTCATGGCCAGACGGAATACAACGCCCAGAAGCGTTATCAGGGCCAGCGGGACATTCCTCTGTCGGAGAGGGGCAGAGAGCTGCGCCGGCGGACATTGACCCGAAGGTTGTCTATATTTCTACGCTGCAGCGTACAGCGCAGACCGCGCGGGTCCTGTTCCCCAACGCGAAGCTTATCCCGGTCGATGGGCTGAAGGAGATGTGCTTCGGCAGCTTTGAAGGGCGCAGCTATGTTGAGATGGGAAAATGATCCCGACTATCTGGCGTGGGTCGCCTCCAACTGTGAAAAGCCGCTGCCCGGACGGCGAGCGGAAGGATCAGTTTGTGAGCGCATCTGCACGACCTTTGCAGCCCTTTGTGGATCAGGCTTTGGCAGAGGGGGGAGCAGATGCTGGTCATTCTGGCGCACGGCGGCACCCAGATGGCGGCGCTGGATCGCTATGCCGTGCCGCACCGGGATTACTACGAGTGGTGCGCGCCCAATGCGGGCGGCTTTGGGCTGGACGCCCGGGACTGGAAAACGCAGCATATCCTGCACCTTGTAAAGACCGTGCAGTACACAAAGGAGGCTACATGCTGACCGGCGTTGCGGTGGCGGGCGGCTTTTGTGCTGGATGCTGTGTTTGGGGACCTGGCTGCCCCACCCAGTCGTATGGATGGGCGGTGCATCTCGGCGCTGGAAAAACGCCTGCGGGCCGTCTTATCCCAAGACGCCCCGGGGGGAGCTGCTCGGCGGCGGGATCGTGGCAGCTGTGCTGCCGCTGGCAACGCTGGCTGTAACGGGAACGGTCTGCACGCTGGCCGCGCCCGGCTGCACCCGCTGGCGGGGCTGGCTGTTCAGCTGTTCTGGTGCGCGCAGTCACTTGCGGGCGCGGGGGCTTGTGCAGGAAAGCCGGAATGTTTATAAGAACTGGCAAAAGGCGACCTGCCCGCCGCCCGCCGGGCTGTGGCGCGGATCGTTGGCCGCGATACCGAGAATCTCACGGCGGAAGGCGACGAAGGTCGCCGTGGAGACCGTGGCCGAGAATGCAAGCGACGGCGTCATTGCACCGCTGTTTTACATGCTTATCGGCGGTGCCCGTTGGCGCTGACCTCAAGGCCATCAACACGATGGACAGCATGCTCGGCTATAAAAATAAAGAAATACCTGTATTTTTTGGACGCTGTGCCGCAAAATTGGACGATGCCGCGAACTGGCTGCCCAGCCGTCTGGCTGCCCTTTTGTGGGTGGCGGCGGCAGCGCTGGCCGGCGGCAGTGCAAAAGGGGGCGTGGCGTATCTGGAGGCGCGACCGTCATAACCACACGCCAGCCCCAACAGCGCCCAGACCGAGAGTGCGCCTGCGCGGGGGCGTTGGGCGTTCAGCTGGCAGGCCCGGCGTACTACTTCGGCGCCTATTACGATAAGCCGACCATCGGCGATGCACTGCGGCCCATAGCGGCGGAGGATATTCTGCGGGCGGACCGGATGATGTACACCGAGAGCGTGCTCGCGCTCATAATCGGGCTGGCCGTCCGATTTGCTTTTCGATGATGAGGAGAGTTTGTATGAAGTTGGTCCATGGCGGTGATTGGGCGGGCTACCGGGCAGAATTTGGCCGGATGCGCTGGATTTTCGGCAAACGTCGCCCGCTGGGGCTGCCGCATGGGGTGGCTGCGGCTATCTCGGCAGCGCTGCCGACAGCGGATCGCTACCCGGACCCTCTCTGCCGGGACTGCGCGCCGCCCTGCTGCCGCTGAGGGCGTGCCGATAGAGCATATCCTGTGCGGCAGCGGGGCTGCCGATCTGATCTTCCGGCTGGTGCTGGCTGTACAGCCGCGCCGTGCGCTGCTGCCTGCCCCCACCTTTGCCGAGTATGCTGCCGCGCTGGATATGGTCGGATGCACGGTCGACCGGTTTCTTCTGGACGAGGCAAACGATTTTGCGGTGACAGAGGATTTTGTACAGGCTGTGACCGAGGAAACGGACATGGTGTTTCTCTGCGCCAGCCTAACAATCCCACCGGGCAGGTGACACCGCCCACTGGTGGAAAGGCTCATCAGCCGCTGTGCCGACTGTGGTGCGGTACTGGTCGTGGATGAATGCTTCCTCGACTTTCTGCCTGACAGGGATGCACTGACGGCAGAACGATTTTTAAACGATGCACCGAACCTTGTGATCCTAAAGGCCTTCACCAAGCTCTACGCTATGGCGGGGGTGCGGCTGGGCTATGCGCTGTGCAGTGATACGGCTCTGCTTGCCGGTATGCAGGCGGCGGGCAGCCGTGGGCGGTCTCCGGTCTGGCGCAGGCAGCCGGGCTGGCAGCACTGCAGGAGCGTGCCTACGCCGAGGAGGTGCGCGCTGATCGAGGCCGAGCGGCCCCGGCTGGCTGCCGGGCTGCGGGCATTGGGACTGTATGTTATCGAGGGCCGGGCCAACTATCTGCTGTTCCGCGCCCCGGCAGACTTTGGCGAAAAGCTGCGGCAGCACGGCGCGGTGGTGCGCAGCTGCGGCAACTACCCGGGTCTGGATGATGGCTGGTATCGAACCGCTGTGCGCACGGCGGAAGAAAACACCAAGCTGCTTGCCATCATGAAGGAGGTACTTGCATGAGCCGGGCAAAATGTGTATCATGGTGCAGGGCACGATGAGCGGCGCAGGCAAAAAGCCTGCTCTGCACGGCGCTCTGCCGGATTCTGGCGCAGGACGGCTACAAAACGGCACCGTTCAAAAGCCAGAATATGGCGCTGAACAGCTTTGTGACCCGTGACGGCCTCGAGATGGGCCGTGCGCAGGTCGTGCAGGCGCAGGCAGCGGGCATTGAACCCGATGTGGGATGAACCCGATCCTGCTCAAGCCCAGCAGTGACGTGGGCAGTCAGGTCATCGTGAACGGCGAGGTGCGCGGGGCCAGATGCCCGCAGCGGAATACTTCCGCCATAAGCGCGCGCTGATCCCCGATATACTGCGTGCCTACAACAGCCTTGCCGAGGAATATGACATTCTTGTCATCGAGGGCGCCGGCAGCCCGGCCGAAATCAATCTGAAGGCGGATGACATTGTCAATATGGGCTTGGCAGCAGCTGGTCGATGCGCCGGTGCTGCTGGCGGGGGATATCGACCGCGGCGGGTGTTTGCCCAGCTGTACGGAACGGTTGCGCTGCTTGAGGAGCGGGAGCGAAGCCGCATCAAGGGGCTTATCATCAATAAATTCCGTGGTGATGTTGAGATCCTGCGCCCCCCGGCCTCTGCCATGCTGGAGGACAAGACCGGGCTGCCGGTGCTGGGCGTTGTGCCGTATCTGGATGCAGATATTGAAGACGAGGACTCCCTTCCGAACGGCTTTGCCGCAAAAAAGACCGTAAAGCCGCTGGATGTGGCAATCGTGCGACTGCCGCATATCTCCAATTTTACCGATTTTATCCCGCTGGAGCAGCACGAGCTGCTGGGCGTTCGCTATGTGCAGCGCGCGCGGGAGCTGGGCGCGCCCGATCTGGGTGCTTTTGCCCGGAACCAAAAAATACAGTAGAGGATCTGCTCTGGCTGCGCCAAGTCCGGCCCTGGAGGCTGCCCTGCAGAAGCTGGCGGCCGGCGGCACGCCGGTGCGGGGGGTCTGCGGCGGGTATCAGATGCTGGGCCATACACTGTCGGATCCAGAGGGCTGCGAAGGCGGTACACCCCGCACCTTGCGCGGGTTGGGTCGTTGCCGACAGAGACGGTATTCACCGCCGAAAGCGCCGTGCGCAGGTGACGGCCCGCGCTGCCGCACACCTTTGCGGGGCTGCACCGACCGGGTATGAGATCCACACCGGGCGCATTGTGGTGAACGGCGCGCCCCTGCACCATGGCAGACGGCACGCCCGAGGGTGCGTGGAGGGCAATGTGTTTGAACCTATCTCCACGGCTTGCTTGACTCGGTGAACTGACCGAGCAACTGGCGGCCATCTCTGCCGCCGCCGGTATTGGAGCCGGAGGCGGCGGCGCCGCTGTCGATGGAAAACCTACCGCGAGCAGCAGTTTGACCGGCTCGCGGACGGTGCGCCGTGCGTTGATATGGATGCGGTATATGCCGCAATGGGACCGAAAATCCGAAAGGAGCAAGCTTATGACGCCGCAGCATCACCTGCCCGCGGATATTGAGCGGACGAGCATGGCCATTATCACCGAAGAACTGCAGGCGCGGGGTGCGGATATCCCGCCGGAGAACGCCGCCGTTGTCGCGGGTCATCCATACCACGGCAGATTTCGGACTATGCGGAGAATCTGCAGTTCACGCCGGAGCCGCCGCAGCCGGTGTAGCGGCAATGCAGCGGCAGGTGCTATGATCGTTACCGACACGAATATGGCGCTGGCGGGCATTACTGCCGGGTCTTGCCAGACTGGGGGGGAGGGCCCTGTTTTATGGCGGAGCCCGCCGTGGCTGAGGCAGCCAGAGCGGCCGGAACT
>VOFK01000725.1_pt1 | contig 60397 bp, 89 predicted proteins | sample 5384121 | NCBI WGS metagenome assembly VOFK01 (sample SAMN12384730, study PRJNA508395) | human gut metagenome | isolation source: healthy gut J | host: Homo sapiens | reverse complement strand
TAAACGTTTCGCGCTATGCAAATTGGTCTTGAAACCAAGCCATGCTGAACACACAGTTTATCGTTATCACACACGACGTGGTACAACGCGACAGATCATATGGGCAAGTGTTTCAACACTCGTTTCAGCGAAATCTTGATGAGAACGATCTCGAATACTGCGCGAAATTACCATGGAGGTTAAAACAAAGCAGCGGGCCAAGAGACTCGTTTCAGGTGGACCTAATAAAAATAACTCCCAGAGACAACATCGTTTCTGAAAAGCATAGATTCACTTCTTCGTGATTTTCGCATATAGATGATTTTATGGAGAGCTGAGATCCGGTTTGAGTATCGCGAATCGCAGAAGCGCATGAAGGTCACCGCTTGTTTCGGCAGAGCAAGGCGAACTCTGATCATATGATGAAGGTGAGGAGACCGCAGATTTGAAAATGAAAATTGTTGTGCTTGTAAATGGAAGTCAAACGGAGTAGGAAAGATCATCAGAATTCTGTCGAAAAGCTGCGAACGGGCAAACCGCGAACCGATGACTGGCGCACTAATAAAAACTCTGGAGAGGAGTATCGATCGGAGTCGGTGAGCACTACCCGATGATCTTTGCAACCCGATCCGTGGATATCTGGTTTGACACCAAAACGAATGAATTCGAGAATATCTTTGAGCGTATAAGAGATGTCATTTTATAATAATCTGATATATCAGCGTTTATATATTCGTAATGAATTTTTGGTATGTATTGAATGAAAAATAACTATTCAGAAACCATCGAGAATAATGCATTTTTGCGAATAATGGGTGGGTATGAATAGTTATACCGAAGAAATGAAAGGGAGAACAAATATGTTGCATACATTAGATAAATTTGAAGAAGCAAGTGAAAAGGTCAAAGAGGCCGTACTCCTTGAGACAAAACTTGTATTTACAGTGATTTTTAGCGACCAGACAGGCAATAAATATATCTGGTCTGAAAAATATGCAGTTTACCGGAGCTTATAAGGTCAGAGGGGCGTAATTACAAGATAAGCACACCTACAGATGAGTAGAGTGCGACTCATCAGCGCATCTGCAGGAAACCATGCGCAGGGTGTTGCGTATGCAGCGCTATGGCTGCAAGGCGGTCATCGTATGCTTCACCACCACACCTCTCATCGCTGCAAACCGTAACAAAGAGCTGCCGGTGCTGAGGTAGTGTTTGCTTGAGATGTATGATGAGGCATGTGCCGGGGCGCATATGAGCTTGCAGAGAAAAGAGGGTTATACATTTATCCATCCGTTTGATGATTTAGCTGTCGCAAAATAGGACAAACTATTGCTATGGAGATATTCAAGGAGCTTCCTCTCTGTTGAATACATCCTCGTTCCAATCGGAGGCGGAGACTGGCAACAGGTGTATCCAATACCTTTGCAAAGCTATTAAACCAAAGCACATGTTTATTTTGATATCGTATGTGAGTCAATTGGTTAACGGAAAAGGGTGACTGACTTTTACCAAAATAATGTGGTCGCAGACGGAACAAAACACAAAATTGGGTCAAATATTTCCTCCCACATAAAAGAAAATCTACGATATTATCACAGTGGAGGATTTGAGTTTATCAAAATTTCCTCGGATATGGTTGAGAATCAGTCGAAAACGCCAGTTATCCCGGAGCAGGTGACGGCGGTTTCTATCCCAAGTGGCGGCAAATATGGATGTCATCATGTCATCAGTTGTGCTGTACTCTTTATTTTCAGAGACAGGATCTTTACTGTTTCAGTGCTTCTGCCTGACAAACCGGGCGAGCTTGCCAAGGTTGCGCAGAACTCTTGCCGATGTACAGGGCAATGTAATCAAGCTGAGCATAACCAGTTTGTCACTACAAACAACAGAAGTGCAGCTGTCGAGCTTCGCATCACGCTTGAGTGTTTTGGTACAGAGCACAAGGAGCAGATTATTGCTGCGCTCGAGAAGAAGGGCTATAAGCCAAGAATTGTACGCACTATGATATAAAAAATAAAAAGTATCAAGTATTTTTACTTGACACCGGCAAACTATGTGTTATTCTACCATAGGTTCGAGGGAAAAAAGAGGATACTTGATATGGAAGAAAAAACTTGAACAGGCATATTTATATGATTTCTACGGTGAGCTTTTTGAATGAGCATCAGCGTCAGGTATATGAGGATTTTGTCTTCAATGATTTGTCACTCGGTGAGATTGCATCCGAGGAGGATTTCCCCAGGGTGTTGCCGATCTGATTAAGAGATGCAATAAGAAGCTGCTTGACTATGAGGCAAAGCTGCATCTTGTTGAAAAAAGTTCATGTCCATAAAGAGTGACATACGAAGGGATTCATGAGCTGACAAATGATTTTAAGAAATCACATAATGAGCTATTAATGAATGAAATCGAAGCTATTTCGAATCAGATATTAGAGGAGCTGTACTATGGCATTTGACAGTTTATCAGAAAAAAACTGCAGAACGTTTTCAAAAATTCCGGCAGCAAGGGAAAGCTTACTGAGGATGATGCGTTTTAAAGAGGTTAAGATGGCACCTTGATACGATGTTAACTTCAAGGTGTTAAGCAGTTCACAAAGAGTGTTCAGAGAGAGCAATCGACAGGATGTCGCTTGAATGGTCTCAACTCAATCGTAAACGAAGAGATGATTAAGCTTAAGGCCTGAGACAACAGAGATTGCTTTCACGCCGCAAGAGCTTACTGTTACCAGCGATGGTAGGTCTTCAGGAGCCGGTAAGACAACCACCACAGCAAAATTGCCGGAAAGCCAAGAGCAAGGGCAAGACCGCGAGAAGTACTGGCAGGACTACGACATCCGCCGCGCCTTCACCGCGCAGATCATCATCGACAAGCTGAAGAAGCGCGACGGCATCACGATCGACAACATGACCGAGGCGCTCGACCGCTGCGTGGAAGACGGCGTGAAGGAAATTGTCGTGCAGCCGACGCATCTCATGGCGGCCTGGAATACGCCGACGTGAAAGACGAGCTCGACAAGTACGCCGACAAGTTCGACAAGATCTCGCTCGGCGAACCCGCTGCTCACCTCCGACGACGACGCTACAAGAAGGTGGCCGCCGCCATTAAGAGAACATGGCGTCCTTCGACGACGGCAAGACGGCGCTGTGCCTCATGGGCCACGGCACCGAAGCCGATTCCAACGCCGACTATGCCAAGATGCAGGAAGTGTTTAAGAACGAGGGCTTGACGCAGTTCTTCGTCGGCACCGTCGAGGCTGAACCGACCTGCGAGGATGTTATCGCCGCCGCGAGCGCCGCAGGCTACAAGAAGGCCGTGCTCGCCGTTCATGGTGGTCGCGGGCGACCACGCGAACAACGACATGGCAGACGAGACCGACCCCGACAGCTGGGCTGCGAAGTTCGTGGCCGCCGGCTTCGAAGTGACGTGCCTGCTCCAGGGTCTGGGACAGAACGTCGCGGTCGACGACATCTACGTCTCGCACGTGGACGACGCCATCGCCAAGCTGTAAACTCGCCGCGCACGGGGCGCCGGTCGCGTCCCCGTGCAACGGGCATGCGCCTTCCCCGACCGACGGCGCATGCCCGTTGCATTCGCATCCCGCCCGCCACCGCACGGCGCGGGCGGTCGAAGCGATTGAAAGGAACCCCCTCCATGTTGAAGAAAAACCCTCGCCTTCGCCCTGTCGGCGGCGCTTTTCGCGTTCTCGCTCGCCGGCTGCGGCGGAAATTCAATCGACAGCGCAAAGGCAAGCGATGCCGATTCCCAGGAAAAGACCGAACAGGCGGCCGATGCGCCCGAGGGCGCAAGCGCTGCCCCCATCACCGCCGACAAGGTGGCCGACGGCACCTATCCGATCACCGTAGATTCCAGCTCGAACATGTTCAGGATTGTGGACGCCCAGCTCATCGTGGAAAACGGCTCCATGCACTGCGTGATGACGCTTTCCGGCACGGGCTACGGCAAGCTCTTCATGGGCACGGGCGACGAGGCTGCCGCCGCGAGCGAGGCCGACTTCATCCCCTATGTGGAAAACGCAGAAGGCAAGTACACCTACGACGTGCCCGTTGAAGCGCTCGACGAGGACACCGCCTGCGCCGCGTGGAGTATTAGAAAAGAGCAGTGGTACGACCGCACGCTCGTATTCGAATCCGCTGGCGTCGATCTGCGCGCCGACGCACTGAAGTAACGCCATGCGGTCGATTCTTCCCAAGGGGGAAAACAGGAAGCGTCGCAGCATCGCGGTGCGCGCGATCGCCTACGTTCTCGTCGCCCTGCTCGCGCTTCCCTTCGCGGGGTGCAGTGCGAGCCCGAACGCGACCGGTGCCACGACGGACTCTCAGGAATACACTGTGAGCGTCTCGCTTTCCGGCGGGTCAGGGCGCGCAAGCATTGCCTCACCAACCACAATTGTGAAGGATGGCGACACCTACACCGCGACCATCACCTGGTCGAGTTCGAACTACGACAAGATGACCGTCGACGGCGTGGACTACGCGCCCGCAAACGACGGCGGCAACTCCACGTTCGAGATACCCGTCACGCTCGACGAGGACATCGCCGTGTCGGCCGAAACCGTCGCCATGTCGACGCCGCACACCATCGACTACACGCTCCACTTCGACTCATCCACCATGAAGGAGAAAACGGGCGACGAAGCAAGCGGCGGCTCCCCTACGAGAACGGCTTCAAGCGCCGCGGCCGACTTCCACAACGCCGATTTGGGCTGCGGCTGGAAGCCGACGGGGACGCTTCAGCTTGAATACGCCAAGCACTTCACTGTCGACGAGTTCGAAGGCGGCCTGCGGCTTATCTGCGTTTCGAACGGGGAGCGCTTCCTCGTGGTGCCGCAAGATGCGAAGGTACCTGATGGTTGAGCTCCGACATCGCGGTCATAAGGCGCCCCGCCGACAAGGTGTACCTCGTGTCGTCGGCGACGATGTGCCTGGTCGACGCGCTCGATGCGAACGACAATATCATCATGTCGGGCACGAAGGCCGACGATTGCTCGGTCGCGGGCTTCAAAAAGCGCACTCGAAAGTGGGGCGATCGCCTACGGCGGCAAGTACAGCGCGCCCGACTACGAGCGAATATCGGCCTCGGGCTGCACGCTCGCCATCGAGAACACCATGATCAACCACACACCGGATGTGAAGGAAAAGCTGCAGAAACTCGGGCTCGTCGTGCTCACCGAACAGTCGTCGTCGAGCGAGCCCGAAGCACTCGGGCGCGTCGAGTGGATTAAGCTTTTAGGCGTCCTGTTCGACAAGGAAGACGAGGCCGCGCACCTGTTCAACGAGCAGAAGACCCGCGTCGAGCAAACGTCGGGGCTCGCGTCGTCAGGTAAAACCGTGGCGTATTTCTACATTAACTCGAACGGGGCCGCCGTCACGCGGCGGGCGGGCGACTACGTGGCACAGATGATCGAGCTTGCAGGCGGCAACTACGCGCTCGATGACGCGCAGACGGCGTCGACGTCAGGTTCGTCAGTAACGCTCGAAATGGAACGCTTCTACGCGACGGCGAAGGATGCCGACATTATCGTCTACAACGGCACCATCGACGAATCGGTTGCCACCTTGAACGACTTCGTAGGCAAAAACGCGCTATTGTCGCAGTTCAAAGCCGTGAAGAACGGCAACGTCTGGGTCACAAGCGCCGACATGTACCAGCAGATGACTTCTACCGCCGACATTATCGACGAGCTGCACGGGGCGTTCACCGGCGATGACGCGAGCGACTTCCATTATCTGAGGAAGCTCGGCTAGCGTCATGAGAAGCCGGCTTTCCATGACATACGACGAATCGGGGCGCGCCGCGCGGTGTCGCGTCGTGACGGCGCTGCTCGCTGTTGCCCTCATCGTGCTCGTCGGGGCCAACCTGTGCATCGGGAGCGTGCTCGTGCCCGCAGACCACATCCCCGGCATCCTTTCGGGCGGCGCGGCCAATTCCATGGAAAGCCAAGTCATCTGGGAGATTCGCCTGCCGCGCGTGCTTTCAGCCGTGCTTCTCGGCGGGGCACTTTCGCTCTCCGGGTTCCTGCTGCAGACGTTTTTCAACAATCCCATCGCCGACCCGTTCATCTTGGGCGTCTCCTCGGGCGCAAAGTTCGTCGTCGCGCTTACGATGATCGTACTTCTGGGCGCGAACCAGGCCATGTCCTCGCCGGCCATGGTGGCCGCAGCGTTTCTGGGCTCGCTTATCACCATCGGCTTCGTGCTCCTCATCGCACGGCGCATAAGTTCCATGGCCATGCTCATCGTGGCGGGCGTCATGGTGGGATACATCTGCTCGGCGGCGACGAACTTCCTCATCGCCTTCGCCGACGACCAGTCCATCGTGAACCTGCACAACTGGTCTTTGGGTAGCTTCTCGGGTTCGAGCTGGGACGACGTCGCGGTCATCGCGGTCGTGGTGATCGCCGTGAGCGCATGTGTATTCGCGATATCGAAGCCCCTTTCCGCCTTCCAGCTAGGAGAAGCCTACGCGAAAAGCGTCGGCGTGAACGTCGCACGCTTCCGCGTGGTGCTCGTCCTTCTAGCGAGCATGCTCTCCGCCTGCGTGACCGCGTTCGCTGGTCCGGTGTCGTTCGTAGGCATCGCGGTTCCGCATCTCGTGAAGTCGGCGCTGAAGTCGTCGAAGCCCATCCGCGTGATTCCTGCGTGCTTCTTGGGAGGCGCCATCTTTTGCGCGGGCTGCGATTTGATCGCGCGCACGCTGTTCTCCCGTCGAGCTTTCCATCAGCGCCGTCACCGCCATCTTCGGCGCACCGGTGGTTATCGCGCTCATGTTGAAGAAGCGGGTGAGGTAGATGGGGGAATTCGTGCCGCGGCCCAAAACGCTCGGAGGGGAGTCGAACCTCGAAACCCCGGTAAAAACGCAGGCTGACGGAGCGCCGCTTTTCCGCATAAGCGACCTGTCGGCGGGCTACGACAAGAAGGTCGTAGTCGAAGGCGTCGAGCTGGAGGTTCGCGCGGGCGACGTCGTGGCGCTCATCGGGCCGAACGGCTCGGGCAAGTCGACCATCTTGAAAACCATTACACGCCATCTGGCACCGCTTGCCGGCGCGGTCGAGCTCGACGAGCGGGAGATTTCCCGATGGAAGACGGCGGAGTTCGCAAGGAACCTTGCCGTTATGCTGACGGATCGCCCCCGGACCGAGCTCCTCACCTGCCGCGATATCGTAGAGGCGGGAAGGCATCCCTACACCGGGCGAATGGGCACACTCTCGCCCGACGACCATAGTCGGGTCGACGAGGCCATGAAAACCGCACATGTGGAAGAGCTCGCCGAGCGCGACTTCATGCAGATAAGCGACGGGCAACGCCAGCGCGTCATGCTCGCACGCGCCATCGCGCAGGATCCGCGTGTGCTCGTTCTCGACGAGCCCACGTCGTATCTCGATATCCGCTACCAGATCGACCTGCTGCGAATACTTCGCCACCTTGCGAAATCGCGGAATGTGGCTGTCATCATGTCCATCCACGAACTCGAGCTCGCGCAGAAAAAGCGCCGACAAGGTGATTTGCGTGAAGGACGGCCGGGTCTTCCGCGCCGGCGCACCCGAGGACATATTCACGCGCGAGACGATTGGCGAGCTCTATGGCCTTCAACATGGCACCTTCAACGAGCGCTTCGGCAGCGTGGAAATTGGGCGCCCACACGGCGATGCGCACACGTTCGTCATCGCCGGCGCAGGTACGGGGTCGGCTGTGTTTCGCCAGCTCATCCGGCAGGGCAAGGCGTTCTACGCGGGCGTTCTGCACGAAGGGGACATCGACTGCGAGCTCGCACGCGACCTGGCGACGGAATGCGTGGCCGAGCGCGCCTTCGAGCCGATCGGGGATAAAACCATAGCCCGCGCCAAAGAGCTCCTCGTCCACTGCGCGCGCCTTATCGTGTGCCCCGCCGCCTTCGGCACCATAAACGCCCGCAACGCAGAGCTCGTCGAGTTCGCACGCTCACATGGTATCGAGGTCATGCGAGCGTGCGAAGGCGCATCGGAGGATTCCAAATTGGAGTGGGAAGGATAAACTGGACTTTCTTTTAAGGATCCTCAGGCTACAGCTCCTACGCCGACGAGGTCTACAAGGCGCCGGAGAACCTCGTGAACAGGCATTTCCACGCCGACGAGCCCAACTAGGCCTAATCCAAGCGAGATTCCAGACTCGACAGACCATTGAGAGTTAGGTCGTTGGCGACCTCAGAGACACGCTCGATAGGAACCGAGCCGTCAGACAGTGCCCACGTGCGATAGATACCGATAATACCCGACAGCAAAAACGCCAGATAGTAGTCGAACATCTCGTCCTTGAGACCTTGGGGCAGCAGATCGCGCTCGGCAATCTCATGTTCGAGCGGCGCACGAAGACGAGCCATGAAATCATCGAGCGGAATATTCTCGATCAGCTGACGATTGAGCACTAAGTTGTTGCACAGTGCCTCGTTAACGGTTTTAAAGAAGGTCGCCGCCGCGCCCAGGGCGCGCTCGTTGGTGTCACCGTCCATAGAAGCAAGCGTTTTCTCGACCGAGTCGACAATCATCTCCACCACATCGACGGCAATGGCATCGAGCAGGCCATCAACCGTACCAAAGTGAACGTAAAAGGTCTTGCGGTCGACATTGGCCTCGCGCGCGATGGCACTCACCGTAATGTCTGCCAGCGGCTTTTCCATGAGCAGGCGCTCGAAAGCGGAAAGGATGGCATTGCGGCTGCGAACGATGCGGCGATCAAGGCGCGGTTTGCTGGTTGCCATGGGCGTGTCCCTTCGATATACGAGCAATCATCAACAGATGAGAGATAATCTACGTAAGAGGATTATCTCTCAAACAGCACAAATATACCCCGCATCATGAAGAACGCACGACTGCCCTACTGCGACTTAGGATGCTTCTTCTTATTGAGTGCCGACGGAGATACGCGAATACCATCGCCTGTCTGGCGCACATAGGCTTTATGAGCCGGCTTAGCGGTCCCAGGAGCCTTCTGAGCGTGCTTCTTGGGATCAACGGTAACAGCATTCGTGGGGGGTGCGGCTTAGTGGGCGCAGAGGGCGTCTGAGGCGTGCGACCGAGCTTGCGCATCACGCGATCCCAGCGCGCATGGATGCTCTCGTTGTGGGCGCTCTTAAGTCCCAGCAGGGGCGCAGCCAAAATGGTAGGCGCAATAAACGTAATGAGACGCCACAGCAGAGAGCCTGCGGTCGAAGCCGAACCGAAAGAAATGACCCAAGAACAATGCAAAGCCGCCCTCAGCGCCACCAGTTCCACCGGGCAAGGGAACCGCAGAGCTTAACAGCTGGACAAAGGCGCTCGCGGCCATGACCGAGAAAAAAGTCGACCTCGTGGTGGCCAAAGGCAAGCATCAGGAAATACGGAACCAGATAGAAAAAACGCGAGCTGCAGCATGGTGATAAACACGGTGAGCAGCATGGAAGAAAAATGTCCGGCCGAAAGCTTGAACTTCTCGGAGAAGGAGTAGATCTCGCCATCGACAAACGTGCGCCAACCTCGATCTTAGTGGCCGAGACACCAATGCGCTCGAGCCAATTGATGATGCAATGGGCGACGCGCGTGACGGTCTTAGGCATGAGCGCGACGGCGAAGATGCCAAGCAAGATGCAGCAGTGTCCACCAAAGCTAAAGACGCACAGCAGCGTCATGTCGCCGTAGCGTTCGGCAAAAAACGGCATACGGGCGAGCAGCAGGATAGCGCCCCAGGCGACCAGGCCAAACTGGTACACGATAAAACGCGTGATTGCGTGGCGCCGGCCTCGCCCACGTTTTGGCCGGCCTTTGGTCAGGCGATAGATCTGAGCCGGGTGGAGCCCATCATCATGGGCGTCAGGTTGCCAAAGAAGATGCCACTCGCCTCGACCGAGATCAGGTCGCGGATGCCGACGGGTGAATTGGGGTCGAGCCAGACAGCGATCGCATAGGCCACAATGCCAAAGAACAGATACATGAACATGCAAAGACACGCGACAAAGAGCCATGACGCCTGGACGCTCGACATAGCGGCCCAGAACTGCCCCCATCTGCCCGGTTACCACCAGATAGACGATATAACCTACCAGCACGACGCCGATAAAGATGGCGCCGCGGCGTGCGCTCTTATTGTCATCTCCGCCCGAGGCCTCAACCTCGACCTGGGGCTTAGACGTATGCTGAGAGGACTCCGTCATGAGACTCCTTCTAACAGTCAAAATATCTTGGATATTGTACCCGTAAGGGCCATAGACAGAACGCAAAGCTCTGGTTCAAACGGGAATTGCAGACGGTTGTTTGAAAATAAAAAACCCGATCTTCCACGAGAAGACCGGGTATCAGATGCGTGGTAGCCCGTACCAGATTCGAACTGGTGATCTCCGCCTTGAGAGGCGGCGTCCTAAACCGCTAGACGAACGGGCCATAAGCCTCAGCAGAAAAGAAGTGGTAGCCCGTACCAGATTCGAACTGGTGATCTCCGCCTTGAGAGGGCGGCGTCCTAAAACCGCTAGACGAACGGGCCACATGACATCTGCACTGCCGTGCTGCGAGGGAAATATATTACGGGACAAAAAACGTCAGCGCAAGAAGAAATTCCAAATTGCCAAAAAATTGTCGGCAGGTTATGGAACACGCAGGTAAACTAGGTAGCTAATTCAAGTTAAGATGGACCAAAAAGAGCTTCGCGATCGTTGGGAATGTTGTCTTCGATCACGGCGTCGAGGGCGGAGTTGAGAAGCTGCCCCAGTTCCGGCCCGGGCTTGACTCCAGCACGGATCAGGTCGCCGCCGTTGATGGCGAGCATCTTGAGCGTATAGGGCTCCCCCGCCCTCAGCAGCTCGTGCGCCATCGCGCGCATCTCCTCAATCGTCTCAACATAATAGAAGCACGACGGGGCCTTGCCAAGTGTGTCGGCACGCTTAAGGTCCATGAGCTCGTCAATCAGGCGGGCCGTGTCGACGCCCTCACCCGAAAGCGCGCGCATCATATTGAGCAGACAGGAGCGCTCAGGGCGCAGCGGCTTGTCATGGTATTTGATGAGCAGGCACACGTCGCGCACCAAGTCGTGCGAGAGCGCCGAGGCGATCCATAATGACGCGCGCCTTCTTGGCGCCGAGCTCGATGACCGTAGAAGTGTCCGCTACCGGCATGGTCGACCGTGAAGCACTCGGGCTTGGACACATCGTGCAAAAACGCCGCCCACATAAGGCTCGACGAGGGCGCGACGCCGTCACACAGCGCGAGCTCCCCCGCCACCGTCAGCACACGGGCGATATGCACGTAGACGTTAAACGCATGATAGACACTGCGCTGATCAAACCCGCGACCCGCTGCCAACTCGGGCACGGCGGCGCAGATGAGCTCGGGATAGCGGAGCATCGCGTCTCCCCCATGACCGGTCGAAAGAATGCCCTCGAGCTCAATACCCACACGCTCACGCGCCACGGCATCGAGCAGCGGCGCGCACTCGGCAAGCGCACGCTTGGTCTCGGGCTCAATCATAAAGTCCAGACGGCAGGCAAAGCGCACCGCACGCAGCATGCGCAGGGCGTCCTCGTTAAAGCGACGCTTGGGATCGCCGACAGCGCGAATCAGCTTGCGCTCCAAGTCACCCTGGCCGTCGTAGCGGTCGACAAGCCCGCGCTCGGGATGCCAGGCCATGGCATTGACGGTAAAGTCGCGGCGCGCCAGATCGTCCTCGAGCGAGGCGGCACGCTCCACACTCTGGGGATGACGACCATCGGTGTAAAAGCCATCCAGACGGTACGTGGTGACCTCGATACGCTCGCCATCGGAAATAGCCGTGATTCCGCCAAATTTAATGCCCGACTCCACAACCGCGATGCCGGCGGCCTCGAGCGCCGCTTTGGACTCCTGCCACAGGCCGCTACAGCACATATCAACATCGTGGCTGGGGTACCCCATAAGGGCGTCGCGCACCCAACCGCCCACGTACCAAGCCTCAAGACCAGCCGCCTCAAGCGCGCGCAGGACGCGCAGGGACGCATCGGACGGTTGAGTACCGTTGAGCGAAACATTGCACATGCCTATGGCCTCCTGCGACTATCAAATTGGCTATCGATTGCGTCTGCAAGAAGTCTAGCAAGAAACAGCCTCCACTGCACACGCAAGTCCGATAAACAAAAACGCATCCGTCCTAGTCTAAGACGGATGCGAAATAATCAAACTATTCAGACAAGGTGCCGGAACTAGCAGACCTGGCGAACCTCGATGTGCTTCTTATATTCGTCCACCTTGGCAAAATCACCCAGACCGGGGCACTCGACCACGTTGGCGCCAGTGGCCATCGAAAGGCGCAGGGCGTCCTCGACGCGCTCGGGGGCGTCGTGCCACACGGACAGGAAGGCAGCGAGCGAGGAATCGCCGGCGCACACCGTCGACAGCAGCTTGACGTCGAAGGTGCGGTTGGCAAACCAGATGTGCTCGCCGTTGGAGAAGTACGCACCGGCGCCACCGAGGGTCAACAGCACGTTCTTGGCGCCCTTGGCGTGCAGCTCGGCCATCGCGCCCTTGACGGACTCGTCGTCGCCACCGCTCACCTTAATGCCAAAGATATCGAGCAGCTCGTCGTCGTTGGGCTTAATCAGCAGCGGCTCCATGGCAATGAGGTCTGCCAGCTGATGGCTCGAGATATCGAGGACGAACTCGGCCCCCTTGGCCTTGACGCGGCGCAGGACCTCGGCCAAGAAGCCCTCGGAAGTGTTGGGAGGCAGCGAGCCGCTGATGACCAGGCAGGTCATGTCATCAAGCGAATCGATGAGCTCAAACATCTCCTGCTCGTTGGCCTCGTTGATGGCGGCACCGGCGTTGACCATGTTGTACTCGGTGTCGGGTCCGGCATTGAGGAACACGTTGACGCGCGTGATACCGTCGGTCCAAACGGGCTTGACGGGCACGCCCAGGGCCTCGGCGCCCTTAACGATAAACTCGCCCGAGAAGCCGGCGAAAAAGCCCAGGATCGTGGTGTCGACACCGTAGTTATCGAGGGTGAACGAGACGTTGAGACCCTTGCCGTTGGGCGTGTAGACGGCGTTACGGGTACGCGTGACGGTGTTGGCAGCAAGGCCGTCGCAGGCGATGTTGTAGTCAATGGCGGGATTTGCAGTGAGCGTGTAAATCATGAATGTTCCTTTCACGAAGTAACGTGTTAGTGAAAGTATATTCCACCCATCGGTAAAAGGCTAGGACAACTCGGTGAACGGTGTGGAAGCGATGAAGTACGGCAGAACATCTCTCTCCAATGACGGAACAAAAAAGGCGCCCCAGCCGAAACCGGGCGCCGCATGCGCACGAATATGTCGCGTTTCGATTACTGACGATCGAGCTTGCGGACAGCAACGCGCTTGCTGTACTCGTCGACGTGACCGAAGTCGCCGATGCCGACGGACTCGGCAACGTTGGCGCCGGTGGCCATAGCGAGCTTCATGGCCTCCTCGACGTTGTCGCGATCCCTGTACCACTTGTGCAGGAACGCAGCGAGGGTGCAGTCGCCAGCGCAGACGGAAGAAACCAGCTTGATGTTGAACTCACGCTTGGCGTACCAGATGTCCTCGCCGTTGGAGAAGTAAGCGTCGCCGCGGCTACCACGGGTGAGCAGCACGTTCTGAACGCCAGCGTCGTGAGCCATCTTCATGGCAACGCGGACCTCGTCGTCGGTGTCGACCGGCACGCCGAAGATGGCCTTCATCTCGTGATGGTTCGGCTTGATGAGCAGCGGCTTCTTGTGAGCGAGCTCCTTGAGCTTGTCGGAGGACAGGTCCAGGACGACGTCGGCGCCACGAGCCTGAGCGTGCTCCATGACCTGAGCCAGGAAGTCGGGCGTAGCTTTGGGAGGCACGGAGCCGGAAACGATCAGGCACTCGAGATCGCCCGCGGTGTCCAGGATGTTGTAGAGCTCCTCCTGGTGCTGCGGCGTGATCGGAGCACCAGGGTTCAGGATGCCGTACTCGTGCTGGCCATCGTTGACGTAGGTGTTAATGCGCGTGATACCGTCGGTCCAGACCGGGCGGCAGAGGCAAACCCAGGTTCATGACCTCCTCGACGATAAACTTGCCCGTGAAGCCGGCGAAGAAGCCGAGCGCGACGGTGTCGACGCCCATCTTCTTAAAGGCGAAGGACACGTCGAGGCCCTTGCCGTTAGCCGTGTAGCTGGCCGAACCGGTGCGGACGTTCTCGTCGGGCTCGAGCGGAGAGCTCGAAACCGTCATGTCGACAGCCGGGTTAGCGGTTAGCGTGTAGAACATTTACAGTACCCCCTGTATATGTGAGGGCCGCGTGGCCGGCCCATTCCAACCACGCGGTTACCTCTGATACCAAATTAGCGAGCTGCGGACTCGAGCAGTGCCTTGACCTCGGCGGCGGTGTTGCAGGCGAGCGCCTTCTCGGCGAGCTCGTCGCACTCGGCCTTGGTCCACTGGCTGATGGTCTTACGGGCGCGCAGGATCGACGGAGCACTCATCGAGAACTCCTCCAGGCCCCAGCTGATCAGCAGCGGCTCGAGCAGCGGATCGGCAGCGGCCTCGCCGCACATACCGACCATGATGCCGGCCTTCACGCCGCTCTCGATGATGTTCTTGAGCGAGCGGAGCACGGCGGGATAGTAAACCTGGTACAGGTTGGAGATGGTGTCGTTGCCACGGTCGGCGCACATGGTGTAGCCGATCAGGTCGTTGGTGCCGATGGAGAAGAAGTCGGCGACCTCGGCAAGACGGTCTGCGAGCAGCGAAGCGGCAGGCGTCTCAACCATGATGCCGACCTCGATGTTCTCGTTGAACTTGCGACCCTCTTCAGTCAGCTCGGCCTTGCACTGCTCGACAAGCTCCTTGACAGCCAAGACCTCCTCGACGCAAGTGACGAGCGGGATCATGATCTTTACGTCACCGAAGGCGCTAGCGCGCAGCAGAGCGCGGAGCTGGACCTTGTACTGGTCGGGATTGGCCAGGCAGTAACGCACGGCGCGGAAGCCCATGAAGGGGTTGTCTTCCTTGACCATGTGCAGATACGGAATCTCCTTGTCGCCACCCACATCGAGCGTGCGGATGATGACCGGAGCGCCCTTGAGCGCGCTGGCGACCTTACGGTAGGCGTTGAACTGCTCCTCCTCGGAAGGAAGCTCGGCAGAGTCCATGAACAGGAACTCGGAGCGGAACAGACCGATGGCCTCGGCGTCGTGATCGAGCGCGTTGGGCACGTCATCGGGGTTACCGATGTTGCAGGCGATGATCTTCTTGATGCCATCGGCAGTCACGGACGGCTTGCCACGGAAGGCCTCGAGGGCTGCCTTCTCGGCAGCGAAGGCCTCGGCCTTGGCGGTATAGGCGGCGAGCGTCTCCTCGTCGGGATCGGCCTCGACGATACCCTTGCCACCGTCGACGACAACGGTCATACCGTTGCGCAGCGCGGTGCAGCTATTGGAAACCGAAAGGACAGCCGGGATCTCAAGGGCGCGCGCAATAATCGCGGAGTGCGACGTGCGGCCACCGGTCTCGGTGACGATACCGGCAACGTGGGCCCTTATCGATCGTGGCGGTCATGGACGGCGTGAGGTCGTGCACGACAACGACAGTGTTCTCGGGCAGGACGGAGAGGTCGACGACCTCCTTGCCCAGCAGCTCGGCCAGAATACCGGTGCGGATGTCGGCGATGTCGGCCGCGCGCAGACGGAACATCTCGTCGTCCATGGACAGGAACATGTTCTCGAACATGGTCGAGGTGTCCATGAGCGCCTGCTCGGCGCAGGTACCACCGTCAATGGCGGCGTTGATGGCGTCGGTCATACCCGGGTCCTGAGCCAGGACAATGTGTCCGCTCATGATCTCGGCCTCGGCCTCGCCCACCGTCTCCCTTCATGTGGTCGGCCTGAGCACGGGTCTTCTCGCAGAAGACCGAAAGAGCGGACTGATAGCGCTCCTTCTCTGCTGCCGAATCAGCAACCTCGTGCGGCTCAAACGTCAAGTCGGGATCGACGGCGACCATGACGGTGCCGATACCGATGCCCTCGGAAGCGTTGACTCCCTGATACATTCCCATTCCTCTCTCCGTGTCATGTGATAAAGCGTTTTGCCATATCCATGACAAAAAGAGCGCAGCTACCTTACAACAGGTCACTGCGCCCCCAAATATGAACTTAGTTGTTCAACATGCGACCCGTTTGAGTTCTACTCGCCAAGACCGCTCTTGATGAGCTCGATGGCAGCAGCCAGAGCCTCGGCCTCGTCGGCGCCGTCGCACTTGACCTCGACCTCAGTACCGCAGGGGATACCAGCAGCCATGAGGGCCATCGGGGACTTGCCGTTGACCTCCTTCTCGGGGGTGACGACCGTCACGTCACAGGCGTACTTGCCCATGGTGGAGGCGAACAGACCAGCCGGACGCATGTGCAGACCCTGAGGATTAACGAGGGTAGCCTTCTCAGAAACCATAGTTGACTCCTTTTTGTGTTTAACCCCTGTCATGCATGTGGCAGGAGTCAGATTCACGACGTTGTTTATATTAACTCACATCAAACGGTTTTTCATTATGTTTCAGACGAATTATTGGACAGATGTGTTTGTCGTCCGCTTGCTTGCCGGGCGGGGCGATTAAGTTTGCTGCTCTACAGTCCTGCGCAAGACGAAAAGCACATTAAGTGCTTTCCTTTGCGTGCGGAACTCGCGACAAACTTAACCGCCCCGCCCGGCAAGCAAGCTGCGGAAACTCGGTCGGTCCAGAGTAATATCGTGCGAACGGAATTCTGGCTGATGATCTGTTCGCGACAAAGACTCGATAGGCAGCCCCCTCTATGCCCTTCTATAAGTTGCGGTGAAATAGGGACTGATTTTGCGGTTGAATCGTTCACACAGTCTCTATTTCACCGCAACTTATGGGAGGGATAGAAAAAGGGCGGAGGCCCTGGAGAGGGACTCCGCCTTATATACAGGGGGCGATGTTATTCGCGGGCTGCGGGATTAGACCAGACGGGCGTTGATCGTCTTGGCGATCTCGGCGGCGTCGGTGGAACCCTTGACGGTGGCACGGAAGTCCTCGTCCATGAGCGCCTCGGCGACCTTGGACAGAATCTTGAGATGCGTGGTGCCAGCCTGGGCACCGGGGATGAGCAGGGCAATGGCAACGTTGACGGGAGCGCCGTCCATGGTGTCCCAACCGGTCACGCCGGACTCGTCCTTGACGACGATGACGGCAGCCTCGGTAATGGCGTCGGACTTGGCATGCGGAATGGCGAAGCCCTCCATCATGCCCGTGGTGCCCTCGGCCTCGCGGGCCAGGAAGGCGTTCATCACGGCATCGGCGTCGCTGGCGATACCGGCCTTGACAGCCTGGGTTGGAAACGAAGCTCAGAGCCTCGTCACGAGAAGCGAAGTCCTCGGCGACAAAGACGTTCTCGACCTTCACGAAGTCAGGCAGCCTCGGCCTTGGGGGCCTCGACGGCAGCGGCCTTGGGGGCGGCTCAACCGGCTTGGTTGCAGGAGCGGGCTTCTGGTTCTTCTCAAAGTCGTACTTCTTGAAAGCCACGAACAGGATGCCACCGACCACAGCGCCGATGAGGATCGCGAGGACCCACAGCGGACCGTTCTCGACAACGGCAGGACCAGGAAGCCACCGTGAGGCGCCGGATCGTGAACGTTGAAGAAGATGGTCAAGATGGAAGCGATAGAGGAACCGAGCATCATGATGGGCATGACGGGCCAGATGTTCTTGGTCATGAACGGAATGGCGCCCTCGGTGATGTGGGTGCAACCAAGGATGAGGTTGACGACACCGGCGTCGTGATCCTCCTGGCTGAAGTACTTCTTGCCGACAACGACGGCAAAGGTGGTGATCAGCGGCGGAACGATGCAGGCGGCGGAGACGGCAGCCATGAAGTTGGTGCCGAAGTTATAGGTATCGGTGCCGACGCCAGCTTCGAGAGCGGTACCGAGCAGGAAGGGTGCCAGTAGCGTAAGCAGCCTTGTTGACCGGGCCGCCCATGTCAAAGGCGCACATGCAGCCGATGGCCAGGCCAAGGATCACCGGACCGGAGTTACCGAGGCTCTGCAGGAAATCCATCATGCCCTGCCCGGTTAATGGCAGCCATGGGGCCGGAAATGCCGAGCATGACCAGGCCGACGATAGCCGTCGAGAACAGCGGGTACAGGAAGATAGCCTTGAGGCCATTAAGGCTCGCAGGAATTTTAGAGAAAACCTTCTCGAGCAGCAAGATGACATAGCCGGCAAGGAAGCCGCCGACGATGCCGCCCAGGAAGCCGAAGCCCACGCCGGCGCCGCCGGCATCGATCATACCGGTCTCGGCGTTAACGGGCAGACCCTGGATGGCGATCATACCGGCAACAAAGCCGGGGACGAGCGCCGGGCGCTTGCCGATGGATTCGGCGATGTAGGCGGAAAGCACCGGAACCATAAGGTTCATGGCGATGCCGCCGATGATCTTGAGCATCGCGGCAAAGCTGTTGTAGTCGGCAGCCGTCGAATCGAAGGACGTGATGCCCCACAGGAACGAGACGGCGGTCAGAACACCACCAGCGACAACGAAGACCAGCATGTGGCTGACGCCGTTCATGAGGTGCTTGTAGATGACGTGGCCGATGGACTCCTTCTCCTCGACCTCATCCTCGACATCGGCAGCGGCTGCAACCGTGCTGTCGCCCTTGGCGGCGAGCGCGCGGTCAATCAGCTTACCGGCGGCCTCAACGGACAGGGCCTTGGAAACACCGACGGAAACCATGGGCTTACCGGCGAAACGCTCAGCCTGGACATCCTTGTCGGCTGCGACGACGACGGCCTTGGCACCAGCGATCTCACTCTTGGTGAGCTCGTTCTCGACACCGACCTGGCCATGAGTCTCGACCTTAATGGTCAGACCTCGCTCGGCAGCTGCCTTCTCCAGCGCCTCCTTCGCCATGAAGGTGTGCGCAATGCCGGTCGGGCAACCGGTCGCGGCGATGATGTCAAACTTAGCCATGTGTCCCTCCTTTCTTGAGTACAGCGCCCGCGGGCGCTCCCCCTACACGCGCTTCGATGCGCGTTTTTCCACAACTGAAAGATACCAACCTACCGTCCGCGTGAGAAGAGCCAAGGGTGCAAATCTCCGGTGAAAGGTTCTTTCATAACCGTAAACGGTAAGTGAAAGTTTACCATCAACACTTGAAACGGCAAGGTGTATCTTGTAATTGAAAATGCCCGTATACTATGGCATTGCAAATCAAGCTAGATTTTCATGCCAACCAGGGAGCCATCCATGACCGATAGTAGCAAGAGCGCACTTTCCCTCATTAGCACCCATCAGGGATACAGCGAGTCCGAGCAGCGCATTGTCGACTATATATTGGAGCACCAGTCCGAGGCGCCACGCCTCACGGCCGCTCAGCTCGCGCGCCGCTGCCACGTCCGGAAGCGACCGTTTCGCGCTTCTGCCGCAAGCTGGGCTTTGGTAGCTTCCGCAGCTTTCAGTTTTCGTTGGCGCGCGACTTGGAGAGCCAGCGCAACGAGGGCCTGACCGACGAGGTCTCGCTCGACAACATGGAGCAGAGCCTCAAGAATATCCTGGCTGCCAAGGTGAGCGAGCTTAATGCGACCATCGACGGGATCGACCACGATACGCTGGCGGCTGTTGTGCATGCCCTTAAGCATGCAGGGGTTATTGAGTTTGCGGCTGTAGGCAATACGAACGCGGTCGCGCTCGATGCGACGTTTAAGTTTTCGCAGCTGGGCCTGCGCTGCATGGCGAGCGCCATTAGCGAGACATCAATCGGCTTTGCGCTCACGTTGCGCCCGGGTGACGTCATCGTGCTCATCTCAAACTCTGGCAAATCGCGCCGACTGAATCGCATGGCAAAAGCGGCTCGCAACTGCGGCGCAACCGTAGTCGTCATCAGCAGCGACAGCAAAAGTCTCCACTCGCGCGCCTGGCAGACTACACTTTTAATACCGTCAACCACGAAGCACTGCTGACAACGGGCGACTTCGCGTTCTCCAAGATGAGCGCCACGATGATCATCGAGGTCATCTACAACTTCCTGCTGCCCGAGATTGAAGACGCGCGTGAGCATATCAGCTACTACGAGGAGCTCATCCAGCCGGATAAGGTCGTTGAGTAAAACGCGTAGTGGGACAAAAATATCAGTCTATTTTGTCCCACCAACACCGTTGATACGACCTAACCTCGAGCTTCTTCGAGCATCTGTTTGCGTGGGCCAAGCTTGCCTCGGACTGATCGCCGCTCAACATGCGGGCGATCTCGGCGGTACGCGCTTCGCCGATTACCTCGTCCAAATGCGTCTGGGGAACATCGCCCGGTTCCTTACTGACAACATAATGCTTGTCGGCCATGACGGCGACCTGCGCCAAGTGGGTTACGACAATCACCTGATGCGTAGCGGCGAGATCTGCCAGCACGCCCGCGAGTGCACGCGCCGTAGAGCCACCGACACCAGCATCGACCTCGTCAAACACCAGCGTATCAACACCGTCCGCGTTACCGAGGACAACCTTGCTTGCCAGCATGACGCGGCTGAGCTCGCCGCCCGACGCAATTCGACGCAGGGGGCGCGGCGTCAAACCGGCACCGCTGCGGTATAGCAGCTCGTAGCTCGAAGGACCAACGGGCGTCCACTCAGCACGGGGAAGATCGCGCGACTCCCAGACGAGCTCGGCACTACCCATCTCCAAGCGAGCCATCTGGCGGCCAACCTCGTGACAGAAGCGCGGGGCCGCCGTATTGCGGGCGCGCTTAAGTGCCTTGGCAGCGGCAAACAACTCGCGCTCAGCGCTCCCGAGTGCCTCACGCGCCTTTTTGATCTGTTCATCGCCATCATCGACCAGGGACAGCAGCTCTTGCGAGCGATCGCGCATGGCAAAAACATCGTCCATGGTGGGGCCCCACTGACGCAACAGGCCCTTTGAGGTCGGAATACCGCTCGCGCATGCGAGCGAGCTCGCGCGGGTCGAAGGCGACCCCATCGCGATAGGCGCGCAGCTCGTTGGCACAATCCTCAAGTGAGATGCAGGCATCCGAAAGCGCATCGGCAATGTCGCCCAGTTTGCGATCGACGGTAGCCATTCGGGAAAGCTCCGCCACGGCACTGTTCACGGCATCGAGCGCTCCCCCCCTTCGGCGGCAAGCGATGCATGGGCATCGTTAGCCGTGGCAACCAGTACCTCGGCATGTTCGGAGCGCGGCAGCAGTTCCTCGAGTTCCTCATACTCGCCCGGCTTGGGGTCGACCTCGCCGATGCGCTCGAGGGCAAAGCGCGCCTCCTCGACACGACTCCCCTGCGCACGCGAGGCTTCCTCCACACGGCGAAGCTCGCTTGGCGGCGGCACGCGAAGCCTTTAAAGCAGGTGCGATACTTCTCGAGCGCCTCAAGCGCAGCGCGCCCAGCCCAGGCATCGACCATGGCAACGTGATGCGCCGGGTCGAGGAGGCGCTGGTGCTCGTGCTGACCGCACAGATCCATCATCACGCCGACGCGCTCCGAAAGCTCGCGCACGCTGGCGATGCGGCCGTCCCAATCCTCACGCGGCTGCGGCCCTCGGCAGAAAGGCTGCGCTGTACCGTGAAGCCCTCCGTGTCGTGCGGGCCGTCAAACAGGCGTGCCTCGACGCTCGCCAGCGCCTCGCCCTCGCGCACCGTCGACGAATCCGCACGCTCGCCCAAAATAAGCTTAAGGGCCGAGAGCAGCGCGGTCTTGCCGGCGCCGGTCTCGCCTGTCAGGACAGTCAGGCCGGCACTCGGCACCAGCGTCGCCTCACGAATGAGTGCAATGTTAGAAACCTGCAGCTCATCGATCATGACGGACTCCGTAGAATACGCGGCTCACCGAGTTGTAGAAGCTCTCGGGGCCGTAATCCAGCAGCAACACATCTCCGGGCCCGCGGCGCACGGCCACGCTCTCAACGGTACCATCGCAAGTAATAAACTGTCCGTCGATGGCGATCGCCGGAACGCTCGGGCGATCCTCGGACATAAAGATCTCGACGACATCACTCGGCGAAGTCAAGAAGGCACGGGCCTGAATGGTGTGCGGCGCAATGGGTACGCAGACCATGCCCGTATAGTCAGGGGCTCACGATGGGGCCACCGGCGCTGAGCGCATAACCCGTAGAACCAGTCGCCGTCGAAACGACGACACCGTCACCGCGTAGGCGGTCGATATGGTGACCGGACACCGTGATGTCAAACTCGACCATATCGGACAGGGGGCCGCGCGTAAGCGCCATGTCGTTGAGGGCGAAGGTGCGCACGACATCCTTCGTACCGTCTTCGCGCACGGACACGATATCCGCGGCGATGGTGGCGCGACGGCTCACGTGCAGCTCGCCGGAAAGGGCGTCACTCACGACCTGCAGAATGTCGCGCTCCTCGGGGCTCGCAGCAGTTAAAAAGCCCAGGTGACCATAGGAAAGACCGAGGATAGGAATCTCGCGATGGTTGAGGATGCGGGCAGCGCGCAGCAACGTACCGTCGCCGCCGAGCGTAATGACCAGATCGGAGCCGTCAATATCAGGCGTGCTTTGAATCTTCGATCGCTGGTCGGCAGCCCATGCGACCTCATAGCCCTGGCGCGTCAGCTAAAGCTCGAGCATCAGGCCGCTCTCAACCGCCTCTTGCTTGTAGTAATTGGGAACCAGAAAGACCTTCATAGCGTTGCAGCTTTCTCGCTCAAAACCGATACCGGGATTGCAGCTCATCGTCGGCACGTTCACCGGGGGCAAACCTCGTGCCGTACAGGAAAAAACTCAACGTTTCCCTTGGCACCATGAATGGGCGACACGCACACATCGACCGGGAACAGCCCCTTGGCAGCAAAGAGTTCAACTGCCGCAACGAGTGTATCGCGGCGCACGGCGGGATCGGTCACAATGCCGCCCTCACCCACCAGCGCCGCCGGAGCCTCAAACTGCGGCTTTACGAGCGTGCAAAACGAACCCGAAGGCTTCAGGCACGCCAGCACGGCGTCGATGATATTCGCGATACTCGTAAACGATACATCGCACACGGCCAGATCGATAAGCACCGCCGTAGCCGAGCTCGGGCAGCTGCGTCACATTCGTGCGCTCATGCGCGTCACACGATCGTCCTGACGCAGCGACCAATCGAACTGGGCGCGACCAACGTCCACCGAGACAACGGTCGCAGCTCCGCGCTTGAGCAGGCAATCGGTAAAGCCGCCGGTAGAGCAGCCCACATCAAGACAGGCAAGGCCCGTCGGATTGATGCCAAACGCATCAAGCGCGCCTTCGAGCTTAAGACCGCCGCGGCCAACATAGGGAATGCGCCCCTTCACGTGCAACGGCAGGCCCGGGGTCACCTTAAGGCCCGGCGAAGTCAAGCGCTCGCCGCCACTCGAGACCAAGCCAGCCATAAGAGTGCGAAGGGCATCCGCGCGATCGGCGCAGATGCCCTGTGAAATCAGTTCGTCATCAAGACGCACGCGTTTCATGAATGCCATCAACCATTCGTATCCGGAGATGCGGCCTAGCTATCCTGGGATTCGTTTGCCGCATCCTCATCGTATTCCTGCTCGAGCTTGTCGGCCTCACGCGGCGTCAGCTCAAACTTGTCGACCATGTCGACCGCACGGGAGCCCAGCTCAATCGCCTCGTCAAACAAATCGAGCGAACGCTCCAAGGACGTATCCTTAGAGCGAACGGTAGCTATGATCTGGTCCAAGCGGTCCGAAATCTCGTCGAAGTTGCGGACGGAACCCTCTGGCATGGCTACTCCTCGACGGTACCGGTCTCGGCCTCGGCGACCTCAGCGTCCTCGTCGAGAACGCCGGCCTCGGCCTGAGCAACCGCAACCTTTGCGGCAGCCTCGGCAGCCTGTGCCTCCTCGCGAGCGCGATCCTCGGCCAGCAGCTCCTGGTATAGGTCCTCGCCCGGCAGCTCCTCGCTGCGAGCGATCTTACCCAGCACGCCGTTGACGAACGACGCGGACTGGTCGGTGCCATAGGCCTTGGCAAGCTCAACGGCCTCGTTGATCACGATGGCGTCCGAGACCTCCTCGTCGGTGAGGAAACGCATCTCGTAAACGGCGATACGCAGCAGGTTGCGGTCGGCGCCGGGCATGCGCATAAGATCCCAGTTCTTGGCAACGGAGCGCAGAGCACAGTCGATGCGGTCGATATGCTCGTAGGCACCTCGGCACAGCTCCAGAGCATAGGGATCGAGGGGACCCTTCGAGATCAGGAAATCGCCCTCGAGGACGCGCTCGAGCGGGCTGTCCGTGGCCTCGGCCTGGAACAGCAGCTGCAGCGCCTGACTGCGGGCAAGCGTACGCCCGCGATAAACCTTAAGGCTCAAAGGTTACCCTTGGGGAAAACGAGGCCGTCGATGCAAACGTCAACGCGCTCGACCTCAACGCCAACCTGGGCATCGATGGCGGCGACCACGGCAGCGCGAACGGCCTCGGCGAGTTTCTTGAACGGATAGCCAAAGAACACCACGACGCGCACGGTGAGTGCGAGCTTGTCGCCGACGACCTCGGCCTCGACCGCCGGCTCAGAAGCCGGGGCCTTGGACGAGAGCATCATGGAGACAAGGTTGGTGGCAAGGTCCTGACGCCAACGGAGGCGATGCCCTCGACATCGGACACGGCGCGCGAGACGATGGCGGTCAGAACATCGGGCGAAATGCCGATGCCGTCAATCTTGATTTCCTGGGGCATGAGTCCTCCTAGAAGAGTTGGTTGCTAGACGCGGGGAGACGAACTTGCCGTCGCGGGTGTCAACCTTGATGACCTCGCCCTCGTTGAGGTACATGGGGACCTGGATGACAGCGCCGGTGTCGATCGTGGCCGGCTTGGTGGAACCCTGGACGGTGTCGCCCTTAAAGCCCGGGTCGGTCTGGACGATGGTGGTCTCGATGAACATCGGCGGGGTCACGCCCATGAGCTCATCGTCGGCGAAGAGCAGCTGGCAGATGTCGTTCTCGCGCAGCCACTTGGAGTTCTCGCCCACCATGTCCTCGGGAACGGGAACCTGCTCATAGGACTCGTTGTCCATGAAGATGTAGTCGGTGCCATCGTTGTAGAGGTACTGGAACTCACGGGTGGTGAGCATGACGCTCTCGAACTTGGTGCCGGCGTTGCAGGTGTTCTCGACGACGCGGCCGCTCTTGATGTCGCGGGTCTTGTAGCGCACAAACGCGCCGCCCTTGCCCGGCTTGACATGCTGGAACTCGACGATGGTGTAGACCTTGTCCTTGATGCGGAGACCGAGGCCGTTCTTGAAGTCGGCGGTGGAAATGGTAGGCATAGCGACCTTTCTTGTTATGGGCAGAACGCACAAGCGTCCAAATTACATACGACAGAAATTATACACTTGCAGACGGCGCCTGCGGCGAGCGCATAAAAAGAGAACGCGGGGCGTCCGAATCAATCCGGACGCCCCGCCCCCAAAACCCAACGGGATGTTTTAGCAATCGATAACGTGCAGGTCGTGCGGGGTCTTGGTGAAGGGCTCGTAGCCGTTCTCGGTGACCACGCCGTAGTCCTCCAGGCGCACGCCGCCCACGCCGGGCAGGTACACGCCGGGCTCCATGGTGATAACCGAGCCGACCTCGATGATATTCTTGCTTCGGTTGAAGTTGGGCAGCTCGTGGATGTCGATGCCCACGCCGTGACCCAGACCATGGTTGTAGTAATCGCCATAACCGGCATCGCCGATGATCTTCTTGGAGAGCTTAAAGATGTCGTTGCCCTCAACGCCCGGATGGATGGCAGCGACGCACTCCTCGTGCGTACGGCGCACGAGTGCGTACAGGTCGAGCTGCTCTGGGTGGGCTCGCCCATCACGACAGTGCGCGTCATGTCGGAGCGGTAGTCGCAGTAGCCGCACCGTAGTCCATCAGGACAAAGTCACCCTTCTCGATCACACGGTCGCTCGGGACGGCATGCGGATTGGCGGTGTTGAGGACCGCTCGCAACGATGGAGCCAAAAGCCAGGCTGTCGGCGCCGTTGGCGAACATAAAGTTCTCGAGCTCGTTGCGTACCTGCTTTTCTCGGTCATACCGGGCTTAATAAAGCCGAGCATGTGCTGGAAGGCGGCATCGGTGATCGACTGCGCATGGCGCATGAGTTCAATCTCCTCGGCGTCCTTGATGGCGCGCATCTTGCGGATGTCGTCGTGCATCAGCGGCAGCATACAGGCGACGGAGCGGTCCTCCAGGCCGCGCTGAATACCCTGGTAGAAATTAATCTGCATATCGTCCTCGACAGCGCAGACGCGGCACTTGTTGGCCGCGATCTTGCCGGCAACCCAACCGGGGATGGTGCCCTCATCCATGTCGTAGACCCAAGGGCTGCCGGCGGGCGTGTTCTCCTCAAAGCTATTGAGGTAGCGCGAGTCGGTGTGAAACAAGCACTGGTCGGCCGTAATAAACGCAGCGTGCGGGAACTCGAAGGTGTAGTCGAAGACGCCCTTCACGCCCGTAAGCCAACGAAGATTGGCCTCGTCGCGCACCACGATGGCATCGTAGCCGCGCTCGGCCATCAGGGCACGGACACGTTCAATACGACCGGCAGGACCGGCAGCAAACTCAGACATGCAGATTCCTTTCTTGTTGTCCCTATATAAACGGGACGGGTCTCAACCGAACGACGGAATCGCACGCGATCCGCAACCGATTGGAAACCCGCCCTCAACATGATACGAAAGACGATGGATGTCAATAAATCTTAGAGAAGTTCTTTGCGAGAAGCCAGGTAGGCGTGAGCATGGCGCTCAAGAACCTCGTCCTCAACGCTCGTTAGGCGAATGGCGCCAAGTGCCGCGGGCAGCGGCAACATGCTGCGGTTCGAGCGGACAAACTGCTGCTTGCGGAACTCCTCGATAAATGCGGTAGACTCCAGATTGAAGGCAAGTTCCTCGATACCAAAGTCCTCCAAGCAGTCATCGACCTCAAAGACGTAATCGATATCGAAGTCGCAGGCATCATGTGCTAAGCGCGCCTCAAAGCGCATACCTTCGGACAACAGCTGGTAGGCAGGGACCTGCGAAGCGGCATCGCCCAAGCAAGCGCGCAGGGTACGCTCCCCCGTCTTGCCAAAATCGAGCGCATGGCGGGCGCTCGGGTTCGTGGCCATCAGTACGTCCTTGCGAGCAGTCTGAGACCATTGAACGGCATTGACGAGCGCGACCTCCTCGCCCGCGAGAATCTCGGGGACGGTCTCAATAAACTGATTCCAACGGGACTTGCTGCTCGAAAGCATAGTGCCAACAAGTACCACGCATAACCGAGCTTGAGGTCCTCGGGGTCCGCTTCGCGAACAAGTTCGAGGTCACACACGACCAAGCCCGGCTCGGGACGGAACGCGATAGCGGGAAGCGCATTCGCCGACGAGGCGACGAGCGGCTTCATAGTCGTCGCGACCGTGAGCATGGCGTCGAACGTCGTCGGCAGCAAGGCGCACTCGGTGCGACCGCACCACTGATTGGCACACCAGCAAACGACCGAGCAGGTCGCCGTGTCGCCGACAGCGACAACGAGATCGTCGCAGGTAATGCCGTTAGCCGACAGGGCGCCAAAAACGGTATCGGCATCGGCCAGCGTAGCACCGGCAGGCGAAACCTCGAGGACAAGCGGCGACACGGCAAAACCGGCGTCGACCAGCGCATGCTCGACAACCTCGCCAAAACGCTCGGATGTGGCGCTGTTCCAAACCACCATCGCCCGCTTGGGTTTGCCCACAGCCGAGGCAAACATGCGCGACAGCTCCTCGAACGCGCCCAATCCGACGCGGACATCGACACTGCGGTTTTGGAAATTGATAAGTTGACGGCGAATCATAGCAGTCCACGCTCCAAAAGCATCTCGGCACAAAGGTAGGAAACGTCCTCGAAGGACTTGTTGCGAATATCAAGGGTAAGGTCGGCGGCCTGGCGATACAGCGGACGGCGATGCTCAAACAGGCGCGCAGCATGCTCAGGTGAGCGGAAATCTGGTCGGGTATCGGAGCGGCGAATCTGGCGCAACGAATCCTCAAAGTCGCCTTCGAGGTACACACACGTACCCATTTCGTGCATCAGCTCAATATTCACCGGCGTCTCGACAATGCCACCCCCGCACGAAACCAACAGGCTGCGCTCACTTTGGAGCGAACGGAGCGCCGAGGTCTCGAGCTCACGAAAACGATCCTCGCCCTCGGTCTCAAATCTCGGTTACCGACTTACCGCAACGGCGCACGACCAGTCGGTCGGTATCGATAAAACGCCGCTTGAACATAGTGCCCACGTTGCGCGCGAGCGTCGATTTGCCCGCGCCCAAAAAGCCGATAAAGAAGATATGGTCGCAGCCGTGTTTGATGTGCTGAGACATGGCGAAACCTATTCCTCGCAGGGAAGGTCGCGCAGGGCCCGGCGCTCAAAGATACGGAAGATCTGCGTGTACCACAGATCCTGGGTTGCCTGCGGCTTAACCAGGATAGTATCGACGCCGGCGAAGTTGCCACTCCACACGTCCGTGTAGAGCTGATCACCGATCAGCACCGCCTCGTCGGCCGTGGCGCCCAGGCGCTTAAGACCCGCCTTGAGGGCAAACGGCGCCGGCTTCATGGCGTGGCTGATGGCCTCGAGTCCCAGCTCGCGCGCCGACGCCATGACCTGGTCGCGATGCCAGTTATTGGACACCATGCACAGCTTAAAGCCCTTGGCATGGGCGGCCTCGAGCCAAGCGGAGACCGCAGTGGGTACCTGCTCGGTATCACGCGGCACCAGGGTGTTGTCGCGATCGAGCAAAATGGCGCGCTTGCCATCGGCCCACAGGGTATCGAGGTCGATGCGGTCGACCGAGGCAACATATCGTTTGGGGCTGAAAATCCTCATGTTTAATTCCAAGACTGTTGGTGCTCTTCGTAGGTCTGCGAGAAATACTCCTCGTCCTGCGTAATGTAGAAATACAGGTCATCGGAGTCGGTGGGCTCAAGGGTGGCCTTGAGCGCCTCGAGCGACGGAGAGCAGATGGGCGTGGGCGGCAGCCCCTCATGCTTATAGGTGTTATACGGGCTATCGCTCTGAAGGTCGTCGGCGGTAACCTCGCCGCCGGTGACATACATCATGGTCGCATCGCTATTGAGGTAGCGCAGACCGTCGAGCTTGCCGGCAAGACGGTTGTAAAACACCGAGGCGACATGCGCGCGCTGCTCGGCGTTGAGGCCCTCGCGCTCAACGATGGAAGCGAGATTGATGATATCGTAATCGGACATCTCCACGCCATAGCGATCCTTGATCTTGGCCTCGCAACCGGCAAAATCGAGCGACTTGTACTCGGTGTTGAATTGGTCGAGCATGGCGCGAATCACGTCATCGGCGCTTGGGTCCTTACCCAACGAGTAGGTCTTGGGGAATAGGAAGCCCTCGAGTGAATCGTTTGCAGCGCCTTTGAGGAACGGATAGTCGTTCACATAATTGCTAGCCTTTTTGCCTGGTTGAGGAAGTCCTCTTTGGAGATGCTGTCGTACGCCTGGGCCACGCGGTCGGCAACCTGGTCGACCGTCAGTCCCTCAGGGATTGTCAGTGCATCGGAGCCGGCGTTGGGACCTTCCATAAGCTGCTGGACGACCTTCGTGGCGTCCATAAGCGTGGTAAACGAATACTTACCCGGTTTAAGCGACATATCCGCGTTGAGCTTTTTGACCGCCGCGTAGTAATCCTTGGGATTCTCGACAATATGGTTCTCGGAGAGAATCGTGGCGATCGCGTCGCCCGAGGCGCCCTCGGGAATCGTAACGGTAACCTGCTGGCCAGCGGTGACGTTTGCGTCCTCCCCGCCAAGCAAGCCCTTTGACGGCCGGTACGGCGAAGAAGGCAATGGCGGCGAGAACGATCACCGCAACCACAGCGCCGATAATCATAGGCACCGGGGAGCTTTTCTTTTGGGCACCACGGCGGGCGTGCGTGTTATAGCTCGAGCGCGTGGCCGGAGCAACGCCGTGCGAGCCGCGTGCATGATGCGCGTGCGATTGAGGCCTGCGCGCGCTGGGTTAGGCGTCTGCTGCTTAAAGCGGGCGCCGTCTGCGGACTGGGCCGCGCGGGCGGCGGACTGCTGGGCAGGACGACTAGCAGGCTGCTGGCCCGGACGCTGAGCGGGCTGCGCGGGACGGGAGGAGGGCTGTGTCGGGCGTGCGGCAGATTGGGCCGCGCGCTGGGTCGGCTGCATCGGACGCTGACCGGACTGTAAAGGGCTCGGCGCAGGCTGTCGTGTACGATTCGGCTGGCGCGGATCGAAAGCGCTAGACATGCGAAACCTCCTCGTTTTTGCGATCGAGCCATGTCTGCAAGAACAGGCTGGCGGCGATCATATCGATCTTGCCCCTCATCTGCTTTTCGTTGAGGCCCTGCTCGCGCAGGATACGCTTGGCCTCTTGCGAGGACAGACGCTCGTCCTCAAACTCCAGCGGAAGATCGAGCTCGTCGGCGATCTTTTGCGCCACGGCGGCAACGCGCTCAGCCTGGGGGCCGGGCTCACCGGCCATGGTCAGGGGACGTCCGCTTACCAGGATGTCGGGCTCATAGTCCTCGACCAGGTAGCGAAACGTCTTGGCCATACCGGTGACCTCGGCAGCCGGAAGCACCTTGACAGGCATTGCCATCTTGCCATCACGACTCGAGACGGCAATGCCAATCCTGTCTCCCCTATGTCCAGTGCGAGCGCGACCACAGCGACTACTTAGGCGCCGAGCGCGGTCTTGGCGGCCGCGAGGGCATCGGCGATACCAGCGGCGTTCTTGCCGCCGGCCTGGGCCATGTTGGGACGACCGCCACCGCGACCATCGACCAGGCCCACGATCTGCTTGATCACGTTGCCGGCGTGGAAACCGGCCTTCACGGCGTCATCGGAGCCGGCGGCGAGCAGGGCCGGGGTGCCCTTCTCGGTCACGCTGGCAACAACACAGGCAACGGGGCCGGCGACCTTCTGGTGCACGGTATCCCATACGTTGCGCAGGTCAGCAGCCTCAAGGCCCTGAAGCTCAGCGACAACGAGCTTGTAGCCATTCAGCTCGACAGCGCCCTCGATGGCACTGGAGATGGCGTCGGAGGAGCCACCGGTCAGAGCCTTCTTTGAGCTTATTGGACGTCTCGCGCAGCTCGGCCTGCAGGTTCTCCACGCGAGCGGGAACCTCGTCGACGCGGCACTTGAGCGCAGTAGCGGCGGCGTCAACGAGTGCCAGGCGGTCGGCCATATAGTCGAGAGCACCCTTAGGAGGTCACGGCCTCGATACGGCGGACATTGGAGCCTGTGGAGGACTCGGAAATGATCTTGAACAGGCCGATCTCGGCGGTGTTGGCAGCGTGCGTGCCACCGCAGAGCTCGCGGGAGAACGGCTGGTCCTCGGCGCCCACGGAGACGACGCGGACGACGTCGCCGTACTTCTCGCCAAACAGAGCGACAGCGCCGGCAGCCTTAGCCTCGTCGATGCCCATGACACGGGTCACAACCGGCTTGGAAGCGAAGATCTGCTGGTTGACCAGGTCCTCGACAGCCTTGAGCTGCTCGGAGGACAGGGCCTCAAAGTGCGTGAAGTCAAAGCGCAGGTGCTCGGGCGTCACCAGCGAGCCAGCCTGGGAGACGTGCTCGCCCAGGACCTGCTTAAGGGCAGCGTCGAGCAGGTGCGTGGCGGTGTGGTTGCGGCGCAGGAAGCCACGGCGCTCGGCGTCGAGCGCGGCGGTCACAGCGGCACCAACGGTCAGCGTGCCCTCGGCAACGTGCGCGACGTGGGCATACAGGCCGTTGTGGTTCTTGGTGTCGGCAACGGTAAGAACAACGCCCTCGGCGGAAAGCTTTCCGGCATCGCCCTGCTGGCCACCCATCTCGGCATAGAACGGGGTGCGGTCGAGCACGACCTCGACGTCCTCGCCGGCGGCAGCGGACTCGACGGACTCGCCGTTGCGCACGATGGCGACAACCTTGGCGCCCTCGATCACATCGTTGTCATAGCCGTCGAACTCGGTCGCTGCGACCTTGTCGGAAAGCTCGACCCACACGTCGTTGAAGCTGCCCCGGCATCGCCCTTTGCGTTGGCGCGGGCGCGGGCCTTCTGGTCCTCCATGCAGGCAGTGAAGCCGTCCATGTCGACATCGTGGCCAGCAGCGCCGGCGATCTCGACAGTCAGGTCGATGGGGAAACCAAAGGTGTCGTGCAGCTTAAAGGCAACGTCGCCCGGAAGCACGGCGCCCTCGGCAAGCGTTGCCAGGGCCTCGTCCAGGTAGACGCGGCCGTTGTCGAGCGTCGTGGAGAAGCGCTCCTCCTCGGAGGCGACGATACCCTTGACGAGCGCGACGTTCTTGAGCAGCTCGGGGTAGGCCTCGCCCATCTGAGCGTTGACCTCGTCGATGAACTTGGTCAGGAAGGCACCCTCGATGCCCAGCAGGCGACCGTGGAACACGGCACGGCGGAGCAGACGGCGAAGGACGTACTCACGACCCTCGTTACCGGGGAGGATGCCGTCAGAGATCATGAAGTCGACGGCGCGGGAGTGGTCGGCGATGATACGCAGCGAGCGGCTGGCACCGGAGTAATCATCGGCGTCATAGGTCTTGCCGCTGATCTCCTCGCCCAGCTTGATGAGATGCTGCATCAAGTCGCCGTCGTAATTGGCGGTCTTGTGCTGCATGATGGCGGCCATGCGCTCCAGACCCATGCCCGTATCGAGGTTACGGTGTGGCAGCTCCGGCATGGAGCCGTCCTCCTGGCGGTCGTACTGGGTAAACACGAGGTTCCAGAACTCAAGGAAGCGGTCGCAGTCACAGCCGGGCTTGCAGTCCGGGGCTACCGCAGCCGACCTCCTCGCCCATGTCAAAGTAGATCTCCGAGCAGGGGCCGCACGGGCCGGTGGGGCCGGCTGCCCAGAAGTTGTCGTCCTCGCCCAGGCGGGAGATGTGGTCCTCGGCAACGCCCAGGGAGCGCCACACGTCATGGGTCTCGTCGTCCTCGGTAAAGACGGTAAAGTACAGGCGGTCGAGCGGCAGCTTGAACTCCTTGGTGATGAGCTCAAAGGCCCAGGCGCAAGCCTGCTGCTTGGAGACGCCGCCAAAGGAGAAGTCGCCGAGCATCTCGAAGAAGGACAGGTGACGGCCGTCCTCGCCGATGCAGTCGATGTCGTTGGTGCGGACGCACTTCTGGCAGGAGATCGCGCCAATCTCCTTCATGGTCTTCTTGCCCTGGTAGTACTCCTTAAACTGGTTCATGCCGGCGTTGGCAAGCAGCAGCGAAGGGTCGTCGGGGACGAGGGACGAAGAAGGATAGAGCTTAAGACCGCGCTCCTCAAAGAAGTTGAGGAACTTGGAGCGGATCTCGGCCGTAGTCATTGACGGGTAGTCAGCACTCATAGAGGGAATCTCCTCGGTTTCACATCGAAACAGTTCAAACGTAACGATATTACCATCCCGCCGCGCAAGTGCAAAAAAGAGGGCCGACATAAAGCCGACCCTACAGCGAAAGTGCACGTTATTTAGGAGTATGCGATGCTTTGAAAAAGGACTACTGTATAATTACATATAAGATTCACCCGGAAGGAGCGATCGATGAAAAGCAAACGATTTGTCCTGAATGCACTTCTGGTTGTAGCACTTTTAGCGCTTTTGGCTTTCTCCTGCTGGTACGCAAACCAACCAGCATTTGGCTACGTATTGTATGCAGTAATGTCCGGCGATAAGGCTTATTACACTCTACGCGCAATTGACGTTCTCTTTTTCTATGTAGCCGGCCCCTTATCAATCGCTTTGCTCGCGTTTATTGTCATTTACAACTTCAAGAAACGTTAATAGGGCCTATTTAGAATCCGAATCGTCCATGGAGCCGTCGATGCCGGTTTTGGTGTCGTCGTCCGTATTGGAATCATCATCCTTGGCGAAGGGGTTCTTGAAAAAGCCTGTCGCGTCGGGCTGCAGGCCCGAGAGCTTAATCCAGGGATTCTCGAGCTCGGGTTTGGGCATGGCCTTGGCCTCGGGCGCGGTCTCGTTGCCAATGAGCTCGGATTCATAGATGAACGTATCGTCTCCAAGCGCGTCGTAGGCGGCGACCGGGTTACCCTCGGCATCGCGATACGGCGTGCCCTTAAACACGGCTCCGTCATAGGCCACAAGCTGACGGCCAGTCTCATTCTCGAAGTAGTACACGAAGATACCCTTCAGAGCTGCGCACAGCGGAATGGCAATAATCATGCCGATGGGACCCATGAGTGCCGAACCAATAACGAGGGCCGTCAGACTCATAATGGGATGCACCTGGACTGAGCTTTGCATGACCTTAGGCGAAATCACATTGTCGGTGACGTTTTGCGCGACCATCGTCACGATGAGCGTCCATAACGCCAACATGGGGCTGAACATGAAACCGAGTACCGTGGCGATTGCCGCGATCACCCAGGGACCGACGACCGGAACCAAGTGCATGATGCCAGTGAAGATGGCCATGAGTGCCGCATACGGATGACAAATGATCATAAAGCCGATAAAGGCGAGGAAAGCCACCGCAGATGGACGTCACGACCATGCCACGCATATAGCCGCCGACCGAGCGTGAAAGGATGGCGACCATAAAAAGCGGTACGAGGTCTCCTTCTCCTGACCGATGATGGTGCAGACCTCGTGATGCATACGGGGTAGTCGCAGGCCAACCAGTAGGCAAGCACCAAGCCAAGGAAGATCACGAACAACTGCGAGGCTGTATTGGTGATGAGCGGGAATACACCGCGGCCAAGCTCAGCGGCAATCTGAGACACATACTTCGATGCCACGGTAACCAGCGAAGAAAGATTGTCGTTCAGATACTCCTTGAGCGGCGTGTTATTGAGCGCCTTGGCATGCGAGATCAACTTGTTGAGATCGCCACCCGCAACACGAAGCTGCTCAGGCAGGCGGCTCAGGACTTCCATAATCTGACCAAAGAGAATCGGCGACAAGATGCAGACGACACCGACGAGCACGGCAACAACAACAATGAGCGCGATAAGCGAACCGATGCCACGACCGACGCCATGGTGCTCGAGCCAGTTGGTGATCGGGGACATCACAAAGGCAATGATGGAACCGACGGCAAGAAACTCGATAACCGGCGCCAGGATGCCCATAAGGTTAAAGATGACAGCGGCGATGACAATGCAGCCGACAACAGCCCAAATGCGAAGCGTCAGAATGCGGGTGTCGCGCAGCACGCGATCGGTTTGTTGGGGGTGTTCACTCATGAACGAATCATCACTCCGTCGGGGTCGATCTTGTCCTGAATCTTCTTAAGGGTACGGCGCAGCAGGCGCGAGACTTGCACCTGCGAGATACCCAGCTTTTTGGCGATCTCGATCTGGGTCATGCCCTTCACAAAGCGCAGCTCGATCACCTCGCGTTCGCGCGGCGAGAAATCGCGGATGGCCTCCTCGATTACCAGGCGGTCATCGGTAAAGTCGAGCTCGTTGTCGTCATCGGCATATCGGTCGAGAATCGAAGGGGCATCGTCGGAGTCGGACGCGCCAGGAGCCTCGATGGGCACCGAGGTATAGGCCGAAGACGACTCCATGGCCTCCAGCACTTCGTCGACGGTCACGCCCAGGTACTCAGCGATTTCTTCAACCTTAGGCGAGCGCTGCAACTCATTGGTGAGCTTGTCGGTGGCCTGGTTGACCTTGGCAGAAAGTTCCTGCAGACGACGCGGTACGCGCACACTCCAGCCCTTGTCGCGAAAATGGCGCTTTGATCTCGCCCGGATAGTGGGTGTCGCAAACGTCGTGAACTCGAGTCCGCGCTCGGGGTCAAAGCGGTCGATAGCCTTGAGCAAACCCAATAGCCGACCTGCATGAGGTCGTCGAGCGGCTCGCCGCGATTCTTAAATTTGTTGGCAAGAAACCTTACCAGGTTCATATGGGACATGACGAGCTGCTCACGGGCGTCCGGATCACCGGTCTCCTTGTAGCGACGAAACAGCTCGCGGGTTTTCTCCTTGTCCCAAGCGGTCTTACCGCTCCGGGAACGTTCGGTCATATTAGATATCCGCCTTGAGGTCGAGGGAAAGCGTCAGGGGCGCCGCAGTCTTTTCGTAGGAATCGCACACGCTCGCGAAAATGAGCTCGGCATACACAGCAGCCTGGTCATCCTCATCGACGGTAGCCTGGTCACCAAAGGTAAAGGTCATGCCCACGTGAGATTCGTCGACATCGAATTTAATCGAGATATCATCAGAATCAACAGCCGTGCAACCAAAGATGAAAGCCTCCTCAGCAGCCATACGGATGTCCTCGATGCGATCGACAGACATAGAGCACAGGGCACCAACGTTGGCAGCCGTCATACGAACGAGACGTGCCAGACGCGGATCCCCGGCAACAGTCAGCGTGATAGGGCAGGTTGCTTCGCTACTCATCGCAGGACTCCTCAGAGGTCTCGACGGGCGTGTAGGTGTAATACTGGGCTGCTTTAGCAGCAGTCTTCTGTCATCATCGTCACCAGCAGTGACATCGTCCCCGGCTTTCGCCAATCAGGACACGCTCGGTCGGCTGCTCGGCTTCGGCGGCAGCGGAAAGCTTGCGCTCGGCGTCAGCCGCGGGGCCTTCACCTTGTTAAAGAGTTTCTGCACGGCACCGGCCGCAGAATCGGTCACGCTCGACACAGCATTGCTGGCCTCGGCCATGCTACCCGTAACCTCGGAAATGTCGCGAACGACTGCCTCAACTTCGACAAGGTTGGAGGTAAGGGCATCAACTGCCGTCTTGCTCGACTTAAGCAACGGCTCCATCTGGGCAAGTGCCGGCGTAAGCTCGTCGACAGCGCCGTCGAGTTTTGCCACCACGGGCTGAGCCTCGGCGATGGTGTTATTGAGGTCGTTCACGGTCTTATCGAGCGAGTCGACAACGGTGCGGGTCTTACGCAGGGTAAGCGCGAGCTCGATGACGGCCCACACGCCGGCAACGGCGAGCAGCAGCAGGGCGATTTGAATGGGACTCATACAAGCCTCCCGAAGGAATCGAAATACAGACGCTTTTCATGGTACCCCAAAGAAGGGGAAAGATACCCAAAGGGAATGTGCGTGGTGCCAATGACCTACTTGGGTGCGTTACCGCTGCGGTCGCGCTCGCTTTGCTCTACGCGCCACTCTTCCCAGCCGCGCCCGGCAGGCTGCCAGAACGCGCCGCGCTCCAGTCCCTCGGGCAAATAGCGCTGGTCGACCCAGCCTTCGGGATAATCGTGCGGATATTTATACACACCGTATTCGTCGCTGCCTGGGCGATGGCGATCGCGCAGATAACTCGGCACCTCGCGAAGCCCACTAGAATGGATATCGGCCAGCGCCGCATCGATCGAAGCCTCACACGCGTTGGATTTAGGCGCCAAGCACACATAGAGTGCAGCCTGAGCCAGGTTAATGCGGCACTCGGGATAGCCAATGACCTCGGCAGACTTAAACGCGGCATGTGCCACTAAAAGCGCCTGCGGGTCGGCGTTGCCAACGTCCTCAGAAGCATGAATCATAATACGGCGAGCGATAAACTTGGGATCCTCCCCGCATCAATCATGCGCGCGAGCCAATAGATCGTGGCATCGGGGTCGCTACCGCGCATGGACTTGATGAACGCACTGATGATGTCGTAGTGCATGTCGCCGTTTTTGTCATACGAAAAGTCCACGACGCGGATTAGCAATCTTTACGTCATCCACGGTAATGGGATAGCGCTCCCCCGCCGCCGGCGCGGGCGTTCCCTCGGTATCGGGACGCGTGACGGCAATCTCGCTCGCAAGCTCGAGCGTCGTGAGCGCCGAGCGAGCGTCACCCGCTGCCAGCGTGCAGATGGTCTTAACCGTATCCTCATCGGCCGAGAACTTGCCGTTCAAACCCTGCGGAGCCTCGAGCGCACGCTCAATGAGTGTGGCTATATCCTCGTCTTTAAGATGCTCAAGCTCCACCACGCGACCGCGCGAGAGCAACGCCGAGTTGACCTCGAAGTACGGATTCTCCGTCGTGGCGCCAATCCATTACGACAGTACGGTTCTCAACTGCATGTAGCAGGGCATCCTGCTGCGACTTAGAGAAGCGGTGAATCTCATCGATGAACAGAATGGTGCGGCGGTCGTAGGTATTCAGGCGCGTCTTGGCCTCGTCAATCACGCGACGAAGGTCCTTTACGGTGCCCGTCACGGCGCTGACCTCGACAAACTCGCTCTTAGTATGGTTGGCGATAATGTGGGCCAGCGTCGTCTTGCCCGTACCGGCCGGCCCGTACAGAATCACACTCGACAGCACGTCGTGCTCAATTGCGGCACGCAACCATGAGCCCTTACCGACGGCCTTTTGCTGGCCCACGTACTCGTCGAGCGAATTGGGGCGCATGCGCACCGCGAGCGGCGCATTCTTAAAGGAACGCTCGCGCGTCGAGGCAGAAAAAAGGTCGTCCATAGCCATCCCGTGCATCAATCAAAAACGTTTTCAACTAACAGTATACCGAATAAATACGAACTACCGTTCGTTAATATAGGTACGGTGCGGAAACTTCAGACCAGGGAACAGCTTGCTCGTCAGTTCGCAGAAATAACCGTCCGTCATGCTCGCGATATAATCCACCACGGCTTGATCCTTGTCGTCCTGCCAGGCATAGGTGCGATCGTAGTAGGAAAGCTGCTGCTCAATGCGCGAAATGTGGTGCTTAAAGATATAGAAGGACTCGTCGCCTTCGTTTATATCCTGCAGGCAACGGTCGTAGAGTTTTTCGAATACCTCGCGCAGCTCCTTTTCGGAATCGCCTTCGATACCGCCCTTGCTATAGATCTTCTCGTAGTTCTCGCGCTTGGCCCGACGGATTTCCTCAAACAGGTCCTCGCTCATCTCGATGTGCGGCTTGCCATAGCTGTGTTCAACGATATCGATGGAGGCATGCGTGAGGATCCAGCTGTTGTATGCTCCGCCCCGACCGTCATCAAAAAGCTTCGGGTGACAGCAGTCCCGCCGCAATGGCGTCTTGGCGATCGCGTCCAACGTAGGCAAGGATATCCGAGATGCGGACCACGCAGCCTTCGAGCGTCATGGGGCGCAGGTGCTCAATTGCGCTATAGCCCGTGGCAATGCAGTCCTCAACCGTCTGATCGAACTGGTCAAAGGAGCCCATGTCCGAAAGCTCGAACACACGCTGCTCGTACTCGCCGTTGTGGCATAGCACGCCGTCGAGCGTCTGGAGCGACACGTTGCGGCCGTACAGCGCGTCGAGCACGCGGACCGACTGCACGTTATGGAAAAAAATAACGACCCGTGCGCTCGTGATAGATATCGTTGAGGAATCGCTCACCGGCATGGCCAAAGGGCGTGTGGCCCAAGTCGTGGCCTAAGCCAATCGCCTCGATCAGATCGCAGTTGAGCCCTCAGGGCACGTCCGATATCGCGCGCGATGCGCGAAACAAGCTGCACGTGCAAACCGCGGCGTGACAGGTCGTCGTTGCTACGAAAGCTAAAGACCTGCGTTTTGCCTGCATAACGGGTGTATGCGGGCAGATGCAAAATCTTTTCGGTATCGCGCATAAATGCCGGACGCATGAGCGTGCCCACATCTGCGGCTCGATCAACACGGCGGATAACCTGACCATCGTTGCATCGATAAGGGTTAATGACACCCGAGGCACGGTCGGCAGCGATACGCTCGACCAGCTCGGGCGACAACGCCGAGGGAATGCGATCCATACGCGCCTTGATGGCGGCTGTCTGTTGATTGATTGCCATGGCATGCTCCTTAAAAGGGCGCGCAAACGGTTACAGCGTACTACCCACAACCTCGATTATGGCAAATATCGGCACCAAAAACGGCAGCAATGGCAGGGGAGCGCGATTTTGCGATGAGACAGGCGGCGGCAAGGGCCGGAGCGCAGCCGCAAACGCGACGATACCACCCATAGGGATCGAAGGTACAAAGGGCAAAGAGCGCCTTGGCGTCCCCCATACCAATGCCGGGAGCGTGGCGAACACGACGCCAAAGCGACTCAGTAAGCATAAGGGCAAGGTAGGCGATGGCAGCAAGACCGGCATGGTCAAGCGCCGTGTTAACGCCCTTGTCGAGCCAAACGCCTGCTAACGCCGCCACCGCACACGCGCCGGCAAGCTGATTGGGAAACCGTCGCTCACGGGCATCAATCGCCGCGCCGGCAAAGATGCAAATCCAAAACGGGATATAGACCATCTAACACCTCCTTGGGCAGCAGCTCAAACGCAAAAACCACCACAAAGGTGCCTGTCCCCTTTGCGGTGGTTTTGGTGGTGGTTATTTGGCGCCTTGCATGACCTCATCGAGGGTAACGTTGACGGCGTGCTGCGTCGGGACCCAGTCGACCTTTAGGAACAGAGCAGCCACCGTGATGGGGATATAGCTGAACATAAAAATCGGGAAGGTAAACAGGTTAGTCACCAGACGCCACTTTTGCGCGCAGTGAATGTGCTTGTACTCGAAGATAGTCGTGAGCAGCGCCAGGATAAAGAAGGTCTGATACATCATGGCGAAGGTCATAATGAGCGAAGCGGCGCACGCCTGCATCTCGACTTCGGTAGCCAAGAAACCATGCGAAAGGCCACCCACAATCAAGAACGTCACAGTGGCGAGCATCGAGATCAGCGATAGCAGCATACCCGGGGCGATCGTCATGAACATGTCGTAGGCGGCAAAGCGATGATAGCGGAAGGTCGACTTGACCAAGTGCTTACCGTAGGTAAAGAACACCTGGTAAAAGCCCTTGGTCCAGCGCATACGCTGTTCCAGGGACGCCTTAAACGTCACGGGCTGCTCGTCAAAGAACTCCGCCGGCGCATAACCGATGCGAATGCCATGGATGGCGCAGAACGTGGTGAACTGAATGTCCTCAGTCAGCGTGTGGAACTGCCAGCCGTGCATGCCTTCGATCACGCTGGCAGAAATGAGATAGCCCGAACCCGAGACGGCGCAAGACGTCTTGCAGATATTACGCGCGTTGTTGAGAAAGCGTGCCTCACGCAGATACCAGGTGGCATTAGCTGCCGAGACCCACGAGCTGCCGAAGTTCTTGGAGTTGCGATAGCTCGTGACCACATGGAAACCCTGGTCAAAGGCATCGTTCATCTTAGAAACATAATCGCGGGAGATGACGTTATCGGCATCGAAGATAAAGTAGCCCTCAAACGTGTCGGGATACTCGTTAAGGATGCGATCGAAACCAAAGTCCATGACCCAGCTCTTACCCTTAGCGGGCCAGATCATTGCGCTCGTAAACAATGGCACCGGCCTCGCGCGCAAGCTGCGCCGTGTTGTCGGTGCAGGCGTCGGCGACGACGAAGACCTCGATAAGCTCGGACGGATAGTCCTGGTCCTTGATGGAGCGTACGAGATTGGCAATTACGGCTTCCTCGTTATGCGCAGCAATGAAGAACGCATAGCGGTGGAGTTTTTTGGCCTTGGGAGGCGCGACCTCGCCACGAAGAGCACCGATGACAAAGAAGACCACCTGGTACAGAAAGCAGACCGTGAGCAGCGTGACGACAATCTGGTTGAAGATCACGATGGGTGTGTTGGTTTGTAAAAAGGCGAGCATGCAGGCTCCCGAGAACGCATTACGTAAACAACCGTATATCTTACCGCAGGCTTACCGAGTTCAAGAAACCACCTAATACTGGCTAGGCTTCGAGCAGACCGAGCTGCGGGACAATTTCGTCACCGGCAGCGGTGCGGCCAAGCGAGCGCGGGGCAAGGTCATCCAGAACCGCGGCAAGGTCCCACGGCAGCTCATCGCGGCACTCAATGAGCTCCCCCGTCACGGGATGGTCGAATGCGACACGCCAGGAATGAAGGAATTGCCTGGTCAGACCCTGATCGGCACGCGCATCGCACTTACCGTAGAGCGGATCGCCCACGCAGGCGTGGTTGATATGGCGCATATGCACGCGAATCTGATGTGTGCGACCCGTAAACAGGTGGCACTCGACGAGCGTATAACCATCGTCAAAGCGCGTGGAATCAAAGCGCTCGAGTACCTTAAAGGTCGTAATGGCCTGACGGGCAAAGGGGTCGTCCGAAACCGCCATCTTCACGCGGTCGCGCGTCGATCGGGCAATACCAGTGTTGATAGTGCCCTCGTCCATGGCGATGTGACCGTGAACGAGCGTGATATAGCGACGGTCGAGCGTGCGCGTGCGGATGAGATTTTGAAGCGCGCGCTGGGTGTCGTCGTCTTTTGCCGCAAGCATGAGGCCCGAGGTATCGCGATCCAGGCGATGTACGATCCCGGGGCGGTCCTCACCCTGCACGGTACCAAGATGGTCGATGCCGCAGTGGTAGACCAGGGCGTTCGCAAGGGGTGCCGCTCTCGTGGCCATGGGCGGGATGGCACACCAGGCCGCGCTGCTTTGAGAGCACGATAAGGTAGTCGTCCTCGTAACGGATATCGAGGGGAATGGCTTCGGGAATCACGTCAGTGGGATCGTGCGGCTCGGGCAGGTCAACCGAGATGCGGTCGCCGGCGCGTACGGCATACTTTTTTGACAAACAGGTCTCGCCGTTGACGGCAACGGCGCCCCCTCGATCAGATGCGCGCAGGCAGAGCGTGTGGGACAGCCATCGTTGGCGCCCAGATAGGCGTCAAGACGCTGACCAGCGGAATCGTCGGCAACAAGAATATGGATGTCGGCCATTAGCGCTCATTCCTTTCGCGAATCTTGCGGGCACGCTCCCCACGCTGCTTGGCTTTGCGCTTGGCGCGGGCCTCATCACGAGCATGGGGCTCGGCAGTCGCGTCGACATCACGGGCCGCAGGGCTCAAGAACATGTAACCGATGAGCGCCAGCACGACGCCGACCGTAATGCCGATATCGGCCACATTAAAGACGGGGAAGTCGATGAAGGTGGTGGCAATAAAATCGGTCACGAAGCCAAAGACAAAACGATCGATCGCGTTGCCGATAACACCGCCCGCGACCATCGCCATGCCCACAACCTCAAGATGGGCGAGCTGGGATGCACGAACGAGGTACACGGCGATAGCGATAATAACCGCCAACGCCAGCACGGCAAACGCGATGCCATGCCCCTCGCCCATGCTAAAGGCAGCGCCGATATTGCGGACAAACAGGAAGTCGATCACGCCGGGGATGACGGTCACATGCAGTGCGTCGCCCACGGCACGAACCGCAAGCTTGGTCAGCTGGTCAACGAGCAGCACAACCAGTGCCACACCACCAGCAACACCCAACCGCCAACGCAAAGGCGGCATCATACCCGCACCACGACCCAAAGAAATCCCCTACCCTCAAGAACAATCGAATTCCGTTTAACGCAGTAGATAATCATACATTGACGCAAGCAAGAAGCGACAAATCTCCCAAGAACGGAAACACCGCAGGTAGAGCATAAATGAGCGAGCAGGTCGCATTTGAGACAAGGTGACGTGAAATGAAAGGGCGCTGACCTTTCGGTCGCGCCCTTGAAATTGAACGTCAGATTGTCCAAATGCGGCCCGCGCACGCGTCGACGAGGTTACGGCGTTCTACGAACGCCGTAACCTACAGCGCATCAGCGCAGCGCTTGCAGATATGCGTGTGGCCGTTGTACTCGCCGACGGTGGTGCGATAGTTCCAGCAACGGTCGCAGCACTCGCCCTCGGCAGCCTCAATAGCAACGGAAAGCTCGTCGCCCTGGGTCAGCTCAACATCGGAGACGATGTAGAACTCGGCCAGGTCGACGGCCTTGTCGCCGGTCAGCAGCGCGTACATCTCGGCGGGAACGACCGCCTTGACGCGGACCTGCTGGCTCTTGGTGAAGGTGCCGGCAGAACGGGCATCCTCAAGGGCCTTGGTCACGGCGCTACGGAGCTCGAGCGAAGCCTCGAGCACGCCCTCAAACTCATTGGCCTCGTCGACCGTGATAGGCGACTTGTACCAATCGAGCAGCGCGGCGTACTTCTGGTGATCGACGCAGCCGGCGGGCGCATAGGCCATGGCCTCGTCGACGGTGTAGGACAAGATCGGCTGCAGATCGCGCATGAGCATCGAGAAGAGCTCGGCCAGCACGGTCTGGGCACTGCGGCGCTCAAGCGAACCGGGCTTATCGCAGTACAGACGATCCTTCAGGGCGTCGAGGTACACGTTGGAAAGCTCGGTAACCACAAAGTCGTAAAGCGCACGGTAGGCGCGCGGGAACTCGTAGCTGGCGTAAGCATCGTCGACCTCGGCCTTGGACCTGAGTCAGGCGGGCAACCATGAGCTGGTCGAGCGGCAGCAAGTCGACAAAGGCGACGCCGTCGGTCTCGGGCTCAAACTGACCCTCGAGCTCAGAGAGCAGGAAGCGCAGCGTGTTGCGGAAACGGCGGTAGGCATCGGACGTACGAGCGAGAATCTCATGGTCGATGGAGACGTCGGAGCTGGTGTCGACGGAGGCAACCCACAGACGGATGATGTCAGCGCCCATCTCGTCGCAGACCTTGTTGGGGTCGATGACGTTGCCGAGCGACTTGGACATCTTTGCGGCCCCTGGCCATCGAGCGTGAAGCCCTGCGAGACGACTGCCTTGTACGGAGCATGGCCGTTGGCGCCCACAGAGGTGAGCAGCGAGCTCTGGAACCAACCGCGGTGCTGGTCGGAGCCTTCGAGATACACGTCAGCCGGGTACTCAAGCTCGGGGGCGATACTCGCAGACGGCCTTCCAGGGACGCCGGAGTCCCACCACACGTCGAGAATGTCCTTATCAGCCTTGAGGTGATGGCCGCCACACTTGGGGCAAACGCAAGCCTCGCCCAGGTAACTCTCGGGAGCGTCGGTGAACCAGGCGTCGGAGCCCTTCTCGTGGAAGAGCTTGATGACGGCGTCGAGCGTGGCGTCGTTCATGACCTTCTCGCCGCAGTCGGCGCAAGTGTAGCTGGGGATAGGCACGCCCCAGTTGCGCTGACGGCTGATGCACCAGTCGGGACGCTGCTCGACCATGGCGCCGATGCGGTTGGCGGCGTGAGCCGGATACCACTTGACGTTCTCGCGGACCTCTTTGCCAGCCTGCTCGCGCAGACCGGTCTTGTCCATCGAGACGAACCACTGGTCGGTAGCACGGAAGAGCACCGGGTGCTTGCAGCGCCAGCAGTGCGGATAGCTGTGCGTGATCTTCTTCTCGAGGACCAGGGTGCCGCGCTCGCGCAGGAACTCGATGATGTGCGGGTTGGCCTCATCGGTATCCATGCCGCTGAAGGGGCCGCCGGTGCCAAACTCCTCGCCGGTGTAGAACTTTGCCGTCGTCATCGACCGGCATGCAAATGTCGGTGATGCCCTCCTTGAGGCAGGCGAAGTAGTCGTCGACGCCGTGACCGGGCGAGTTGTGGACGATACCGGTACCGTCATCGACACCGACGTAATCGGCCAACAGCGCAACGCCCTCGACACCGTCAAAGATCGGCTGCTTATAGTGAATGTGATGGAAGGTCTCGGCGGGAACCACGTAGGGCTTGCCGTCGACCACAACCGGGGTGTACTCCCAGCCAAACTCCTCGCAGCATTTGGGGAGCCGGTCCTCGAGCATGACCTCGGCACGGCCATCGTGCTCAACGGCAACATAGGCGGCGCCGGGCTTAAGGGAAACGGCCTGGTCAGAGGGGATGGTCCACGGCGTGGTCGTCCAGATGATAAAATCGACCGGGCCGTCGAAGTTCTCGAGGCCGGCGGGCTTGGAGGTCATCTCAAAGCGCACGAAGATGGAGGGGCTCGTCTCGTCGGAGTACTCAATCTCGGCCTCGGCCAGCGCGGTATGGCAGTGCTTGCACCAGTGAACCGGCTTGTGGCCGCGATAGATCATGCCCTTGTCGAACATGGCCTTGAAGACCTCGATGTCGGCGGCGTCATGCTGGTGATAGAGGGTCAGATACGGGTTGTCCCAGTCGCCGCCGAGCACGCCCAGGCGACGGAAGCCGGCCTTCTGCAGCTCGATGTTCTCGACAGCGAACTTGTTGCAAAGCTCGCGGATCTTAGCCGTGGAGGTCTGGTTGAACTTCTCGGTGCCGAGCTTCTCCTCGACCTTATGCTCGATCGGCTGGCCATGGCAGTCCCAACCGGGGACATAGGGAACTTCGCAGCCCTGCATCATCCAGTAGCGGTTGATCATGTCCTTGGAGATCTTGTTCATGGCGTGGCCGATGTGGATCGGGCCGTTGGCGTACGGAGGGCCGTCATGCAGCACGAACTTCTCGTGACCCTCGTTCTTCTTCAGAACCTGCTCGTAGACCTTGTTGTCCTGCCAGTCCTTGAGTCGCTTGGGCTCGGACTTGGAAAGACCGGCACGCATGGGAAAACCGGTCTTGGGCAGATTCATCGTCTGCTTGTACTCGTTTGCCACGGTACCCCTTTCTTGTCATGGGCGCGCACGCCCGTTGGGCACCAAAAAGCGCCCGTCCCTGCAAGCTGGGACGAAGCGCCACAAAAACGGACTGTACGGCCGCAAAAAGCTCTTCGTTTAACCACCCAGCTTAGATGCCCTCGCCCCGCGTATTCGCGCGCTCGCATCCGTTACTCGGCTGGCCTGTATCGACGACCATCTCGGCGATATCTACTAGGACGAACCTGCGCGGTACGTCCGTTGGGACCGCAGCTCCGGGGTGATTTTCATCGGTCGCATGCACGGGTTCTCAGCGCTCCCCGCTCTCTGTAACATGCGGACGGCCGACTACTCGTCCCCATCAACGCTTATGCGGAGTATGCTAGCACGTTCCGCGCCGGCTAAAAACCCTCAACACTGGTTTTATACGTTCGAAATTTCTCGCTATTACAGCCCTGCTCTAGGAGCAAAATACCTGAAAGCACTCTATCGAACGAAAGAAGGTTGCTATGCGCACGATTGGAATGAGCGACTACACCGTTGGCGAGGATTGCTTTACCGAGCTGCCCGCCGCACTGGCAGAGTACGGAGCGACAAAGGTCGCGATCATCGGTGGCAAGCGGGCACTGGCCGCAGCACTTCCCGGTATCGAAGCTGCGCTGGCAGGTACCGACGTCGAGATTCTGGAGACGCGCGTCTACGGTACCAACAGTACGCGTGCCAATATCGCCAAGGTCGTGAACTCCCCTGCCTGCCAGGAAGCCGACGTGCTCATTGCCTGTGGCGGCGGCAAGGCACTCGACACCGTGAAGACGGCGGCCATCGAGCTCAAGAAGATCGTCTTTACGGTGCCGACGATCTGCTCCAACTGTTCCGCCGCGACCGCCATTGCCGTCGTCTACAACGACGATGGATCGCTCGAGGGCTATTCGTACCCCAACCGACCGGCGCACATCTTCATCAACCCCAAGATCATCGCCGAAGCTCCGGCGGAGTACTTTTGGGCCGGCGTGGGCGACGCCCTGTCCAAGCAGCCCGAAGTCGAGTACGCCACGAGCGCCGGCGACCTGAGCACACCGCCGGCCTTGGCCTGGCTCTTGCCCACACCTGTTCCGAGCCGCTGTTTACCTACGGTGTTCAGGGTCTTGAGGACGTGCGCCAGAACCTGTCGAGCGAGGCCGTCAAGCAGATCGCGCTCGACATCGTGGTCAACACGGGCTACGTCTCCAACCTGACCAACCAAAAACGATTACTACTACAACTCGAGCGTGGCGCACGCGTTCTACAATGCGACGTGCAGCATTCCGCGTGAGGGAACCTATCTGCACGGTGAAGTCGTGAGCCTGGGCGTGCTGGTGTTGTTTGCCTATACGGGCGATACCGAGAGCCTTGAACGCTACGCCGCCTTTAACAAGCAGATGGGCCTGCCCGTGACGCTTGAGCAGGTCGGCCTTACCGAGGCCGACATCCCGGCGCTGTGTGAGAATGCCCACGCCACCAACGAGTGGAAGCAGGGCAACCCGGAGCCCTTCACCGACAAAAAGTTCGCCGCTGCCATCAAGGCCGCCAACGCCTACGGCCACACGCTCTAGGCCCTGCCCAAAACCACCACAAAGGGGACAGGCACCTTTGTGGTGGTTTTTATTGCTCAAGTAATTTGGGGTCGAACTCGCTAGCCGGAATGACGCGGTAGCCGTGACGCAGCAACAGATCGACGAAAACGCCGTTGCCCGCGGTGAGTGTACCGCTAAAGGTGCCGTCGTAGATGCGACCCGCGCCGCACGAGGGACTACGGTCCTGCAGGATGCACGCAGCAATCTCGGAAGGGCCGCCCGCCTGCTCGCACATGTCGAGCGCACGTTGAGCGCCCAGGCGAAATTCCCGGTCAACGGACACGCCCTCGCAGGTACGGACTTCGCCGTTCACAATCTCGGACGGATCGCGTGGCGTGGGCAGACCGCCAAAAACCTCAGGACATACGAGGAGTACCTCGGTCCCTGTGCGTTCGCAGGCCTCGACCAACGCGCGGTGGTAATTATCGAGGCCGTTATACTTGCAGCTCTCGCCCATCAAACAGGCACTCACCACGATCTTCATACATATCCCTCCCAAGCAAAACGCCCCATTTGAGATAGGCACTCAAATGGGGCGTCGATATTTATCTGTCCCGAATGCAACGCTACTGCTGCTTCGGCATCAGCGGATTTTCGCGCGTGAGGAGATTCATGAACTCCTCGCCCGTGATCGTCTCCTTCTTGTACAGATAACGAGCCAGCTCGTGGAGCTTGAACTTGTTCTCCTTCAGGATCTGCAGAGCGCGGTCGTGCGCATCCTCGATCAGCTTGGCGACAATCGCGTCCACGCGCTCGGCCGTACCGGGGGCGCAGGTGAGCGACGTGTCCCGGTTGAGGTACGCATTCTGAACGGTACCAAGCGCCATCATGCCAAACTCGTCGGACATACCAAAGCGCGTCACCATATTACGGGCAAGCTTGGTGGCCTGTTCGATATCGTTGGCGGCACCGGTCGTCATCTCGCCAAAGATGAGCTCCTCGGCCGCGCGACCACCGCAGTAGACGGCGAGCTTGTCCAGGACCTCCTGGCGTGTGGTCAGGAAGCGCTCATCCTCCTCAACCTGCATGGTATAGCCCAGAGCACCGCTCGTGCGCGGCACGATGGTGATCTTGGTAACCGGCGCGGAACCCTTTTGGCGGGCAGCGACGATAGCATGGCCGATCTCGTGGTAGGAAACGACCTGCTTCTCGTGGTCGGAAAGCACCGTGGACTTACGCTGCTGGCCGGCAATGACGACCTCCACCGACTCCTCAAAATCGTCCTGCGTGGCACGCTTGCGCCCCTCGCGGACGGCTCGCAGGGCCCCCTCGTTGATGATGTTGGCCGGTCGGCGCCCGAGGCACCGGGCGTGGCGCGGGCAATCGCGGTCAGGTCGATCGGTGGCTGCGTCTTCACGCTCTTGGCATGCAGCTCAAGAATGTTCTTACGGCCGGTCAGATCGGGCAGCTCAACGGGAATGCGGCGATCAAAACGACCGGGGCGCAGCAGGGCCGGGTCAAGGCTGTCGGGACGGTTGGTAGCGGCGAGGACAACGATACCCTTGTGGTTATCGAAGCCGTCCATCTCGGTCAGCAACTGGTTGAGCGTTTGCTCGCGCTCGTCGTTGCCGCTAAAGCCGCCGCCATCGCGCTTCTTGCCGATCGTGTCGATCTCGTCGATAAACACGATGCACGGGGCCTTTTCCTTGGCCTGCTTAAACAGATCGCGAACCTTAGCGGCGCCGCGGCCGACAAACATCTCGACGAACTCAGAGCCCGAAATGCTAAAGAACGGCACGCCTGCCTCGCCGGCCACAGCCTTGGCGAGCAGGGTTTTACCGGTACCCGGAGGGCCAACAAGAAGAGCACCGCGCGGCAGCTTGGCGCCAATCTCCTCGTAGCGCTGCGGCTTCTCCAGAAAGTCGACGACCTCCTTGAGGGACTCCTTGGCCTCTTCCTGGCCTGCAACATCCTTAAAGGTCACGCCCACATCTTTGGAGGCGATAACGCGAGCGCCGGACTTACCCAGTCCGCCGCCGCCAAAGCCACCACCGCCAAAGTTCATCGACGGGCCGTCATCGCCCATAGCCTTCTTCATGCGGGCGGTTGAGCCACCAACCGATGAGGAAGAAAAAATCGCCATGGGAAGAATGAGCGTGAGCAGGTAGTAGGTCATCAAACCCGAGTTTTTATCGGGAACGACCGACTCCAGCGAAGCGCCAGACTCAAGCACGCGATCGGTAAAGCCCGCATCATTCGGCACGCCGGTCGTCTTGTAGGCGATGTTCTCGTCCTCGCCCTTCTTGGTGTAATAAATCGTGTAATCGTCCGTGTTGTACTCGACCTTGTCGACACTCTTCTTATCGAGCGCTTTGACAAACGTCGAGTAATCGGTCTTCGTAATCTGCTGCGTGTGACCGATGTTGGGGAACAGAACGGTCGAGAGCACGAGGTAGACGACGAAGGCGATGAGCACGTAGAGGATCATATTCCGTCTACGCTTGTTGTCATCCATCTCCATCTGCTTGAACTCCATCTACTGGGGTTGATAATGCTAACTAGAATACCCAACCCGGCCGGCGATAAACCGACGCCGGGCACGAAAGGACAGAGATGGCATCACTGTAAGTCGGCAAGGTTCAAATCTATACGGGCGATGGCAAGGGCAAAACCACGGCTGCGCTGGGATTGGCGATGCGCGCCACAGGTTATGGGCTCGACGTACTCATGCTGCAGATTGCCAAGAAGCTGCACTGCGCCGAGCACGACGCCGCGCCGCGCCTCGGGACTGCGCATTGTACAGGCCGATCGCGACACACCCGAGGCCTGCGCCGAGCAGATCATGGAGCTCGCACGCGAGCAGATATCACAGGTCGACGTTCTGATTTTGGACGAACTCGGCGAAGCGATGCGCCGCGGATTCGTGACGCGCGAGGATGTCGAGGGGCTGATCGCGATAAAGCCCGCCACCACGGAGCTCGTGCTCACCGGCCGGGGCTTGCTGCCCCTCGCGAACCTCGCCGACCTAGTCACCGAAATGCGCCCCGTCAAACACTACTTCGACGAAGGCCTCCTAGCCCGCCAAGGCATCGAATACTAATTGATCCGAAGGGGACGGAGGAAAACGGATCATCGACATCACGACGGAGAGCAATGATCCGTTTTCCTCCGTCCCCAAGGGATCATTTGGCGGTGGCGCGGCCGAGCCAGTTGCCGCTGTGGTGGTAGATGGTGAACATGGTTGCGGTGATGAGCCAGGTTACGGGGTAAACCAGCAGTAGATGCTCGAGCGACGGATCGAAGGGCATGATCGCAAACACCCAGATCACCCTCAAGACAACGGTGCCAAAGATGGTGAGCATCATAGGCTGCAAACTCACGCCGGCGCCGCGGATGGAACCCGAGGCGTTCTCGATAATCGAGAAAATCGCATAGAACGGCGCAATGAAATGGAGGATAGTCGTGGTGTACGCCGAAATCGAAGCATCGTCGACAAACAGACGCGACAGCGGACCCGAGAACACCAGCAGCACGGCAGACAGGCCACCAATGAGCATAAACGACAGCACGAGCGACGTATGGTAGCCCTTGCGCATGCGCTCGTAGTTGCGCGCGCCAAAGTTCTGCGCCGAGAACGTAGTGATCGATACGCCGAGCGCCTCGGTCACCATCCAGATAATGCCATCCAGGGCGCCCAGATAGACCCCAAGCAGTCGTGACATCGGCGCCAAACGAATTAACCGACACCTGATCAGCACGTTCGAGATCGAATAGGCAGCCGATTGAAAACCGAGTGGCAGACCACACGAGATCATACTCTTGCAAATACCGCGATCGATACCAAGCTTAGACAGCGAAAGACGCCATGCACCCGGGCGCGCATCATGCGCAACACGATCATCGTTGCATTGGAGCAAATGGTCAGCGCCACCGCGATGCCGCAGCCCAGCGCCTCCATATGCAACACAGCGACAAAAATGATATCCAGCACCACGTTAACCAGGCAGCCAGAGGCAATGATCACGGCAGGGGCCGCGCGTGTCGCCCACGGCACGCAGCAGTGCGGTTCCCATATTAAGCAGCAGCGCCGCAACCATGGCGGCAAAAAATAGCAACGAGCATAGGCCACGCCCTCGGCAAGAAGCTCATGCGGCGTGTTCATAAGCACGAGCATGGGCTCAACGAACACTATGCCAAGAATCGAGAAAGCGATACCGCCCACCAGCGCGAGCGTCATGGCTGTATGGACCGAACGACTCAGTCGCTCATCATCGTGCTGGCCAAAATACTGACCGGTAATGACCGCGCAGCCGGCGCCGACGCCAACGCAAAAGCCAATGCAGAGCTCGGTGAGCACCATCGTGGCTTGAATGCCACCCAGCGCGAGCTTGCCGCCAAACTTGACCAACGATATAGGTACCGATAAGCGTGTAGGCCTGCTGAAAAAACGAACTAAAAAAGATGGGAACGCACAGCGACAGCAGCTGTTGCCAAATGACACCCTGCGTTACATCGATAGCCGTAGATTTCTTAGCCACACGCCCTCCCCGCCAACGTATGTTAAACAACAAAACGGCAATTTAAGACCAAAGCAAATACCAGCTTAGCACCGACCAGCGTCGGCCGAAACGCCCCGAACCACAGCCCAGTGCAAAATATCTGCCTAGTGATACAAACCCGGCTGGTAGTGATACTCATTGCTCACGTGCGGGCACAGCTGCCAAAAGGCGACGGCGCTCGCCGCGGCCACGTTGAGCGAATCGACCCCGTGTGCCATCGGAATTCGCACGGCTCGGTCACAGCCCGCAATGGTCTTGGCGCCCAAGCCAGCACCCTCGGTGCCCATAAAAATCGCCAAGCGATCAATCTTCCGCAGTACAGGATCATCAAGCGAAACAGAGTCGTCCGTCAATGCCATGGCGGCACACGAAAAGCCGGCATCGTGTAGCGCGCCAGCCCATCATGCGGCCATACGCGAGCCTCGCTGCCAATGCGTGTCCAGGGCACCTGAAACACGGTGCCCATGCTCACGCGGGCCGAGCGACGGTACAGCGGGTCGCAGCACGTCGGGCTGACCAAAATACCGTCAACATTGAGTGCGGCGGCCGAACGGAAAATCGCGCCCACGTTCGTGTGGTCGACAATGCCCTCGAGCACGCACACGCGCACCGGGCGCTCCCCCGCCGCCTCGACGACGCCGCCCAAGAACTCGGCTACCGGAATCTGACGTGGACGGCGGAATGCCGCGAGCGCACCGCGTGTCACGTTAAAGCCCGTCAACTGCTCCATAAGCTCCATGGAGGCCACGAACACGGGAACCGGACCCGCTCCCTCGCGCACGACAAGCTGGTCAAACAGCGGCATCATCTGGTCGAGCCAGCGCTCGCCCAGAAGAAAGCTCACCGGCTCGTATCCGGCGCGAACCGCGCGCTCGATAACCTTGGCACTCTCAGCGATAAAAATGCCCTTCTGCGGCTCCAGCACGCAGCGAAGCTCACGCTCGGTCAGTCGCACGTAGGCATCGAGCCGCTCGTCCTCGAGCGAATCAATTCGCAGAACCTCAACGGCATCAGTCATAGCAGCCAGCCCGCACCCTTCTTTACAGCACATCTATACCAAACGAGGCGACGCTAAGCGCCGCCCCATGCATTCAATCAACCCGATGATACCGTTCACGCCAGACGATTTACGCCTCGATGCGACGATACGTCACGAACTCATAATCGACGCCCTCGTCACCCTCGCCCGCGGCAATCGTCGCGACCCCGCTACGCTGCGCAATCTCCCACGCGGGATCGGCGTCCAAGTCGGGAAAGTACGTGTCCACGACATGGACGCAGTGGTCATGCGTGACCTCGGCCTCGACGCAGTACGGCAAAAACATGCCGATAGACATCGCCGCCACCGAGCACCCAGGCAACGAGCTCATCGGCAACCGCAGAGAGCGCTTCGTCAACGCTATGCACCACGTCGACGCCCCTCGGGGGCAAAGCTCGTCGCGCGTGAGCACAATGTTGCGGCGATTCTTGAGCGGTCGTCCGCCGGGAAAAACTCAACAGCGTCTTGCGTCCCATAATGACCGGGCAACCTTGGTGCAGGCCACAAAATGACGCATATCGGCGCGATTGGACACCACCATGTCGCCCTCGCACCCAATACCCCAGTCATCACACACGGCGACGATGGCAGATAGCTTACACGTCATGAGCACCACCTACACCGCAATGGGAATGTTCTTGACCTGCGGGCCGTGCTCGTAGCCCTCGACGATCAGGTCATCGGTCGTAAACGCATAGAAGTCATGCACATCGGGGTTGAGCGTTACCTTGGGTGCCGCAAACTGCGGACGCTCGATAAGCTCGCGGACGATATCGACATGACGATCATAGATATGGGCGTCGGCGATCACGTGCAGCAGCTCACCGGGAATCATATCGACCGACTGCGCGACCATCATCAGCAAAATGGCGTACTGGCACACGTTCCAGTTGTTCGCGGCCAAAATGTCCTGGCTGCGCTGGTTGAGAATCATGTTGAGCGTCGGCTTGTCGTCCTGAGGACGCTGCGTCACGTTATAGGTCACGCTATAGGCGCACGGATAAAGGTGCATCTCGGACAGATCGCTAAACACGTACGTATTGGTCATCAATAATGCGGCGACTATACGGCGTGTGCTTAAGGTCGTACAGCACACGGTCCATCTGGTCGAAGTCGCCCTCGGCGTAATGGCTCTTCTGGCCAATCTGGTAGCCGTAGGCTTTGACCGATGGAACCGGTCTCATCGGCCCACTCATCCCAGATATGGCTGTTGAGATCATGCACGTTATTGGACTTCTTTTTGATAGATCCACAGAATCTCGTCCATGGCAGACTTAAGCGCCGTACGACGCAGGGTGAGCGCGGGGAACTCCTCGCGCAGATCATAGCGCCCGTGACACCAAAGTTTTTAATGGTATAGGCAGGGGGTGCCGTCCTCCCACACCGGACGGACCTTTTGGCCCTCGGTGGTGGTGCCATGGTCCAAGATATCGCGGCACATGGTTACAAACTGTTGATCAGCTTTGCTCATTGACCCTCCTGTCAGTCGCCTATAAGCGTTTTTTATTGTAGCCCAGGCGCGCGAGTGTCGAATTGGACACTTAGTCCGGCACACGCAATGCACGGCAGCGCGGCTCCGCAAGCGGCAACGAGGCATCTTAGCCTTTTTCTGACATATGCCAGAAATGCCTTGCGCCCAACGAATAACGCGTTATCCTATTGTTGACATATGTCAGATAAGGAGTGTGCATGGCAGGAAGACGCGAAAAACTGCGCCGCGTCGGGATCATCCCCGAATACCGCGGCTTTACCCCCGATGGCCTGGCCAGCGGTGATGCCATCGACATGACGGTCGACGAGCTTGAGGTGCTGCGCCTGTGCGACCTGGAAGGCCTTAACCAAGAGGCCGTCGCACAGCAGATGGGCATTGCTCGCGCCACGGTGGCGGCAATCTGCAGCCGCGCGCATCGCAAGGTGGCAAATGCGCTGGTCAACGGACGAGCGCTCGTCATCGAGGGCGGCAATATCGCGTACTCCCCCATCACCACGACGACGGCCGCATGGCCAGCAAAGGAGGTCGACACCATGAGGGTGGCAACGACGTACGACAACGGCAACATCTTTATGCACTTTGGCCGCAGCGAGCAGTTCAAGATCTACGACATTCAGGACGGCAAGGTGCTCAACGAGCAGGTCGTGGGCACCGGCGGCACCGGCCACGGCGCCCGCTGCGGGCCTGCTCGCCAACGGCGGTGTGGACACGCTCATCTGCGGCGGCATCGGCGGTGGCGCCATCAACGCGCTTGCCCAAGCCGGCATCACGGTATACGCAGGTGCCCAGGGCAGCTGCGACGCTTGCGTCGAAGCCCTTATTGCCGGCACGCTCGCACAGAACGGCGAGGCCACGTGCGGCTGCCACGGCCATGACCACGACCACGCCCACGAACACGGCGAGTCCTGCAGCTGCCACGACCATCACGAGCACGAGGGCCACGAGGGCTGCGGCTGCCACTAGCGGCACATACCCCGGCGCCAGCACGCTTCCGTGCGTGCGACAACCTGCGAACGAACGGCGAAGGCCGCCTGAGTACCATCCAGGCGGCCTTTCGCCATACACGACTCTACCAGTCGTTATTTCTTATTGCGCATCTGCGCTTCCATCTGGCGCAGCAGCTCCATATCGGACTTGGGACCGCCCGTACCCAGGCCGCCCATGCCGCCCAGGCCCATGGCATCCAGACCGGGAATATTGGGCATGCGCATCTTTTTGCCCTTCTTACCCTTCTTGCCCTTCTTGCCGCCGGCCTGCGCCTGATGGCCATCGAGCGCATGCGGCCCATCATCTTATTCATCTCGCCCCACTGCTTCATAAGGGTATTGACCTCAGTGGGAGGTCACGCCGGCGCCCTTGGCGATGCGCGCGCGACGCTGACCGTTGATGATGGAGGGACGCAGGCGCTCCTCCTTGGTCATCGACATGATAATGGCCTCGTTCTTATCGAAGATGCCCTCGTCCAGGTTGCCACCCATCTGGTTGAGCGCACGCTGGCCGCCGGGGAGCATGCCCAGGATGCCCTTCATGCCGCCCATCTTCTTGACGGCCTTCATCTGGTCGAGCATATCGTTCATGGTGAAGCCCTCGCGCAGCATGCGCTCGGCAGCCTCGAGCTGCTCGGCGTCGGCCGCCTCCTGGGCCTTCTCGATAATGCCGACAACATCGCCCATGCCAAAGATGCGCTTGGCCATGCGGTCGGGGTAGAACGGCTCCAGCGAATCGGGCTTCTCGCCCATGCTCACGAACTTGATGGGCTTGCCGGTCACCTGGCGCACGGAAAGCGCGCCGCCGCCACGGGCATCGCCGTCGAGCTTGGAGATGATCACTCCGTCAAAGTCGGTGCGCTCGGCAAAGGTCGAGACGACGTTGACGATATCCTGGCCGGTCATGGCATCGACGACCATCAGCACCTGATCGGGCTTGACGGCCTTCTTGATGTCCACGGCCTCCTGCATCATCTGCTCGTCGATCTGCAGGCGACCGGCGGTATCGACGATGACCACGTCGCGCAGGTGGTCAACGGCCTCCTGGATGGCGCCCTTGGCGATATCGACCGGGTGCGCGCCGTCACCGCGGAAGACCGGCACGCCGATCTCGCCACCGAGCGTGGCAAGCTGGTCGGCAGCGGCGGGACGATAGACGTCGCACGCGGCGAGCAGCGGCGAGCGACCCTGCTTCTTGAGCAGGTAGGCCAGCTTTACGGCCGCCGTAGTCTTACCGGAGCCCTGCAGGCCCACGAGCATGATGACATTGGGAATGCGGTTGCTAAAGACGAGCTTGCTCTCGGTGGAGCCGAGCATCTCGGTAAGCTCGTCGAGCACGATCTTGACGACGTTTTGCGCCGGCGACAGCGACTCCATGACCTCGGCGGTCATGCAGCGCTCCTTGGTCTTGGCAACGAACTCCTTGACGACCTTGAAGTTAACGTCGGCCTCGAGTAACGCCATACGAATATCGCGCATGGCCGAAGTAATATCGGCCTCGGTCAGCTTGCCCTTGCCGCGCAGGCGGTCAAATGTGTCGTTGAGGCGATCGCTCAGGGAATCAAACACTAGTCACTCCTTAATTGGACTCGCCCACCAGGGCGCGGCAGAAATCTTTGGCATTAAACTCCTGCAGGTCATCGACCTGCTCGCCCACGCCGATGCGCAGGATCGGGAGCTTGAGCTTCTCGGCCACGGCCATGGCGATACCGCCCTTTGCCGTGCCGTCGAGCTTTGTCATGATAATACCGTCCAGGCCCAGCGCCTCGTTAAACTCGAGCGCCTGGTTCAGGCCGTTTTGGCCTGTTGCGGCGTCGATCACAAGCACGACCGAGACGGGCATGGGGCCGGCGGCCATATTGGCGGCGCGCTTACGCGTCACGTTGACCACCTTGGCAAGCTCGCGCATGAGCTCGGGGCTCGTGTGCAGACGACCGGCGGTGTCGATAAGCACCAGGTCGCTGCCGCGCTTGTCGGCCTCGTCGAGCACGTCGTAGCAAACGCTCGCCGGGTCGGAGCCGCGGTCGCGCTTGATGACGGGAACGCCGGCGCGCTGGCCCCACATCGAGCTGCTCAATAGCGGCGGCGCGGAAGGTGTCGGCTGAGCCGATGACGACGTTCTTGCCGCGGGCGGACATGGCGCTCGCAATCTTGCCGACCGTGGTGGTCTTGCCGGCGCCGTTGATACCCACAAACAGCACGCAACTCGGCGTGTCGGCGAACGGATCGCGCTCGACGGGCACAAAATGCTGCTCGAGCTGCTCGGCCAGGGCGCGACGGAGCTGCGGGGCGGTCTTAAGGTTCTTCTTGGCCGCGGCATCGCGCAGGTCATCGGACACCTGGATCGCGACCTCGGCACCCATGTCACCCATGACGAGGGTGTCCTCTAGGTCCTCCCAAAAATCCTCGTCGACCTCGCCGCCAAAGTAGAAGACCTCGTTGAGGGCCTCGCGGCTGCGCTCAAGTCCGCGCGAGAGAGCATCGAAGAATCCCATTATGCATTCACGACCTTTCCGGTTTCGCGATCGAGTTTTTGCGAGACGACGCGACTGACGCCGTCGGCTTTGCATCGAGACGCCGTAGAGGACGTCAGCGTCCTCCATAGTACGGCGCTGATGCGAGATTACCAAGAGCTGCGTATCGGAACGCAACACGTCGAGTGCGCCGATGAGCTTGGACAGGTTGGCGTCATCGAGCGCCGCCTCGACCTCGTCCAGCACATAGAACGGCACCGTACGCGTGCGGTACACGGCAAAAAGCAGGGCGAGCGCCGTCAGGCTCTTCTCGCCGCCCGACATGAGCATCATCTTGGTGATGCGCTTGCCGCGCGGCTGCGCCACGACCTCGATACCCGTCTCGGCCGGATGCTCAGGGTCGGTCATCTCAAGGTGTGCCTGACCGCCCGGAAAGAGCATAGCGAAGATCTCGCGGAAGTTCGCGTCAACCTTCTCAAACGTCACCAGGAACGCCTTGCGCATCTTGCGATCGATGGCCACCGTGATCTTGGTGAGCGCCTTGCGCGCGCTCTCCAGATCGGCCAGTTGCTCCTCGATGTAGTCGGCACGGCGCTTGAGCTGCTCGTACTCCTCCATGGCAACCTGGTTCACAGGGCCCAGGTTGTTGATCTGGCGCACGAGTTGGTTGAGCTCACGCTCAGCAGCGTCGCGATCGGTGGGCGCCGGCAACATGAGCGCTTCCTCGAGCACCGTGGTACCGTCGGCGGTGATGGCCTTGATGGCAGCCTCGACCTGCACCTCGAGCTTGCCACGCGCGACCTTGAACTCGTTTTGCGCGGCGGAGGCGGTATCGACTCGCTCCTTAGCGCGGGCAACCTCTGCCTTGGCATCCTCGATGGTCTTCTTGAGCGAGGCCGAGTCAGCCTCCTCCAGAGAGGCCTGGTCACGCAGGCGCGCTGCCCAATCCGACGCGCGTTCCAACAGGGCAGAATAGCGTTCGTGCATGGGATCGACGCGCAGGCGCAGCAATTCGAGCGAGCGCGAGGCCTGGCGTGTTCCGCGGATACGACGGTCGATGCCCTCCAGACGATGCTCAAGATCGGGCACGCGGCCCTTCAGCGAACGCAGGCGCTCGCTCGTCTGGGCCAGGCGCACCTTGGCATCGGCGAGCTTACCGGCGGCCTCGGAATCGTCACGGCGAACGCGATCGAGTTCGTCGTTGGCCTCGGCAATCTGGAGACCCAGGTCGCTTGCCTGTGCACGGGCCTCGTCACGCGAACGGGTGAGCTCGTCAACGCGCGGGCGCGCGGCACGAACGGCCTCGGCAGCCTGCTCGCGGCGCTTGGAGATGCGCACGCGCTCGACCTCGGCATTGTTGGCGCTTTGCTCCAAGCGGCCGATCTCGGAGAGCAGCGAGCGGCGCTCGCCCTCAAGACGGGCAATCTCACCGGCGACATCGCCCTCAGCGGCACGGGCCTCCTCGACGGCAGCGTTGGCCTCGACGACCTGATCCGAAACATGCTCAAACACGGTAGCCAGATCGGGTTCCAGGCCCTCCGAGCTCACGGATGCGGCGCTTGCGCTCCAAGGCACCCAAAGCCTCGCCGGCATCAAGCCCCACGCGCACCAGGCCGCCGCAGGCGACGCGGGCGCCATCGGGGGTCACGTAAGTCACGCCTTCAACGACCGGCGCCGACAGCGCGGCAGCAAGATCGTCAACGACGTAATAGCCGCCGAGCAGCGCCTCGACGACGGGTCCGTAGCCTGCGCGCACGGACAGACGATCAACCAGGCGGTACCGGCAGCGCCCTCAGCGGCGGTAGAGCCGCTCACGCCGCGCGCCACCAGCAGTGCCTCGCCCGAGGCCTTCTTTTGGTCCAGAGCCGCACGACCGGCACGCTCAAGCGTGGCGGCGTCATCAAACAGCAGCGCATCGATATCGCCGGCGAGCAATTGCTCAACCCCGGCTGCAAGAAACTCGCGCGGGGCCTCGCACGCCGCCGACGACGAAAGACATCGTCGCGCACCCACAGACGGCAGCCACAGCGAGCGGCT